>ERZ1034569.51-NODE-51-length-38103-cov-14.015533_pt1 | contig 38103 bp, 46 predicted proteins | sample MGYA00520706_ERZ1034569 | MGnify/ENA primary metagenome ERZ1034569 (study PRJEB33760, sample SAMEA4777722) | hypersaline lake metagenome | biome: hypersaline environment; feature: brines | place: Spain | collected 2014-08 | depth 0 m ...
TTCTCCAGCGCGTAGTTCAGGTCCCGGGTGACATCCTCGAGTTCGTAGTAGGGCGCCTTGCTCGGCAGCCGTTCGAGCAGGTGCTGGCCCGCGTCGGGGTCGAGCCACGTCTCGTCGATAAACTGTTCGAGCGCGTACTGCAGGGGGACACTCGCACACAGCCCGTCGCCGTCTGCGTGGTGTCGCATCTTCACCGGCCGGCCGTCGAGCAGCGCGCCACAGACCTGCCGCGTCACGTCAGCGAGGTCCTCGCGCAGCGTCTCCAGCACGGCCCAGTCGACGAGCGGCTCCACCGCCGCCGGCTCGACCAGCTCCTCTTGATCGATTTCGAGCCGCTCGCGGACCTCCTCGGCGGCAGAACCGGTCAGGGTCGTTATCTGGTCGGCCTCGAGCTGTGTGTGGTCCTCGCGGGATTCGACGGTCCCGGTCGCACGGATAACGTCGCCGTGTTCGATCTCGGGAAACGCCCGGACACCCGCCTCCTCGAACGCCGCACACGGGAGCACACCCCCCTCCGCGCGCAGTTGGAACACAGTCGGACCACCGGTCTGGTTCACCTGCACGACACGACCCTCGACGTGCGCCGACTCGCCGGCGAACTCTCCGAGGTCGGCGGCGGTCGCGCGGTTCCCTGGACTGACCATCCGTGTCTCGTAGCTCTCGAGCTGTATCTCTCGGAACCCGACATCACCGTCCGGTCGCACCTCGTCGAGTTCGACAACGAGCGTGTCTCCGACGTCGGGGTCGCCGGCGAGGTTCGAACTGTGGACCAGCCCCGACACCGACGCCGAGACGTCGACGAACACGCCGTAGTCGACCACTCCGTTCACTGTCCCCCGATACCGCTCGCCCTCGTCGATATCGTCGAGCGTACATCCGGAGGCAAGATCGTAAACGGCCGGTGACGTCGTGTTCTCGTCACCGGTGCTCTGCTTAGACATAGTTGTTCGGTACGTCTGTGAGATGTTTGTACCCTTCGACATCCAACGCGAGGCGCAGACGGGTGTGACTGTCGTCGGTGGCGTCTCGACACACTCTGTGGCGGTCTAGTGACACGGGTCAGGCGGGCCAGAGCTGTTCTGTTGTGGATCCGTGTGGTCGAACAGCCGGCGGCTTAGTCGGCGTCGGCGAGGTCGTGCTCGTGTGCGAGCAGGCTACAGACGTCCTCCTCGTGTGCGAAACAGTCGGGACACTGTGGTGCACGATTTATGATGGTGTCGAGTCGCTCCGCCACGGTCTCGTCGATGACCGGCTCTAGCTGTGTTGCCTCGGCCCGGAACGCCTCCACATCGAGCACCTCAAGCAGAAACCGCTCGATGATGCAGTACTGCTGGAGCGCCTCTCGGGCCCGGCCGATACCCTCGTCGGTGAGGTCGACACCGTTGTACTTCTCGTGATTGCACATCCCACGAGACTCAAGCTTGCCGATCATCTCGTTCGCACTCGCCGGGCTGACATCGAGCTGTTCGGCAACAGCACCAGTCGATGCTGGCCCGTCCTCGATCTGCTGTACCAGGTAGATTGCCTTTAGATACTGATCTGCTGTGTTCATAGTCTCCCCCGATTCCGGTTCGGGTCTCGGTCCATCAGTTCGGTGACCGCCGCCACGCCCTCTTCCTCGTCGGCACGAACGTCGCGCAACACCCCGAGCAGGCGGTCCCGGTCGATACTGAACTGCACCTCCGACGACTCGATGGCTGTGAGCAGGTCGTCGTAGAACTTGTAGGCGGTCTCCTCGTTGCACAGCTGGTCGTACAGCACGCCGTCGAACGTCTCGTCGGCCTCGTACTGCTGTTCGACGAGCCGTTCAACCTCATCAAACCCGACTATCTCCGCATCGAGTTCGTCGACCAGTGTCCCCAACCGGTCGCTGTGTGCGGCGGACTCCTCTGCGGCACTCTCCAGTAGCTCCCGCACCTCCGCGTCGATGTCGCTGGACTCGCTCGCGTGTTTTGCCGCCCGCGCCTCGGCAACCTCCTCCAGCACGACACCAATCTGGAGGAGTCGTGCGAGCTGGTGGTCCGAGGCGAGCGAGATGCCAACGCTCATATTTGATTGTCGGACAGGGAGCAACTTAGCCCTGTCGGGCTGTCTGGACCCCCACTGTTGTTGTCTGCCGGACAGAGTCAGCAATTTATGCCGCTATCTACGAGCGGCCCTGGCCCTCTCGTGTGCCGGTCAGACGATGTGACTGTGGTGCCGCGGTGCGGTTCTCGGTGGATACCACCGCCGGCTCTGGTGTTCCAGACATCGGTAAGGAGCGTCCATGACGTTACCACCAAGTAGCCTGCTCCCGTACTATCGACTGTATGACTGAAAGAACATACGCAAACGACGTGCTGGTATCGGCAGAGTGGGTCGACAGCCACCTCGGGGAGTTCCAAGACGAGGATTCGGGCTATCGCCTGCTGGAGGTGAACAACCCGACAGTAACAGACGACTCGGAGTACACCCCTTACGAGGAAGGGCACATTCCGGGTGCACAGTTTTTTCACTGGGAGGAGGACCTGAGCAACGGAACAACGCGTGACATCCTCGACAAGGAGGCGTTCGCCGAGCTGAACGGCACACACGGTATCGACGAGGACGACACCATCGTGTTCTACGGGGGCGGACGTGTCCCGAACTGGTTCGCGCTGTTTGCCTTCTGGGAGTACAAGTACTTTGGACACGGTGACGTGCGTGTACTCGACGGCGGGAAGCCGTTCTGGGTTGAGAACGACTACGAACTCACCGACGAGGTGCCGTCGTTCGAGTCTGTCGACTACGAGGCCGGCGGTCCCTTCGAGGGTATCCGTGCCTACCGCGACGATGTCGAACAGGCAATCGAGAGCGGTATCCCGCTAGTCGATGTCCGCAGTCCGGCGGAGTTCACCGGCGAGATAATCGCACCCGAGGGACTGCAGGAGACCGCCCAGCGTGGCGGTCACATTCCCGGTGCAAAGAGTGTCCCGACCGCGTCCGTGCTGCAGGAGGACGGCCGGTTCAAGAACGCCGAGGAGCTGGAGGAGCTGTACGCCGATGCCGGTATCACCGAGGACCAGTCGGTCGTCACCTACTGCCGGGTTGGCGAGCGCTCCTCGATCGCGTGGTTCGTCCTGACCGAACTACTCGGGTTCGGTGACGTCGAGAACTACGACGGCTCCTGGACCGAGTGGGGCAACACTATCCGCGCGCCCGTCGAGACCGGTCCCGCCGAGGACTGAGACCGGGTCCGCTACACGCGATTTTTTGACCGCCCGGTCAGTAGTCTCACACGTTGACGAGAAACCAGTTGAACGCACAGAGCATCATCTTCGACTGGGAGGGTTCAAGCGCCTCGTCGACCGACTCCCAAGTCCGCCACCGCGGCCGCCCGCTCTGCGTAACACACCGTTTGGAGGCGCGTCGTCGCTGACGCACAACCCGTACCGGGGTCGTGTCACCGCCAGTTCAAGAGAAGATCAGTCCGCCCGGTTCCAGAACCGTCGGGAGTGGCCGGCAACGGTGTCATCGGCCGGTGTGCTCGTGGCGAGACTGACAGCGACGAACACGCTGTAGGCGACGAGCACGCCGACGAACCCGTAGTGGGTACCCATCGTCACCGACCCGGGGATCACCTCCAGAAACAGCAGGATGGTGAGTCCGGGTCCGGCAACGAGCGAGGCGGTTGCGCCCACGGCGGTGCCACGCCCCCAGTAGACACCCAGAAAGACCGGCGCGGAAGTTGTCGCGAATCCGACGACCGCGAACGCGACGAGATCGAAGATGCCGGCGGGTTGGACCAGCGCAAGCCCCACCGCGAGCGTGACAAGCGCGACAAGCAGCGCCTGCGTGACACGCACCTGCCGGCGCTCGCTCGCCTCCGGGTCGACGAACTCCCGGTAGATGTCGCGGCTCAACATCGAACTCATCGTGAGCGCCACCGAATCGGCAGTTGACATGATCGCCGCAACCGCACCGGCCATCACCACCCCGAACACGACCGGACTGAGCAGCTCCTGCACGACCAGCGGAATAACGTAGTCGACGTTCTCGGGTTCGGGAATGATACCGACAGACCAGACGCCCAGCAGCGCGCCGAACAGGTAGATTGGGATGGCGACAGCCGCGAACAGGAAGCCGGACTTTCGCATCACGTCGGGGTCGGCCGCCGAGAAGTACCGCTGGATATTGTGCGGGTAGCCCGGCACGCCGAACGCGAACGCGATTGCGATGGTGATGACGTAGAGCGGCGACCAGACGTCGGCCGGGCCGACGATATCGAACAGCCCCTCGGTCTCGGCGGCGGCGTCTGTTGCGATAGCGGTGCTGTCGAGCGAGAGCACGACGTAGCCGACGACTGCGGCGAGCACCCCGAAAAGCACCGTCGACTGAATCGCGTCCGACCAGACGACACCCCGGTAGCCGGCGATGTGAATGTACACCAGCATGAACACCGCCATCAGCAACACCGCCGGACGGAACGGGATATCCAGCAACACCTCGAGCGCGACACCGCCGCCGATGAGCTGTCCCGCGATCAGCGCGATCATGAACACCCCGGTCACACCGAGATACAGTGTGCCCGCGAGTCGGCTGTCGTAGCGCTCGCGGATGTACTCGGAGGGCGTGAGGATTCCGCGGTCCCGGCCGATCCCGGCCAGTGCAACCCCGACCGTCGAGAAAAACAGCGTGTAAAACACCGCCGCGATGGCCAGAAACGAGAACGTCCCCAGCCCGACTGTCGACGCATCGGCGCCGATACCGAAGACGGTGAACGCGCTCAGCACCGTCGCCGCCAGTGTCAGCGCCAGCACCACCGTCCCCACGCTCCGGTTCGCGATATAAAAGTCGGTGGGTGTGTGTTCGGTGAACCGCGAGGCGTACACCCCGACGAGCAACACCCCGAGGAGGTATGCCCCAAACACCAGCTGTGCGGTCGTCACCATCTCTGTCTCCCACCGTCGTCGCCGTGTCCGTCTCGACTGCGCTCCTTGTTCGCGACCGTCCACACGCTCGTCGCGACCCACGCCATGCCGAGCATAGCTGTGAGGACGGCCAGTTGCAGCCAGAGCCACAGCGGGACCCCGAGATACAGTCCGCTGAACCTGCCAAGGAGATACAGCTGTCCGACCGCGATCACCACCAACAGCGTGACGATACCCGTGAAAACGTACTTTGCCACCGGGAGCGTCCGCACGCCCGTCGATGGCCGGTCTCCGGCGCTCATCTGATTGTGTATTTTTAGGAACTGTACCTGTTAACCTCTGTGGCTCACCAACCTGACGGGGGTGCAGTCGCCGCCGGCGCGACGGACAGTTCAACCCCGGTCGAGAACCCGTGACTGGGTGTGGTCCGGGAACACCGTCTTGACCGTCTCCCGGTCGTGTTCGGCCGCGATGAGCGCGCGCAGCTCCGTCTCGTAGTCGCCTTTCGGTACAGTCTCGGAGGGGCCGGTCTCGACGACGAGCGATCCGGCGACGAGCGCGTCGACTGCCGTCCGGCCGATACCGGCGAGGGGTGCGAGATGTGCAACGCCGTGGCGGTCTTCGAGACTCTGTGCAAGCGGGGGGTCGACCGTCGGCACGCGGTCGTCCCGGCGGGTGCCGTCGGCGACGGCGTCGTACCCGAGGCCGGCCGCAATCTCCAGCGCGTGCTCGTGGACCTGCTGGATACCGTTTCGCGGGAACCCGTCGGCGACGATGCGCCCGGCTGCCTCGTGGGCCACACCCCGGTCCAGTTCGACTGTTCGGGCCGGAAATCCGACCGCGTCTGCGGCCTCGCGGGCGTGTTTGTGGTCGTTGGTGATATCAAACGTACAACAAAGAAGCGTCACCTCACAGAGCGGGTCGAGAAGCAGTGCCGCAAGCGTCGAGTCCTTTCCCCCGCTGTACAGCACCCCGACCTCCATCACCGGCGCCGGATGTCGTAGCTCTTCGAGTCTGGGGTCAGCTCACGCAGCAGCTCCTTCATCTGGTCCTCGTCGATCTTGTTCTGCAGGCGGCCGCTCTGGGCCAGCGCCACCACCTGCTGTTCGACCTTCTCGCCGGCCTCTGGCTTGGACATCTTGACCGTGTTGAGACGCTTTCGCGCACCGTCTGTCAGATGCTGGCGCAGGAGCGCCTTCTTCTGTGCCTCCGCCTGCTGGCGCTGTGCCTCCATCGCATCGCCGTCCTGCGAGGCCGCCTGGTCTTTCAGCTGTTCTTTTTTCTGTTCGCGGATCCGCTCAAGCTCGTCGTCGTCAGGCTCACCGCTCATACACACTCGTTGTTCACTCGGCGGCAAAACGATTTCGACCACGCGCGTCCGCGTTCACCCTCCCGTTCACCGACGGGGGGATGACGGCGCTCTCGTGGCTCCACGACGAGGCTACCGACGTCGATGTCGAGTACGGCTCCGACACCGCGACAGTGCGGGTCGCGGCGAAACCGACGACCGTCGAGCGCGCCCGGGTCCGCCTCGAACGGCTCGAATCCCCCCGTCGCCGACCACCTGACCCGGTCTGTGCGGGGCCGGCCGCTACGGTGACAGGTCACAACAATCTTTACCTCGGCAGGCGAACCGCCGGTCTGCATGAGTTACACCAGAGAGCGCTACGACGACGTCGAACCGCGCGCCCCGGGGATGCACTTTCTCCGCGATGCCCTCGACTGCGAGAACCTCGGTGTCACCGTCCTCGAGGCGGGCGAGGGCTGGGAGGGGATGGAACACGACCACGACGAGCAGGACCACGAGGAGGTGTACGTACTACTCGAGGGTGAGGGCACGTTCACCGTCGACGGCCAGACGTTCACCATCGAGGCGGGCGATGCGGTACGGGTCGACCCCGGTTCCAGCCGACAGCTATCGTTCGCGGAGGAGAGTCTGATGGTTATCGCCGGCGCACCGTAGCCGACACCGAGACCCGTTGCCCGGCAGTGTGTTGCCGAGACGGCGACATCTGACAGGGACCAGCCCGCTGTGTGGCCGGTCTGGTCCGTGGTGACGAGTCGCGAGGGGTAGCTTTATTATCCTGTAAACCACGCCAGCTAGCGTGGTTTACGAAACGGGCAATCGGACAGTCGACGAGGCGGTGGATCGGGTGCTCGACGGCGAGAGACTCGACAGGACCGACGGGATAGCGTTGCTCGCACAGCCAGTCGAGGAACTCGCGGCGGGTGCAGACCTGTTGCGCCGGGAGTTCTCCGATGGGACGGTCGACGCCTGCAGTATCGTCAACGCGAAGGCGGGCAGTTGCGCGGAGGACTGCGGGTTCTGCGCGCAGTCGGCACACTTCGATACCGGCATCGATACGTACGGCTTTCTCGGTCCGGAGACGGTGCTGGAGGCGGCAGAGCGCGCCGAGGCCGACGGTGCACAGCGGTTCGGTATCGTCGTCGCCGAAAAGGGTGTCTCAAAGAAGAACCGGCCCGAGGAGTGGGCCGAGATCGTCGAGGCAGTCCGGCTGGTGCGCGACGAGACCGACGTGGAGGTCGACGCCTCGCTCGGGCTCCTGACCGAGGAGGAGGCCGAGATACTCGCCGAGGAGGGGCTCAACCACTACAATCACAACATCGAGACCTCGCGGCGGTACTTTCCCGAGATCGTGAACACCCACACGTTCGACGACCGCCTGAAGACGCTCAGGCGGGCAAAGAGTGTCGGGATGGACCTCTGTGCGGGAGTTATTCTGGGAATGGGCGAGACACCGACCGACCGGGTCGAGGCAGCGCTGGAGCTCCAAGCGATCGGTGTGTCGTCGCTCCCGGTGAACATCCTCAATCCCGTGGAGGGGACACCGCTCGGCGACCGGGAGCACGCGGATATCTCGAAGACGGAGCTGATAAAGACGGTCGCGGTCTACCGATTTCTCCATCCACGAGCGCGCGTACGGCTCACCGGTGGCCGGGAGGTGAACCTCGCGCCCGACGAGCAGCACCTGCCGTTCGAGGCGGGCGCTGACGGTCTGCTCACGGGCGATTACCTCACCACCGAGGGACAGGACCCCGCCGACGACATCGAGATAATCGAGCGGGCCGGACTCGAACCGAACCGCTCGACAAACGAGTTCGACCCCGAGGCGGTGAAACGGCGACACGCCGAGGGTGCCGACACGGGTGGGCCCGACACCGCGGCCGGCACCGCAACGAGCAACGCGACTGACGACGACTGAGACGAGTGTAGCACAGAGAGACGAGCACGAGGACAGAGACCACGGCAAGCGCGACACGGAACACAACACGATGAACGAGATTCGATTCGGCGTACTCGGCACGGGCGGTATCGGACGACGGACACTCGAACACGCGACAGCGGAGACAGACCTCACACCGGTGGCGGCGTGTGACCGCAACGGTGTGGCGGTCCGAGAGGACGGTCTTGACGTCGAGGAGCTGCTCGCGGCGACAGAGGGCAACATCGCGAGCGGGCCCGACGACGGGGTGACAGACGGCGGGACGGCGGTGAAACAGTCCGGCGAGCACCGCGGTGTCGCGGCCTCCAGGCAGGGCGAGCAGACCGAGACACCGATCGACGACATCATCGCGGTCTCGGGGACACTCGACGCGGTGCTGTTCGCGCTCCCCAATCTGGAGCACGACTTTATCCCGCGGGTGGCAGACCGGTTCGCCGACGCGGGCTACGAGGGCGTGCTGGTGGACGTGCTGAAGCGGTCACGGGTCATCGGGATGCTCGAGGAGCGGTCAGCGGCGTTCGAGGAGTCGGGTATCACGTTCGTCTGCGGTGCGGGCGCGACCCCCGGGTTCCTGACTGGCGCGGCGGCGATCGCCGCACAGTCGTTTGTCGAGGTCGAGACGGTCGAGATCTGGTGGGGTGTCGGGCTGAAATCCGGCTACGAGGACAACCGCGGCACCGTACGCGAGGATATCGCCCACCTCGAGGAGTACGACATCGATGCCGCCCGCGAACTGAGTGAGGCGGAGATCGAGGCGATAGTCGACGAGCACGATGGTGTCATCGAGTTTACCGACATGGAGCACGCCGACGACGTGTTGCTGGAGCGGGCGGGCATCTGTGACGCGGCGGACGTGACCGTCGGCGGACTCCTGGACGTGCGCTCGGACGAGAAGCCGACGACGACCACCGTCCGGGTGACCGGTCGAACGTTCGACGGTGACCACGGGACGAACACGTTCCAGCTCGACGACGCGACGAGCATGGAGGCAAACGTCAACGGGCCGGCGCTGGGTTACACGAAGGCAGGTGTACTGCGCAACCGTGCCGGCGAGTACGGTGTGTTTGGCCCTGCGGAGCTGATGCCCCGCGGATGAGTCCCCGACACGACCGGGGGTTCGACCTCGAAGGGCGGTTGCGCGAGCGGGAGGTGCGGGACCTGCGGCGGGACCTCACGCCGGTCGACCGTGTCGCCGGGCGCGCCCGGACGGCGACCGACCCGGGTGGCGAAAAGCCCGTCTTCGAGGACGAGGCGCTCGTGTTCGCGGCGAACAACTACCTCGGGCTGGCCGGTGACGAGCGGGTCGCCGACGCGGCCGCAAGCGCCGCCCACGAGATCGGAACCGGGGCCGGTGCCTCGCGGCTCATCGTGGGTGACACACCCGCTCACCGCTCGCTGGAGCGGGCGCTCGCCGCCGAGAAATCGACCGAACGGGCGCTCGCCTTCTCGTCCGGGTACGCCGCAAACGTCGGGACCATCACCGCGCTCGACCCCGACGTGGTGTTCTCTGACCGGCTGAACCACGCGAGTATCATCGACGGGGTGCGTCTCTCCGGGGCCGACGTCGAGGTGTACGACCACCGTGACCCCGACGCGCTCCGGGCAGCGATGGCGGAGCGCGACCGGACCGGCGAGGAGGGTGGGTCGTGGCTGGTCGTCACGGATTCGGTGTTCTCGATGGACGGGACGGTCGCACCGCTCGAGGAGCTCTGTGCCGTCACCGAGGAGTACGGGGCCTGGCTGATGGTCGACGACGCGCACGCGACAGCGGTCCACGAGGGGGGTATCGTCGGAAAGCGCGGGCTGGCCGACCGGGTCGAGATACAGCTCGGAACGCTGTCGAAGGCGCTCGGGGCACAGGGTGGGTTCGTCGCCGGGTCGGAGACGCTGGTCGAGCACCTCCTGAACGCCGCCCGCTCGTTTGTCTTCTCGACGGGGCTGGCGCCGCCGGCAGCCGCGGCCGCGGAGCGTGCGCTCGAACTCGCACCGGGGCGACGTGACCGGTTGCAGGCAAACACCGGGCGACTCCGGGCGGGGCTGGAGACCGCGGGCTACGAGGTCTGGGGTGAGAGCCACATCCTGCCGGTGCTCGTTGGGGACCGCGAGGACGCGCTCGCACTCGACGAGCAACTGCGCGAGGCGGGGGTCCTCACCCCGGCGATCCGCCCGCCGACGGTTCCGGAGGGAACGAGTCGTATCCGGCTCGCACCACAGGCAACCCACACCGAGGCCGAGATTGACCGGGCTGTGTCGGCCTTCGAGACGGCCGGACGGACGGTCGGATTACTGTGAGTCTCGCGGTCGTCGGCACCGACACCGGTATTGGGAAGACCGTCGTGACCGCCGCCCTTGTCGCCCGTCTCCGCGAGCAACACAACGGTGACGGCGACCCACCGCGGGCGATAAAACCCGCACAAACAGGCTACCCCGGGGACGACGATGCGGGCTACGTGCGGTGGGTCTGCGGGGAGGAGTCGGCGGCAGTCCGACTCCGCACACGCGAGGACCCACTTGCACCGGCCGTTGCGGCGCGGCAGGCCGGTGACCCGATCGATTACAGGGACCTGCTGGCCGACACGCGGGCGGCGATGGCGACCGGCGGAGTCGTCGAGGCTGCCGGCGGACTGCGTGTGCCGCTGTCGAACGAGCCCTACCGGGAGATAGTCGACCTGGTCGTGGACCTCGGCGTGCCGGCGCTCGTGGTCGCACGCTCCGGACTGGGGACGCTGAACCACACCGCCCTGACCGTCGAGGCGCTCCGCCGGCGTGGGGTGCCCGTTGCCGGTGTCGTGCTGAACCGGTACACCGGCGGGTCGGTCGCGGAGCGCACCAACCCGGACGAACTCGAACGGATGTGTGACTGTCCGGTCGACACACTGCCCGAGCGGTCGCTGGACAGTCCCGGCGATGTGCGGGCGCTCGCCGACCATCTGCCGGAGAGGATCTGGCCGCCGCCGAGCGGTGGCGGGGTCTGACTCCCGTTCTCGTGTCAGAGTGTTCCACAATTAGTAGGTAACTCGCGGAGAACCGCAACGTATGATGAGTGACGGTCAGGTATCAGACAGGCAGGCGGTGTTACAGGCGATCAGGGCGGTCGTCGGGCCGGTGATGGCGGGGGCCGTGTCGGCGGACCGCGACCGGAGGGGGCTGTTCGGTGCCAGCGGGCCGCTCGGGTCGGTGACTCAGACGGCGATTCGGGCGCTCCCGGTGCCCGATCGGTTGCGTCAGCGGTGATCTTGGAGATCACGAGTCGGCCGGTTCGTGTGTCCTCGACACCGAGAAGACGGACCACGGAGTTCGGCAGTCCCCCGGTCAAGCGTTCTCGATGTCGAGGAAGTGGACCGTGGGGTCGATATCGAGGGTCCGGTAGTTGAAGTAGGTCCGCCGGCCGCAGTGCGGGCAGGACCGCGGCACAGTGAGTCGGTCGTGGTCGACACAGACCTGTCGCGTGATGGCCGGCACCTCGTCATGTGCGGGTTCGGGCTCGGTGGTGACCGCGCGGAGAACGTGTGTCGAGGCCGGGCGGTCGGTGTCGGCCTCGTGGACGAACTCGCCGTGTGTCCCGTAGCGGAACGCGCAGTGTGGACACTCGACTGCGGGCACCGCCGCCGGTTCGTAGAGGCAGTTGCTCCGGGGCACCATCACGTACTCGGCGGCCAGCACCCGGAGGTGGTGACCGTTCCCGCAGGTCGCTGTCCGGCGGCGCCGGTCGTCACGGTCGAGATACAGCTTCTCCCCCAGCATCGCCGCCGGTGACGGCGAGACCAGCGGGAGGTCCCTCGGCTCCGAATCGAACGCCTCAACCCGGTAGATGGCGACGTCGTCACCCAGCGTCACCGTTGCCGTCGACGGGCAGGCCGGACAGTCGACCTCGTAGTGTGCCATCTCACGTACGAGTGAACTGCCCTTCCTACTTAAGTCGAGGGGCCTCTGGTGAGTGTCTGTCGGATCTCGGTCCACTGTCGGGAGGTGTGTACCGAACCACCGCAGGGCTACGTGTGGCTGACAGGGAGCCCGGTCGGTGCCCCCTCGCGACGTGGTCACAGGCGTTCGGTTTTGACGACACTCCCCTTTCTATCGAGGACGACCTCGAGACGCTCGTCGTCGGCGTGGAAGGTGACCTGTGCGCGGAGTGGCTCCTCGGAGACAACCACGTGTGATGCATCACTGAGACCGGTGTGGTGCAGAGAACGGATATCGATGCCGTGGTCGTGGTAGAACGCGACGACAGCAGGGTGGTCGAACGCCAGCCAGTGGAGTTCGGCCTCGAACACTAGTCGACAGCGCTGACACTCGAACGTGGCCGAGACAGTCGAGTCCGCGTCCTCGGAAGTGGGTTCGTCGTGCTGTGGCTCGCCGGCGGGTATCGTCATACCGATGCGACCGGAGCACTCGGGACAGACGCCGTCGCGTGTCTGTTCGAACATCTGCCTGATATCGCGCCCGGCGGCGGCGTGAATCGCGTCGATATCCCTCCCGAGCGCGACAGCCGGTGGTACGGTGTTGCTGAACACGGTCCCGTGTTCCGGGCAGACGATACGGAACAGTCCGTCCTCGTACACGCCGGTTACGTCGGCGGCACACGTCGGACAGTCGCCGTCGATTGGTCCCTCAACCGGATCGGTGGAGACATCCGCGTAACTGCCCCGCAGGATCGCACTCGACACCTCGAAGCCTGCCGGGGTGAGAGCGTACCCGGTGTCGGTCTGGTCGAGGTACGTGCCGAGCAGTTTGCCGAGGTGGTAGTTGAACCGGCCGGAGTCCTGTGAGCCGACCGCACCTCGCAGCTCCTCGAACTCCATCGGCACCGGTGTCCACGAGTTCGCACGCTGGCGGGCACCGAGTGTCTCGACGATACTCAGGCGGAGTTCGTGACCGAGGATATCGAACGCGTCGGTCTGGTCGGTGTCCACCGGGTCATCCGAATCACCGGCCATACACCCACAATCCGGATTGTCGGGTATAAATCTTGGCCGGTCACCGTCACACAACAGCCGTGAACCGTCCCGTCCGTGTGCCAGGTACGAACGCGACCGGACACGTCGGAGCTCACTCGTAGACGCCGTTGAACCGCTCGGCCAGGTCGATATCCTTCTCGGTGATGCCGCCGGCATCGTGGGTGGTGAACCGCACCTCCACCTCGCCCCAGTTGATTATCATCTCGGGGTGGTGCCAGGCGTCCTCGGCGATACCGCCCGCCCCAGCCGCGAACCCGAGCGCATCGAGGTACGCGTCGAACTCGAAGAGTCGGACAATCTCGTCGCCGTCCCGTTCCCAGCCGTCGGGGAGCTGTGCCGTTATCTCGCTGTCCGAGAGGAGGTCAGACATGCTATCTCGATAGTCGACTGCCAGCACAATGATACTGTCGTCACGGTCCGGCTACCGGACTGTCTGCCTGTCGAGTGCAAAGAACCGTAGCTGAGACAGACAGACAGGTCGGGGAAGCCACTGGACGGAGTCGGCACACACAGGGCAATCGTATTAGTTGCTGCATCTCGTAGTGTAATGTGTGAGCAAAAACGAGTCACAGCAGACGGCAGCACAGAGCCACGAGGTGGTTGTCGTCGGGGGCGGTCCGGGCGGACTGACGAGTGCGCTGTACGCCACGCGGCTGAACCACGACACCGCGCTGGTCGACCGCGGCGGCGGGCGCGCGGCGATGATGCTCGACACACACAACATCATCGGCGTCACCGAGGAGACCTCGGGCGGTGAGTTCCTCCAGACCGCGCTCGAACAGCTCGAACACTACGGGACCGAGCTGTACCGTGACACCGTCACCAGCATCGAGCGCACAGGCGAGGGGTCACCGCGGTTCCTCGTCGAGACCGACGGAACAACCCTGCACGCGGACGCGGTCGTCCTCTCGACGGGGTTCAACGACGTTCGGCCCGACCCGCCGCTGCCCCGGACGGGCCGGGGTCTGCACTGGTGTCTCCACTGTGATGCGTACATGTTCCGCGACGAACCGGTGTACGTGATGGGCCACGACGAGGGGGCTGCCCACGTTGCGATGATACTGCTGAATTTCACCGACGAGGTGGACCTGCTACTCCGTGGCGAGGAGCCCGCCTGGAGTGACGAGACAGACCAACAACTCCGTGCACACCCAATCGAGATAATCGAGACCGACATCGACGGGATGTTCAAAGACCCCGAGGACCGCTCGTGGCTCGGCGGGTTTGAGTTCGAGGACGGCACGAGCCGCGAGTACCGTGGCGGGTTCGCGATGTACGGTTCGGATTACAACGCCGGACTGGCCGAGGAGCTGGGCTGTGAGCGCACCGACGACGGCACGCTCGTTGTCGACGAGGACGGCCGGACCAGTGTCGATGGTGTCTACGCCGTCGGCGACATCACGCCCGGCAACAACCAGATTCCGATTGCGATGGGTGAGGGGGCAAAGGCCGGTATCGCGGTCCACAAGCGACTGCGCACCTACCCGAAGTCCCTTGAGGAACTGTCGACCGGGAGAGATGCCGACGTACCCTCGACTGCATCTGCTGACGACTGATACGGTCGTGCGTGAGTATTTTTAGCACCGTTCCGAACTCCGGGAGAAACGGTCCGTGAGCGGAGAGTCTGTGACGGCCCGGCGGTAACGAGTCACGCACGACCGTATGACACGGTGTCGACGGGGGCTGACTGTGTGTCTGAGCGGCCGTGCTGCACGTCCACTGGTAAGAGGAACACGCCAGGGATGCCGACATCGAGGCGGACACCGTCATTCGGGAGGGGTCGCCATCGGAGGAGACTGTCTGGTACGCCGGGGAGGAGAACCGCGATATCGTCGTGATGGGGACACACAGTCGCTCGGGTGTCGACCGACTGCTGCCCGGAAGCGTCGCCGAACGGGTCGTCTACCCTCCACCGTGCCCGTGCTGAGAATCCGTGTCTCGGCCGACCGCCAACGCCGGGAGGACCAGAGCACCGTCAGCACGAACAGGAGACGGGCGGGAGAGTCGGTGAACCGTACGCGTTTTAAGCGTCAGTATCGAAGTAACTGGTAGGTAGATATACATGGAGATGCCACGCCGGATGAACACGTACTGTCCACACTGCAACGAGCATCACAAACACGAGGTAGAGAAGGTCCGGACGGGCCGCTCCTCGGGGATGAAGAAGGTGAACGACCGCCAGCGCGAGCGCCAGTCGGGCATCGGGAACGACGGCAAGTTCTCCGAGGTGCCCGGTGGCGACAAGCCGACAAAAAAGACACAGCTAACCTACCGCTGTGGCGAGTGTGGCCGGGCACACCAGCGCGAGGGCTGGCGCGCGGGCCGTCTCACGTTCCAGGAGTAACAATGGCTGGAAGCTTCCACCTGCTTGGCTGTCCGGACTGCGAGAACGAACAGGTCGTCTTCGAAAAGGCCGCCTCGTCGGTGTCGTGTGTAGTCTGCGGGCACACACTCGTCTATCCCACCGGCGGAAAGGCCGCGTTCGAGGGCGAACACATCGAAACCGTCGAGGGACGATGAAGTTCAGTGGCTGGCCCGAAACCGGTGAACTCGTTGTCGGTCGGGTCGACGAGATCGAGGATTTCGGCGTGTTCGTCGATCTGCTGGAGTACGAGAACAAGCGCGGGCTCTGTCACGTTAGCGAGGTTGCCGCGGGTTGGATAAAGAACGTCCGGGATCATGTCAACACGGACCAGCGCGTCGTCGCGAAGGTGCTCGATATCGACCGGAGCGCACAGCAGATCGACCTCTCGCTAAAGGACGTCAACGACCACCAGCGAAAGGACAAGATACAGGAGTGGAAAAACGAGCAGAAGGCGGACAACTGGATGGAGATCGCGTTCGGTGACCTCCCGGACGAGGAGTTCGGCGCGGTGGCAAACGGGCTCGTGGCAGAGTTCGGCTCGCTGTACGAGGGGTTCGAGCAGGCGGCCATTCACGGTCAGAAGGCGCTCGACGATGTCGATCTGACCGATGGTCAGGTGTCGGCCGTCGTCACGACCGCCCGCGAGAACGTCTCGGTGCCGTACGTGACCGTCACGGGCTACGTCGACCTGGAGTGTCCCGGTGTCTCCGGTGTGGACGTGGTGCGCGAGGCGCTCCAGGCCGCCGAGGGAAACGGTGACGTCCCCGAGGAGGTCGACCTCGATGTGACCTACGTCGGTGCACCCGAGTACCGCATCGAGGTGCAGGCCCCCGACTACAAAACAGCCGAGGCCCAGCTCGAGTCCAGCGCGGACCGCGCCGGTGACGTGATCACCGACCACGGTGGCACCACCGGCTACCACCGGACCCGGAGCGAGGGCGAGGGCTGACCCCCGCCGGGTTCGACTGTATGAAATCCGATATTCTCGTCTGCACCGCCGACGAACACGACCGCCCGGTGTACACGCTGACAGAGGAGTGTCCTGTCTGTGGTGAGACGGCCGTCAACAGCGCGCCAGCGCCGTTCTCGCCGACGGACCCGTACGGCGAGTATCGACGTGCACTTAAGCGGCGCAGCCGGGAATAAAAGGTATGGACGAGTTCGAGATAGAGACAGTTGCGGAGCCTGACGTTCAGGAACCGGCGTTCATCGAGGGGCTGCCAGGTGTTGGTCACGTCGGCAAACTCGCGGCCGAGCACCTGCTCGAGGAGTTCGACAGCGAACTGGTCCGGCGGGTCTACTCGACGCATCTCCCACCACAGGTGAGTGTCGAGGACGGGGTCACACAGCTCGCGTGTGCGGAGATTCACTCGGTCGACGTCGACGGAGCGGACACGCTCGTGTTGACCGGGGACCACCAGGCAGGCGACGGCGTCGGCCACTACGGGCTGGCAGCGACCGTTCTGGACGTGGCCGAAGGGCTCGGAACCGGGACGGTCTACACCCTCGGCGGTGTCCCGACAGGTGAGCTTATCCAGGAGTACGACGTCATCGGCGCGGTGAACACCGCCGACCGGCGAGACCCCCTGGAGGCGGCGGGTGTCGAGTTCCGCGACGAGGAGCCCGCTGGCGGTATCGTCGGTGTCAGCGGTCTGCTACTGGGGCTCGGGGAACGTCGTGACCTCCCGGCAGCCTGCCTGATGGGCGAGACCAGCGGTTACCTCGTCGACCCGAAGAGCGCCCAAGCCGTTCTCGAAACCCTACAGGAACTGCTCGGGTTCGAGGTCGACTTCTCCTCGCTGGAGAGCCGTGCCGAGGAGATGGAGGAGGTTGTCCGGAAGATACAGGAGATGGAACAGGGCACACCGACCCCCTCCGACGAGGACCTGCGGTACATCGGCTGACGCCGCACAACCGACCTATTGGCGCCTGGGTAAACGGCGCTACCCGGAACTGTTCTGTTCTGTTGTTCGGGACCCGAGAGATGTGTACCTCCGAGCACGAGAGTGGTCACGCCGACCCGCCTCGCTGCCAGGGAACGAGTCTTTGCTTGTCTCACCGCTCGACAGTCAACCCCACGCGCTCCGCGGCCTCTGTGGGCCCGGCACCGTCGTGGATAACGGCAGCGATGGCAGCGGTGATGGCCTCCGGGTCCCCGTGCTGGAAGATGGAGCGACCCATCGAGACGCCGGCGGCACCGGCGTCGACAGCGCCGCGAACCATCGAGAGCGTCTCCCTGTCGGTGCCCTTGCTGCCGCCGGCGATGAGCACCGGCAGGCGGGTCGCCTCGACGACCCGCTCGAACGTCTCCGGGTCCCCGGAGTAAGATGTCTTTAGTAGGTCGGCACCGAGTTCCTCGCCGAGTCGGACCGCGTGGGCGAGGTCGTCGGCGTACCCCTCGGGGTCGCTCCTGTCGCGGACATCCGGTCCCCGGGCGTACGTCATCGCCAGCACCGGGAGGCCAAACTCGGCGGCCCGGCCGGTCACCTCGCTCAGAAAGCGCAACTGCTCGGGTTCATGTTCGCTCCCGACGTTGATATGCACAGAGAGGGCGTCGCCCCCGGCGCGAATGGCATCCTCAACGGTTCCGGTCGGGCGCTTGTCACGCTGGTCGGGCCCGATGGTCGTCGACCCGTTGAGGTGGACGATGTACCCGGCATCGTTCGAGTTGTCGTGAACCCGCGACGCGATACCTTTCTGTGTGAGCACCGCATCCGCACCGCCACGGGTCACCGCGTCGATTGTCGATTCGATGTCGGCGAGCCCTGTCACAGGGCCGAGTGTGATACCATGGTCCATCGGAACAACGAGGTACCGCCCGCGTGTCCCGATGCGCGCCAGTCGCGCGTCACGTCCTGCTGTCATCGTGCTAATCTGTGGCAAGGCTGCTCAAGACAGTTCCGGTCGCGGCGGTCGTTGCGAGACACAGCGCCGCTCACGACCGGCTAACCCGCCACGTAGTCGAGCGAGCACGACCCCACTTCTCGATCTCGACGTCGTCGGTTTCCTCGTCGAGTTTCGGCAGGCGCGAGCCCACCTGCTTCGCCGAGAGACCGAGTTGGTTGGCGATGTTCTTCGAGCGGAAGTACTGCTCCCCACGCGCGACGCTGTCGCGCAGATACTCGAGGATCTGCCGGTCCTCCTCGCTGAGGTCTGCCATTAAATACTGATAGGGCTGCGAGCCGTTTAACTCTTACACGTCAACTTCCCGTCCTCACGGGGTGAACAGCGTGTGCCGCGAGCGGGCACTGTGGGGTTGCGTTACTGTCTCTGTCTGTCGGAACCGCCACGCTCAGAGCCACTGGTACGGGGAACGCGCGCTGTGTCAAGAGATATAAGTATAAGTAAGCACCGCGCGACTCCTGCAATAACTGTTGGCCTTCTGATACGGTCGTGTGTGAGTGTTTTGATTAAGCGAGTTCCACCGGAGGGCGAAGGCTCTTGACCTCCTCCCCGCGCTTCCCACGAGGCTTTCGCCTCGAATTTTTTGTAACCACGCTTCAGTAGCGGTTGGTTGGATATGGCGAACCCAGTTCGAGAACGAGGAGGCTCGTCGCTTTATCTCGGGAAAGGTACGTTCGACATTGTTCCGATTTCTGTGGCGCTCGACCTGAAATTGGAGTCTTACCCGGTGGAGTGCCGAGTTGAGATGTCGCGTGGCATCAACGAGAAACAGCGCGTCGTCGACATGGTGTTTCTCCTGCAACTCTCGGAGGAGTATCCCGGTGAGTGTCTCAGTTCATCTGCGATGCCGCCGGCGCGCAGTGCAGTCTATCTCGATTCGGCGGGAGAATCGCGCCGCCCTTTGCCGACGAGCGACTGCCTGCAGGGGAGCTCCGTCTAGCTGCACCTCGAAACTCGAATCAAGCAGGCTACAGTGAGTCCCGCAGGCGCTCGAACTGACCGACATCGTGGCCGTATAGCACCGTTGCACCGGAGCGGCGCTCGCGCCCGCGGAGTTTCCGCAGGCTCTCGGCCTGTGCCCGGGAGTCGTACACCAGACTCGCGCCCATATCACGGCCCTTCTCGTAGTTTTCGGCGAGGAAGGCGACATCACCCGCGACGAGAAGGTCCTCCCCCTCGCGCCGGATGTGCGCGCCGAGCAGGCCGGGCGTGTGACCGGGGACGTGGAGCAACTCGAAGTCCGGGAGGAGCTGTCGCTCGCCCTCGACGACCCGCCAGTCGATATCGCGGTCAAAATCCGCCGCGAGGTAGGAGTCGTCACCGGCGGGGCTGTTCGCGCTGAGGTATGCGTGTTCGAGTTCGCGCCGATGGACGTACACCGGTACGTCGGTCCCAGCGAAGTTGTAGAGCCCACCCGCGTGGTCGAGATGCAGGTGTGACTGGACAACCACGTCGATATCGTCGACGGTGTAGCCGACCTCTCCGAGCGCCGTCATCAGGTCGTGGTCGTCGGGGTCGTGGTGGGCAAACGCCTCGAACAGCGGTCGCGGCCAGTAGCCGTCGGCGGCCTCCGGGTGAACACCGGTGTCCCAGAGCACCGTCGCCTCGGGGTGGTCGACGAGCAGGTTCCAGACCGCGTACTCGCCGTACTGTAGCTCCGGGGACTGGTTGCTGTGGACCGCTGCCACCTCCGCGTCAAGCGCGAAGTTCAGGTCGGCGTGTATCCGACCTCTGTCGAGCAGGTGTAGCTCCATACCTGTCTGCTCGGACCCCGCAACATATACAATCCGGCCTGGGAGTCGACCTCGACAGACACATACCGATACAGACAAAGAACACGTATGGAACGACTCGCCCCCACACACGTACCGGTCTACAAGACAGGTGAGCGGCGACGCGATCTCTGGGAGCGGTGTGCAGAGCGCGACCAGCCCGTTGTCGCCGTTCGCGACGCCAGCCGTGGCTACATCGTCCGCTACGACCTGCAGCACCTCGACACGGAGCTCAACGAGACGGCCGTGCGTGAACTGCGCGAACAGACCCGGCGGTCCCGCTCGTACCCCACCGGAACCGACCCCATCTCCGAGTCCGAGGGGGTCGGCGGCGAGGCCGGCCCGGTCTCCGGTGACCTGCACGCACCGACCGAGACGGCCGCCCGCGAGCTCGCGGCCTCGCTCTCGGGGCTCCTGTTCGACCGGACCAACTGGCGGTGAGAGCCGTCGTGTCGTGAAAACGGGGTGGTGGGCGACCGGACAGCAACTGTTTTGCGCCGGCCAACCCGAGAATCGGTATGGTCTCGAAGCTGTTCGACAACTCGCGCTGGGAGCCGGTCGAGGAGTTCGGGTTCGAGGATATCACCTACCACCGCGGAACGGACGTTCCGGCGGTGCGAGTCGCGTTCGACCGACCGGCGGTGCGCAACGCCTTCCGGCCCGAGACGGTCGACGAACTCTACACCGCCCTCGACGATGCCCGCCGCCGCCCGGATATCGGCTGCGTGCTACTAACCGGGAACGGCCCCTCAAACGACGGCGGCTGGGCGTTCTGTTCGGGCGGCGACCAGTCCATCCGCGGGGACTCGGGCTACGAGTACGGGGGTGACGACGAGACGGGTCCGGGGGGAGCGAGCGGCGGACCCGCCGGAGCGGGTGTCGGCCGCCTCCACATCCTCGAGGTCCAGCGACTCATCCGGTTCATGCCCAAACCGGTTGTCTGTGTCGTTCCGGGGTGGGCAGCCGGCGGTGGCCACTCGCTGCATGTTATCTGTGACCTGACAATAGCGGGTGACCGCGCCCGGTTCAAGCAGACCGACGCCGATGTCGCCTCCTTCGACGGGGGGTTCGGCTCGGCGTATCTCGCCCGGCAGGTCGGCCAGAAGCGGGCCCGCGAGATATTCTTCCTCGGCCGTGCGTACAACGCCGAGGAGGCCGCGGAGATGGGGATGGTCAACCGCGTCGTCGAGCACGAACGCCTGGAGACGGTCGCCTTGGAGTGGGCCGACGAGATAACCCGGAAGTCACCGATGGCCATCCGGATGCTGAAGTACGCGTTCAATCTCGCCGACGACGGGATGGTCGGCCAGCAGGTGTTCGCCGGCGAGGCCACCCGGCTTGGCTACATGACCGAGGAGGCAACGGAGGGTCGTGAGGCGTTCACCGAGGACCGCGACCCCGAGTTCCGCGAGTTCCCCTGGCACTACTGACTCACGGCCCTGCCGTCGCGCCCCCGACCGGACGGAGGCAACTTGACAACTGTTAAAACCGGCGAACGGGAACTGGTAGTATGAGTCAGAACGAGCAGCGAGCCACGCGCAACTGTGTCTCCTGTGGCATCAACATCGTTGGCATGAGCGCGGCCACCTTCGACTGTCCGGAGTGTGGCAACGAGGTGCACCGATGTGCGAAGTGTCGCAAGCAGAGCACCCTGTATGAATGCAACCAGTGCGGGTTCACGGGGCCGTAACGATGGGGAAGGTTGCAGCCAGCATCAAGGTCATGCCGGAGAGCCCCGAGATCGACCTCGACAGTCTCGAGGAGCGTCTCGAACAGGCGCTCCCTGAGGGCGCACGCATAAACGGGTTCGAGCGCCAGGAGGTCGCGTTCGGCTTGGTCGCACTGCTCCCGACGGTCATCGTGCCCGACGAGAGTGGCGGCACAGAGGCTGTCGAGGAGTCCTTTGCGGACCTCGACGTCGTCGAGAGTGTCGACGTCGATGACGTCGGCCGACTGTAACCCCCTGACAGGCCGCTTCCGGGTCGACAGACTGTCTGTGCGCCACACCCGACGAAATCGGACTGTGTCTCGTGTGGCGTTCACAATCACCGAACTGCACGCACACTGGCCGAAACAGTCTTCTGTATCCTGCACCCAAACAGTCGGTATGTCTGACAGTCCGCGGGACCCAGGCGGGTCCGATGGAAAGATATCAGGTTCGATGGAGGAGGTGTTCTCGGTGCTTGGTGACGAGACCCGGGTCGAGATACTGCTGGAACTGGTTGCGGTCGCACGCGAGGAGCAGGTCGGAAGCGGTCTCAGCTTCTCTGCGCTCCGAGACCGGGTGGGGGTGGCCGACAGCGGCCGGTTCAACTACCACCTGGACAGACTTACGGGCCAGTTCGTCACCAGACACGACGGAGAGTACGTCGCACGGTGGCCCGGACTCGTGCTCGTCGCCGCACTCCACGCAGGACTGTACAACGACACCACGCTGGAGACAGAACGAGCCGCGACCGAGTTTCGCTGCCCGACCTGTCTCGACCCGCTCGAGGTCCGGTTCTTCGAGGGGACACTCGGAACCGGTGTAGAGATGCACTGCGAGGAACACGGCACGATGGACAGCTACTGGTTCCCGCCGGGTGTCCGGACGGGACGCTCCGTGCTCGAGGCGGCACGGGTCGCGTACACCCGAATGCTGACCAACGTCCGTCTGGCCCGACAGGGGGTCTGCATGGAGTGCTGGGGGCGTGTCTCGACGGAGTACACGACCAGCGATCAGATACCCGGCGAGGGGACACTCGACGACGACACGACCTTCGTGGAGATCCAGTGTAAGCGGTGCTGGAACGAACTGTGGATTCCACTGTGCACGTACGTGGTGACACACCCGGTCGTCGAGGCGGCGTTCGCACGGCGGGGACACGAGCGGTTGGAGGCGGCCGATATGCTGACGACCGAGCGTGGCGTGAGCTACGAGGAGAGGGGGGTCGCGGAGAGCCCACCCTGCCGGCGTGTCCGCATCGCGTTCGACGACGAGACAGTCGTGGTGTCCGTCGACGAGAGCTGTTCGGTGCAGAACTATCGGTGGGAGTGACAGTCAGTCACCTGTGCGAGATTCCCGTGGCGGGGGAGTCGCCAGTCGCCCCGCGAGGACAGATTCCGGAAACCGTCGAGTTCACCCCACAAGAGCGAGTCGGCGTCGAGTCGTCCGGTTCGATTGGGTCCGTGAGACGGTACACACCGTCGTCACGGCCAGCCAGGAGCATCGACCGTTCTGCGCGCGCGGACAGTCATGACTGCTCCGTTTCGGGGGAACAGAATCAGGAGTGTTATACCCGGGCCAGTCGAGCGACGGGATATGGATGTGTACGCAGTGGTGGTAACGGCGTTCTGGCTGATGTTGCCGGCGTACATCCCGAACAACGCGGCGGTACTGGCGGGTGGTGGTCGACCGATCGACGGTGGTCGAAGGCTGGGCGAGCGGCGACTGCTCGGCGACGGCAAGACCTGGCGCGGCCTGGTGGGAGGATGGCTCGCGGGCGTGACAGTCGCGCTCGCGCTCACCGCGATCGCACCCGATGGGTCGGACCTGCTCGGGGTCGACCTGCCGGAGTTCCCGCTTGCGGTTGCGCTCCTGTTCCCGCTGGGTGCGATGGTCGGCGACATCGGCGCCTCGTTTCTGAAACGCCGGACCGGCCGCGAACGGGGCGCACCGTTTCCGGGTGTCGACCAGCTCGATTTCGCCGCGGGCTCACTGCTGCTCGCGCTCGTCGCCGCACCCGCCTGGTTTCTGGACACCCTCACCCCCGGGGTGCTGGGTGTCGTGCTCGTGGTGACACCGGTGTTGCACGTACTGGCGAACGTTCTCGCGTACCTGCTGGGGCTGAAAGACGAACCATACTAGCTCCGACAGGTAGCAACCGCACCGACTGTCTGATACGATCGTGCGTGATACTGTCGGCTGTAGCCCACGGCACAGTTCGGTACCCCGGGGTGCCGGATCGTTCCACGAAGTTACAGCCGACAGTATGACTCGTTCCCGCCGGGCTGTCACAGACTCCCCGTTCACGGGCCGTTTCTCCCGGATTTCGAAGCGATACTGAAAAGGCTCACACACGGCCGTATGAGTGCCCATCCTCCTCCCGCGGCTGGAACCGTGGGCGCTTTTTGATGGCCCGTACGGCCCGCGTCAAGGCCGACCCTCACCCGGCGAACTCGACGCTGGTGATATCGAACCGTGTACCGCCCTCCGCGCTGTCGGTGACCCGTACCTCCCAGTCGTGGGCCTCGACGATATCGCGCACGATACTCAGCCCAAAGCCCGTGCCGTCGTCGACCCTGGAGTAGCCGCTCTGAAACACCTGTTCGCGCTCTGACTCCGGGATACCCGTACCGTCGTCGGCGATGTAGAACCCGGTCCCGTCCGCGGTGTCACCGACTCTGACTGTCACGCCCACGCCGGACCCGTCATCGGAGCCGTGTTCGATCGCGTTGCGGACGAGGTTCTCGAGCACGGCGGTCAGTCGGTTGCGGTCGGCGTACAGCGTCCGGTCGGTTCGACAGTCGAGGGCCGCGTCCTCGGTCTCGACGTTGCTCCAGGCCCGGTGCACGACGCTGTCGAGCGACACCGGTTCGGTGTCACCGATGGTGTCGCCCTGTCGGGCGAGCGTGAGAAGCTCGTCGATGAGCCGCTCCATCCGGTCGAGTGCCCCCTCCAACCCGTCGAGGTGCTCGCTGTCGCAGTCCTCGGCGAGCAACTGGGTCCGGAGTGTCGCCACGTTCAGCGGGTTCCGGAGGTCGTGGGAGACGAAGCTGGCGAACTCCTCGAGGCGCTCGGTCTTCCGGGTCAACGCCTCCTCGCGCTCGATGCGGTCGATCGCCGTCCGGGTGTGGCTCACGAGTAGCTCCGCGAGCGTGATGTCGGTCTCGTCGAACGCACCGGGCTCGACACTAACCGCCTGGAACACGCCGTGCTCGCCGATGGGTGCGCTCAGCCCCGATTCGATCACCTCGAGACTGGGCTGGGTCACGTCGTCGGAGCGGATCTTGTCGACGACGTACGACTCGGTGTTCTGGAACGACTTCCCGGCCAGCCCCTCGTCGACCCGCATCGTTCGGGCGGTGTCCGGGCGTGCGCTCTCGGACATCGCGTACGGCACCAGCAGGTCCCTCTCCTGTATCAACACACTACACAGCTCGAAATCGAGGATGTCGGCCGCCGCGGTCACGGTGAGTTCGCAGGCCTCCTCGACGGTGTCGGCGGTCTGGATGGTGGTCGCCATTCCGTGGAGTGCCTTCAGAGCAGTCTCGCGCTCCTTCCGGTCGGTGATGTCGCGGGCGATCATCAGTACGTGCTCCCGGTCGACACCCGTCCGCTCGGCCGGGCTGACCCGGGCCTCGAACCACCGCTCCCCGTTGTTGGCGTCGAACCGGTACTGGACAGTCTGTATCTCATCGGTGTCGAGCGCCCGCTCGATGCTCTTGTCCAGACGCTCGGCGGCCTCCTGGTGCAGGACATCCCGGAGCCGTTCACCCTGCAACCTGTCGGGGCTCTCCTCCGGAAGCGGGGCCTCCTCGCGAGCGACGACATCGACGTATCGGCCCGTCTCGTCGACGTAGAACGCCATGTCGGGGAACGTACCCGACCGGAGCCGGACCCCCTCCCCGTTAGGTCCGTCTTCGATAGCTGTCTGAACGCGGTCAGCCAGCAGCGCCTGCTCGCTCACCTCGTCGGAGACACCCGCCGCGACCGGTGGGTCGACCCTGTCTATGTCGGGCGACAGCACGACCGGAAGCTGTGGGTCCTCCTCGCGGATATCGTCGAGAAACCGGATAGCCTCATCCTCCGAGAGCCCGTCGGCGACGACACAATCGAACCCGTCCGAGAGCCGACCGAGCGCGTCGCTGGTGTGAGTCGCAACCTCAACCGTGAACGAATCGTGCTCGCGCTCGAGCGCTGTTGCCACGCCGTCGCCAGACTCCCCCTGATCGGCGACGTACAGCAGGCGGATCGATTCGCGCATCTCGATGATGTATGGCCTTTAGAATAAAAACCTCTAGCTTCTGGAACCGGTTGAGCACCCGTTCGCACCGCCGCTGATACACCACGCCGTGGCGGCAGCGCGGGCAGTCAACAGCGACCGGTTTGATACGGTCGTGCGTGAGTGTTTTCAGCATCGTTCCGAACTCCGGGAGGAACAGCCCGTGAACGGGGAGTCTGTGACAGCCCGGCGGTAACGAGTCACGCACGACCGTATGAGGCCGTCGCCGACGAACTGGACCTGTGCGGGGGAGTCTAGTATCGACCGCTGGGGTCGCTGTCTGCCAGTTATCAGCCGAGATACGGTGGCCACAACAGGTAAACCACTCCGGAGCGTTCATCAGAGTATAGATGACCGCAACCGCCTGGGCAGACACAGACGGGCCCTCACCGGGGTAGTATGCGGGGACAGACGACGCTCGATTTCGCAATCGGTGTTTCAATCTTTCTGGCGGTAGTGTTTTTCACCTTCGGGTTTCTTCCGGGCGTGCTCGACCCGTTCGATGTCGCGGCCGAGGACAACCCTACGATGGCCGACCGGACGGCGGACAATCTCGCCCACGGACAGCTCGGCTCCCCCGACCAGCCGAACGTGCTCGACTGGTACTGCACGGTCGAGTACTTCGAGGGCAACGCCAGCCCCGCCAACTGCAGCTACGAGGGACAGACACTCGACGAGCGTCTCGCTCTCGGGGTCGGGGGCAGCGCGAACATCACCATCACCCGGAACGGCAGTCTCTCGGAGCTGCTGTGTTGGGCACCGGACGCCACATCCGAGGGCGAACCGGGTCTGGAGACTGACTGCACCGGGAACGACGTCACGATGCTGGCAATCGGTGACGACCGGCCGGGGGCGCAGGACACCACAATCGCCTCCCGGCGTGTGGTGTCGCTGTACGACCAGACGGTCATCTTGGAGGTGGTGCTGTGGTAGACTCCCGCGGGCAGGCGCTCTCGTTCGAGGGGATCGCGGCCGGTATCATCCTGCTGTCGGCGGTCGGGTTCGCGCTCCAGGTGACCGCCGTGACACCGCTGTCACCGAGCACGTCCAGCCAGCACGTCGAGAACCAGATACAGTCCACGAGCGAGGGTGCGCTCGACAGCGCCGCCGAGCGGGGTGTGCTGGCCGACTCGGTGCTGTACTGGAACGACTCCGCGGGTGCCTTCCACGACGCCAGCCCCGATGTCGAACACTACCAGGGGGTCCCGTCCAGTGGTCTCGCGATCAGTGACACGCTCAACCGGACGTTCGCGGACCGGAACGTTGCGTACAACCTCCGCATCCAGTATCACACCGACGAGGGGCTGAAGACACAGCAGTTCGTCGAGCAGGGCCGACCGAGCGACCACGCGGTCAGCGCCTCGCGGATGCTCGTGGTACACGAGAGCGACCGTCTCGTCGAGGCAGACGGCTCCGAGGGGCCACGCCTCGGCGACCCGGGAACGGGCTTTTTTGCCCCGAATCTCGATAACGAGAGTCTGTACAACGTGCTCCACGTGGAGGTGGTCGCGTGGCGCATCTGAGTGGGGCCGGCGAGCGCGGTGACCGGGGACAACTGCTTATGATCGCGGTGCTCGTGCTCGCTGCGGCGTTTATTGTGCTCGCGCTCGTCATAAACTCCGCCATCTTTACGGAGAACCTGGCGACCCGCGAGGACGTTGCCGGCTCCGAGGAGGCACTGGAGTACCGCGCCGATGTGACAGCCAGTATCGACGCAGCAATCGTCGCCGGCAACGAGGACCATGAACTCGCGACCGACGCGGAACTCGAGGCCCACGCCCGGAACGAGATATCGACACTGCAAAACAGGGGTGGACTCGTCCAGGCCATCCGCGGCGGCGTCGTCGACCTGTCGTACGACACCAAACAGATGGGCGACCGCATCGCACAGGACAACACCTCGCGCAACCTCACCAACGACACGGCGAGCGCGGACTGGCGACCCGCAACCGGTGTCGACGAGATCCGCAACGTCGGGTTCGAACTCACCGAGGTCGACACGCGGGGCGAGCCGTTCCGGTTCCGTCTCGAGGGGGGCGACAACTGGCAACTCTCGGTTTCCGGGGACTCCAGCGAAGTGGCAATAAAAGTTGACACACCGACGGCCTCCGCGCAGTGTGTCAGAGACGAACCGACGGCCGGTGACCCGCTCACGATCGACGTGACGGGGGCGAGTGTAAACGGCGAGCCGTGTCACGCGCTGCACCGCCTGAGCAACGGCACACAGATGTGGCTCGGCACCGGTGTCAGCGGGAGCTTCGACCTGCGATTCCAGAACAGCGACCGTGTGAACGGGACCTACTCGATGGTCACCAGAGGCGGCACACCCGACACCGGTATCGAGTCGGGCTACGACTCCGACGAGCCGTACGTCGTGAACGCACTCTACAGTGTCAGATTCGATTACAGCTACCAGGGCCACGCGGTCGCCTACAACGGGACCGTCCTCTCGGCGCCCGGGGAGGTGCCACCATGAGCACCCAGACAGGCAACACGGACAGCACGGGCGAGGACCGGACAGAGGGAGGCGGGCGTGCGGTCGACGACCGGGGGATATCAATAACGCTGAACTACGTTCTGGTGCTCGGTATCTCGGCGACGCTGGTGGCCGGCTTGTTGGTCGCCGGCGGGACCTTCGTCGAGGACCAGCGCGAGCGGGTCATCGAGGACGAGATGAACGTGGTGGGCAACCACATCGCCGGCGACATCGAGCAGGTCGACAGGATGGTGCAGGTGGGGGTGACAAAACCCGACCAGGCGGTGATAAACCAGACCTTCCAACGGACGGTCAGCGGGACTACCTACAACGTCGAACTCGAATCCAGCCCGGACCAGGTGGTGCTGACCTCGAACTCGCCGTCGGTGACCGTCGAGATTCCGGTGACGGTCCAGACCGACGTTCGGGAGTCGTTTGCCTTCGGCGGGGAGACGGCTGTCCAGTACGACGACTCAGCGGACGCGCTGGTGATTCTCGATGGGTGAGCGCAGCCTCCGTGACGATGGGCACGGGCTGAGCGACGTGCTAGGGTACGTGCTCGTGTTCTCGCTGGTCGTGACGTCGGTGCTCGTGGTGACCGTCGGCGGTCTGTCCGCCGTCGAGAACGCCCGCGACGCCGAGCGGGCACAGAACGCCGAGCGTGCCTTCGACGTTGTCGCGACCAACTTCGCGGCAATCTACGAGCGCGACGCGCCGAGTCGGTCGACAGAGCTCGACCTGGCCGACTCCGAGATATTCTACAACAGCAACAGCAGTATCACCGTTCGGGGCGGCGGGCAGGAGCTGGTATCGCGGAACGTGCGACCCGTCGAGATGAGCGTCGTCGGGGACCGGAGTGTCGTCTACGAGGCCGGCGCCGTGTTCCGAGAGAACGGCGACGACGTGTCGATGGTGCGACCGCCGCCGTTCCTGCTGACAGGGGGGCAGGTCCACCTGCCGGTTGTGCAGACCACCACGCCGACCATCGAGAGCGCAGGCAGCACGACCGTGCTGTTGCGCGGCGTCTCGACAAACCGGTCGGTCGTCACCGCCGCAAACGGTGACACACCCGGGTTCAACCAGCTGACAGTCGAGATCACCTCGCCGCGGTTCGGGGCCTGGGAGCGGTACTTCACCGAGGAGGGCCTCGACTGCACCACGTTTCCCGCCACCGAGACCGTCAGCTGTACGCTCGACCTCGACAGCACGTTCTCGGTGTACGTGACTCTCCAGCGGATAGAGATGTCACTGATACTCTGACTGTCTGTCTTGCGTGTCGAAACAACCGTTTCCAAACGCATTTGTTACGTCTCACAAATACAGGAGTATGACGGTTGCTCTGCCCCAGCCGACGCGCGTGCTCCACGTCGACGACGACCCGGAGTTTGCAGAGCTGACCGCGACGTTCCTCGAGCGCGACGACGACCGGTTCAGCGTCGAGACAGTCGCCGGTGCCGGCGAGGCACTCGACCGGGTCACGGACGACCCGCCGGAGTGTATCGTCTCCGACTACAACATGCCGGGGATGGACGGGATCGAGCTCCTGCGGACCGTCCGCGAGACGTATCCGGAGCTCCCGTTCGTGCTGTACACCGGCAGAGGGAGCGAGGCGGTTGCCAGTGAGGCGGTCTCGGCCGGCGTGACGGACTACCTGCAGAAGCGGGTGGGTCCGGAGCAGTACGAACTGCTGGGAAACCGCATCCGCAACGCCGTCCGGGCGCGTGCCGAGGCCGAGCGGGCGGCTCGACAGGAGGAGCTGATGCGCCTGACCGAGCACGCCGGCGACGCCGGCGGGTTCGAACTGGACTACGACACCGGCAAGATACTCCTGACAGACGGTGCCAGCCGGCTGACCGGGCTCTCGGCCGACCAGCACTCGCTCTCGGACGTGCTCGCGTTGCACCCACCAGCGGAGCGCGAGCAGGTGCAGACGGCGCTCGAGCGGGTGGTCGAGACGGGTGAACGGGTCAGCGACACCTGGCGACTCCAGCCGGCAGACGGCGAGGAGCGGCTGCTCGATATCACCATCGTCCCGGCCACGAACGGTGCGAGTGAGGCGACACTCCGCGGGGCGATACACGACGTTACCGAGCGCACACGCCGCCAGCACGAGCTCGAGCAGGTCGAGACACTGTTCGAGCACGCCCAAGACTCGCTGTTTCTGGTCGACGTCGACGACGGGACGTTCACTATCGAGCGGGTGAACGCGGCATACGAGGCGGCGGTGGGGCTGTCGGCCGACCGCCTCTGCGGGCAGACCCCGCGAGAGATACTGGGAAAAAAACAGGGAGCCGAAATCGCGGAGCACTACCGCGGGTGTGTCGAGCGCCGGGAGCCGGTGCAGTACGACATGCAGCTGCATATCGAGGGAACCACGACAGACTGGGAGACCAGAATCGCGCCGGTGGTGCTCGACGGGGCTGTCGAGTACATCGCCGGGTCGATCCGTGACATCACCGAGGAGCGCGCCCGCGAGCGACGGTTCCAAGCGCTCGTCGAGGAGTCGAACGACATCATATCCGTTGTCGACGCCGAGGGGCGGTACACCTACCAGAGCCCATCGCTCGAGCGCATCCTGGGGCACGACCCTGAGGAGACAATCGGGCAGAAGGCCTGGGTGTACATCCATCCGGACGACCGTGAGCGCGTGAGAGGACAGTTCGCGGAGTGGGTCGCAAACCCCGACGTGACCGGTGTGATCCGCTACCGCGCCAGAGACGCCGACGGCTGCTGGCGCTGGATGGAGGCCCGCGGCAACAACCAGCTGGACAACCCGGCTGTCGAGGGGTACGTCGTCAACAGCCGCGACATCACGGAACAGCGAGAGAGAGAGCAGGAGCTGCGGACGGTGACGAGACAGTACCAGACCCTGCTCGAGCAGTTCCCCGACGGGGCGGTGTACCTGTTCGACGACGACCTGCAGTACGTTCGTGCCCGCGGGGAGGAGCTCGAAGCTGTCGGGCTCTGCCCCGAGGATATCGAGGGGTCGACACCCCACGAGCTGTTTCCTGCAGATATCGCCGACGAGACCGTCGAGAGCTTTCAGGCGGCGCTCTCAGGTGAGCACAACATACTCAAACAGGAGTACGAGGGCGAGCACTACCGTATCCGGACAGTCCCGGTCGACACCGGCGACACGGTCGAGTACGGGATGGCGGTGGCGGAGAACGTCACAGAGCAGACCAACCGCAGGCGGCGACTCCAGCAACAGAACGAACGTCTCGAGGAGTTCGCGAGCATCGTCAGCCACGACCTGCGAAACCCGCTCCAGGTCGCCCGCGGGCGGGTCGAACTGGCACGCGAGACCGGTGACAGCACACACCTGTCCGAGGCACTCGACGCGTTCGACCGGAGCGAGGCGCTGATCGAGGACCTGCTGACGCTCGCCTGCGACGGCGACGCGACCGAGGACGCCGAGCCGGTCCGGCTGGACAGTCTCGCCGAACGCGCCTGGAGCACCGTCGAGACGGGTACAGCCACGCTCGAGGTCAACATCGACAGGGCTGTGCTGGCCAGCCGGAGCCGACTGCGCCAACTGTTCGAGAACCTGTTCGGGAACGCGGTCGAACACGCCGGACCGGACGTGACGGTGACCGTCGCCGCACTCGATAACGGGTTCAGCGTCGCCGACGACGGTCCCGGTATCCCGCCGGCGGAGCGTGAGGCCGTGTTCGACGCCGGCTACTCGACGAACGACGGGGGCACCGGGTTCGGTCTGCGCATCGTCGAGGAGGTTGTCGCCGACCACGACTGGACGCTCCGCCTGACCGAGGGCACCGACGGCGGCGCACGGTTCGAGATAACCGGTGTCGACACCACCGGGTGACCCACACATGTCTCCGCTCCGGAGAGTTGGTGTGTGACCGCCAGTGGATGGCCGCTTGCGGGTAGAGGAATCGGTCGCAGAACAGGAGGCGCTCAGATGACGCGGTTCTGGAGGTAGTCGAGATGCTTCGCGTTGTAGACGATCTTCACCTCGTCGGTTTCGGCCGACCCGATGCAGGTCAGGCGAACGTCCTTTTGTTCGACCTCCTCGGTCGAGAGTATCTGTTGCATGTCCATATTGATCTCCCCGTCGATGACAATCGCCGCACAGTTGGCACACGCACCGGCACGACACGAGAACGGCCAGTCGTACCCTTGCGCCTCGGCGGCTTCGAGAATGTACTCGCCTGCTCGCACATCGAGCGTCCCGTAATCCTCGTCCGAGAGCCCCTCCTCGGACGCCTTCTCGAAGACGTCGGGGTTGTGCATGTCCCAGCCCTTGTCGTCGATCACATCGTAGTTGAGGTATTCTACGGTTGGCATCATCTTTTCTATGGTTTCCGGCCGCTTATTACTTGTTGTTCGTGGCGGGCGTTGCCGGTGGTTCCCGTATCGGCGGGATATGACCGGACGTACGCTCGCGCTACCGGCCCGAGAGCACACCGGCGTGGTCGAGGTGTTCGACGCCTGCCAGTCCAGAGCTTGCCGCCGTGGCTCCAGGTGACCAGCGCCAGCGGTGTCGGCTCTCGGAGAACCCACTACGGGAGGACAGGAGCGGTTCAGAACTCGTACTCGGTGTCGATATCGCTCGCCAGTTCGGTCATCACGACCGCCGCCCGGCTGTACTGTATCACCCTCTGCATGTCACCGTCGAGTTCGAACGTGCCGTCCATCGTCCCCTCCATCGGGTCGAGGTCGCCCTCGATGAGCCGTTTCCGGCTCGCCGCGCCGCCGCGGAACGCGAACCCTCAGTCCTCCCTGTCCGGTGTCTCGGAGAGCGAATACAGCGGGGGAGCGACCGGTCAGCGCGCGGCGGCGGCGACACGTTCTTTTTCCTCTTTTTGTTCGACCGAGTAGGTGTTGACGTCGTTGTTGGAGCCGCCGATGAGCTGCGAGGCAAGCGCCTCGGCGGCGTCGGTCTCGGATTTGAACGTCGAGCGGTGGACACCCTGTGCGATGAACATAAGCGCCTGGTCGACACGCCGCTGGGGGGAGACGTCGACAGCCTTTGGAACCGAGATACCGCCGTACTTGAGACGAACCGTCTCCTCGCGGGGCGCGGAGTTCTCGACAGCGCGCACGAGCACCTGCACCGGGTTCTCGCCTGTGCGACTGTGGATGATGTCGAACGCCTCGCGGGTTATCCGGGTGGTGAGCTGTTTTTTGCCGGTGTTCTCGTCGGTCTGCATCAGCCGGTTTATCAGCCGCTCGACGATACTGATCTGGCTCTTTTTGAACTGCTTGTTCGCGTGTCGACCCAGCGTGTGCGCGACCGGTGTCACCGTAATGTACCGCTCGGTTGAGGGGTCGCTGAACTCGATGTTGGTAACGGGCCACCGCTCGAACAGTCGGGCCGAGGGGTCCTCCTCACCCGGCGCGTCGGGGTCTGGCTGGTCTGTCGACATTATCGCACCGGTTTCTCCGCGTTCCCGCGCACCAGTTCGATCAGCGAGACACCGTTTACCTTCTCGACCTTGTAGTTGACACCGGAGATGTCACCCATCGCGCGGCCCTTTGCGCCGCCGATGCCCGCGATGGTCACCTCGTCGTGCTCGTCAATAAAGGAGATCGCACCGTCGCCCGGACAGAACGCAGACACCTGCTTGCCGTTCTTTATGAGCTGTACCCGCACGCACTTCCGGATCGCCGAGTTGGGCTGTTTCGCCTCGATACCGATCTTCTCGAGGACGATACCCCGCGCCTGCGGTGCGCCCTCAAGGGGGTCCGATTTCTCGGCGAGCCCCCGGGCTCTCCGCGCGTAGTCCGAGTCTGACCACCGATGTTTCTGGCGGTCCTTCATCAGCTTCCGCGCGGCGTACTTGCCGTTTGCCATAGTGTCCGCAGATACCTGACGGAACCACTTAAGCCCCCTCTTTTGCCGTCTCCGGGGTCGAACCGATGGAGGGATATCCCGACAATACCGACGAACTGTCGTGACGGAGTACTTCGAGGTCACGGACCGGGACGGTGCGGCACGTCTGGGGGAGTTGCGTCTCGCAGACCCGCTCGTGACACCCGCTGTCGCCGACGACGCGCTCGTGGATGCCGGTAGCGCGTGGACGGGGACCGACCCGCCCGAGGATGACGAGACCGCCCTGACAGTGCTTCCCCACCGTGCGTTTCCAGCCGGGACACCGGGGGAGATAAAGGAGGCCTTCGCCGTCGACTACCCCGATGTCGGGTTCCCGAGCGCGGCAGTGGTGACACCGGAGACTGCAACCGACCACGGCACCGACGCGTACGTCCTCTCGACGGCGCAGGCGCTCGCCGGTCACGCAGAGGCGTTCGTCGAGGGGGTCGTGGCCACCCGCGAGGCAGTTCCCGCCGACACCGCGCTGTATCTGCCCGGGGTCGCCACACCGGCGAACGTCGCCACACTCGCGTACGCCGGTGTCGACCTCGTTGACACCGACCGCGCTGTGGTGAAAGGCACGCAGGGAAAGTACCTCACCACCGACGGCGAGGTGTTCCTCGCGGACCTCGTGGAGCTTCCGTGTGCCTGTCCGGCCTGTCAGACCCGCCGTGACGCGTTCGGCCGTGAGGACTGTGTATCACACAACCGGCACGCGCTCCGGGCGGCGCTCGGGACCGTCCGCGAGCGAATCCGGGCCGGTCGACTGCGCGACTACATCGAGGGACAGGCCCGCCACGACGGCTGGCTAACGGCCACGTTCCGGCGACTCGACGACCAGTACAGCTATCTCGAACAGCGGACCCCCGTGTTGCGGCGGGCGGAGCTGACAGCCGCGACCGACGACACGCTCCGGCGGGTCGAGATACAGCGCTACGCCGACCGGGTGACCACCCGATACCGCAACCGCTTCACGAACCCGCTGGTGCTGGTGCCCTGTGCCGCCCGCAAACCGTACAGCGACTCCCAGAGCCACGGCCAGTTCCACGACGCCATCCAGTACCGCGCACACCTCGTCTCGATGACCTCGCCGGTCGGTGTCGTTCCGCAGGAACTCGAACTCACCTACCCGGCACAGCAGTACGATGCTGTCGTGACCGGCCGCTGGACCGACACCGAGCGCGCGTTCGTCGCCGACGTGCTCGAGGCGTATCTCCGCCGCAACGACTACCCGCGGGTGATCGCACACGTCCCCGAGGGGGGGTACCGCGACATCTGTGAGCGCGTCGCCGACAGACTCAACATCGAGATGAGCTTCACCGCCGGGGACCACCCCACGACCGCCGACTCGCTCGCGAGCCTCGCGGGGGCACTCTCCGGGGAACCGCGGTACGGCAAGCGCGAGCGCCAGCAAAACACTGTCCGCGCGGTGGCCGACTACCAGTTCGGTGAGACTGCCGGTGACGACCTGTTCACCGACATCCGTGTCGGGAGTCACTACCCGAAGCTCCGGGTGCGCGACAACAACGACGAGCAACTGGCGATGCTGGTCCCCGAGTACGGACTGCTCGCGCTGACACTCGCCGGCGCCCGATACTGGATCGACAGCCCGGTGCCGACCCGCCGGGTCGAGATCGACGGGTTTGTTCCCCACGGGTCGGTTCTCGCCCCGGGTGTGCTGGACGCGAGCGACAGTATCCGCCCCGGTGACGAGGTGGTCATCGAAGGGCCCGCCGCGTTCGCGGTCGGGCGGGCGGAGATGTCCGGTCCCGAGATGGTCGAGAGCACCCGCGGCATCGCCAGCAGTGTTCGCCACGTTGAGGAGCGGTAGCGGGCCGGAACCGAAAGGTCGTTTACCCGGGCCGACCAGTACCCGACCATGATACTGCCGGGGTCGGCGACACAGACACTGGGGGCCACCCTCGCCGCCGAGACAGGCCAGGAACTCGCGGATGTCGCGTTCGACCGGTTCGCCGACGGCGAACGGTGTCCCCGGGTCAAGGGTGTCGAGTCGGGGGCCAACGTGACCGTCGTCGCCTCGACGGTCTCCGACGGCGCGCACGTCGAGTTGCTGCAGCTACAGGACGCGGCCCGCGAGGCCGGCGCAGACAGTGTGACGACTGTCCTCCCGTACATGGGGTACGCCCGGCAGGACAACGCGTTCAAGCCCGGACAGCCGGTGTCGGCCCGGGCGGTCGCACGCGCAATCTCCACCGGAACTGACCGGGTCGTAACGGTCAACCCCCACGAACAATCGGTCAACGAGTACTTCGACGCCCCGGCGACGGCCGTCGACGCTGCCGGTCTGCTCGCGACCCCGCTCGGGGAGCTGACCGAACCGTTGTTTCTCGCACCCGACCCCGGGGCGCGCCCCCTCGCCGGAACCGTCCGTGACAGCTACGGCCGGGGTGAACTCGACCACTGCGAGAAGACCCGTCACACCGACACCGAGGTCGATGTCGAGCCCTGTGAGGCCGCCGTCTCCGGACGCGATGTCGTGCTGGTCGACGATATCGTCGCGACCGGGAGGACGATGAGTGGGGCTGTTTCCCACCTCGAGCGCGACGCGAGACAGGTGTACGTGGCCTGTGTCCACCCGGTGCTTGCTCGTGAGGCCTACACCAGACTCAGACGTGCCGGTGTCGAGGCGGTCTACGGCACCGACACCGTCGAACACCCCGTCAGCCGGGTCAGTGCAGCCCCCGCCATCGCCGAGGTGCTGTGAGCCGGTTCCGGTTCCCCACTCGGCCGCACTCACCGTCCTACCGAACGCGGATGCTGCTGGTGCTCGTGCTCGGCTGGGCCGGCCTTCAGGTCGCACGCTTTCTGTTGCCTCCGCTGTTGCCCCGCATCACCGGCACGCTCGGCTTCTCGCCGGGGGGTATCGGTCTCGCGCTGACGGCGTTCGGTCTGGTGTACGCCCTCGTCCAGTACCCCAGCGGTACCTACTCGGACGTGCTCTCGCGGGCGACACTGCTCGTGCCGGGGTTTCTCGTGCTGGTCGTGGGTATCGCGGTCGTCACAGTCGCGGTGGCACCCGTCGTATTCGTCGCCGGGCTGGTCGTGTTCGGTGTCGGAAAGGGGCTGTTCGCAAGCCCTTCGCGGGCGCTCGTGAGCGACCTGTTCAAGAAGCGACGCGGGCGAGCCCTCGGTGTCTACTCCGCCGGCACCGACATCGGCGCGCTCGCCGCCTCGGGGCTCGCCGTCGCCACACTCGCGGTCGGTGTCGGCTGGCGGGTCGCGTTCGTGCCGGTGGTGCTCGCGCTCGCGCTCGTTGGGCTGCTGTTTGTGGCCTGGAACCGCGAGCCGTACGCGCTCCGGCGTGTCGAACTCTCGCCCCGGGAGACCGCGGGTCGCATCGCCGCCACCCGCGACCAGCGCGAGCTCGTCGCGGTGTACGCGCTGTTTTACTTTGTCGTCGGCGGGCTGACGAACTTCTTTCCGACACTGCTGGTGGAAGCCGGGTTCTCAGAGGCGGCCGCCGGCGCGAGCTTCGCGCTGCTGTTCGCGGTCGGACTGGTGGCGAAGCCGGCGGCGGGTGAACTCAGTGACCGCTTCTCGCGGCTGGCCGTCGGCAGCACCGCGCTCGCGCTCGCGGCGGCCGGACTCGCGCCGGGGCTCCTCGCGCCGGCGCTCCCGGCTGGCCCCCTCGGGCGTCGAGCCGGAGCCCCCCG
>ERZ1034569.52-NODE-52-length-37591-cov-10.624867_pt1 | contig 37591 bp, 32 predicted proteins | sample MGYA00520706_ERZ1034569 | MGnify/ENA primary metagenome ERZ1034569 (study PRJEB33760, sample SAMEA4777722) | hypersaline lake metagenome | biome: hypersaline environment; feature: brines | place: Spain | collected 2014-08 | depth 0 m ...
TGTATATATAGTACAATTGATACCGGACAGACCTGAAATCTCAAGAAGCCATTAGAGCCAACCCCTGTGAGGAGATTTGAACCGTCTGAGTTATCTGAGCGAATGCACATATATCAGACCCTGTCAGGGATTATAGCCGATTGAACACTGTATCAAAATAGGAGATTTTGTATGTGTTGCCCACGATTCAACTATGATTCTTCTGTGGAAGATTGTCAAGTATAGCTGCACCGTCCACCGTGCTACACTGTGTTACTCCAGCGAGATACGATACTTTCTAACAGATGCCTGCGCGTGTCATGCAGATATGTTCAAACGTGATATCCTCCCGCAACTCAAGACGCAGGCCTCCCACCCGGTGTTGGCTGGGCAGATCAGGTCAGGTTAGGTTAATCCTGAAGCGTGGGAGTCAAAGCTTTGCTGGACGGCCAGCCGGTGGTTTTGAAAGCTGTGACTCGGCCTCCCCATCGTATAGAGGGTGTTGAGCGAGTTGTTCCACGATTGTCGGCGTGGCCAGTTGGCTTCGCTCTTGATCTCAACTCAGAGCTGTAGCCGTAGCGACCACCGAGTCAACTGCCAGTTCTCTACACACACATTGTGAGTGTTTTGTCGGTTTGTCGGATTCGTGTGGCCGTAAAAGACACCAGCATTCTCATTGAATCTAGATAATTCTGACATCGCGGCTAGCAACACAGACACATGTCCAGTTGATACGCTTCGACAGCGTGCATCTCAAACCCACCTCTTCTATAGGAGCCGACGTATTGCGTGAGCTGGAAACTGTCGGAGAGACTCTCTGTCGCCAGCAGCAAAATCAGGTAGTAACGATTGAGTGTGCTTCGTCATCGCGCACATATACGGAAGCCCAGAACGACGGGGACTCTCACAGGGAGTTTAACTCGCGATTGATTATACTACGACTACCTCGTATCGTGATGCTAAGCTACGCCGGGCGGTGATGCAGTTGGAAGAGAGATAAGCCAGAGACTAATGGCTGTGTAAAACACCATTACGGCGACAAACGGATATTGGCTGCGAATTGCTTGTAATCTGCTCGAAAAGAGGCAGTATGCGATAGAGTGAGCTACCCAGATCGCAAGGACATGTCCAGCCAGTATACAGACAATGTTTATTCCAGCAAACCATCGGGGAAGGGTCAGGACAACTGGATTCGACGCTGGTGTCAACGGTGTTGTAATCACATTAGCTATGCTTGGACTGAGCGAAATAAGGAATCCAGCGTAATGCGCGAGGTGGTATCCAACTGCAACAGCGAGCAAGGAGGGGGCGAATGCGATGATGAGGGTTGAGCTGTCTCGTGTTGAGCGCAGTCGCGCACATGCAACGCGGCCCGCAAAAACGAAGGCCAGAAAAAAGACACTGAAGCCAATGAGAAGGACTCCTCCATACACAACTGGTGCCGGAATGCTACCACTGACAAGTGGTTGCAGCATCTGGGCGCCAACGGTTGTAGTTACAAATCCACTGAATGTCAGTTCCCACACGAGCAGAATGACTAATGCAACGTCATCATACCCTGAGACAAGCGGGTCATCGGTCTGTGTCGCAGTTGGTTCACTCGCTGTAACTAGCCTCATGCCGGGGAATGATAGCTTGAGTTGGGTTCTATCTCGAGTAAATGGCGCAAATCTCGCATATGCATGAAAAAACACAGTAACCGGATCTACGTTATTGAACCAATTCTGAAAACCAAATAGGCCACCTCCTGTAAGAGTGAACATCAAATATCCAAAGAGACCGGCTGCCAGTGTGCGCGGAGATGTCGTGATTTCACTCACCGTCTCAATCCAAATCAAGAATAGAATCCCGCTCACAGCAGGCCACCGTCCTAACCGCTGTGGATACACAAACACTCCATCATGATCGTGACGCCGTAGAAAGGAAATCGGTGAGAGTATTGACCACGCGTTCCCAATCAGATATGTGACCATAGTTATCCCTGCTCGAAAACCAGCAAATACAACAATGATTGCTGCGTTGATCGCGGGTAGTGATGGTCCTCGTAGGCCACGGAATAGCGCATATATAAATAGAGTGCCACCCGCCACGGCACCGCATATATGAATTCGCTGTAGGTGGCTATTTGAAAATAGCCAGTTTTGATGATAGGTATGAATCGCAGAGATTAATCGACGATCAGTGACAAACCCAGCTAGCAACGCAGAGGCACCTACTGCTGCCCCACCAGTTGCAACGTAGAGCCATCGTGGGATGCTCAGCTCATTACGACCGCCCTCGCCAAGTCCAACCGCGGCATTACTCGCCATGACTGGGTCAGCGAATAGTAGCACTGACACTCCAAGTCCACATAGAATACCTCCCAATGACAGTGTAAGCCTGAGAGAGCGCGTCAGTGTGTAATCAGGCATAAATCACATACAGAAAGAGAACTCCGAAATATAGCGCGATCATAACTGCAAGCGCACGCAATCTGAATGTCTGGATGGCGCTTTGTTCATTCGCGTAGGCTTCACGATACTGTTCTTGCTCTACTTTGTCAAGTGTCGCTGGGTGTCTCACACCCCGGTGTAGGATAAGTAGCTCTGATGTATAGAACTCCTGTCCACACGTCTCACATGAGAACCGCTCGGTATCTGTCTCGGGGTTGTTAAAATCGGTGATTAATTCGTCCATGGGATCGAGCGTTCCTGATATCTCTCGGTCGATTTATTATATCGATGTTTCTATTGGTGTCATCTGTCTGAAAGCTGTTTCATACCCGTCATGCCGCGCAACTTGTGGTGGAATAGTCGGGTGTATTCGCAGGAGGCCTCCCGATTCGAGCGCTGGTATAGAGCCACCATAGTGATATCCAAGAGTCGAGTCGAGTCTCCGCTCAAGGGTTCCCTCAATCGTTTGACCATTGGTGGTTTCGATTGAATACTCAAGACCCATCATTGGCACCAGAATGTGGTTATACGGTGTATGAACCGATGCGTATAGATATGGCATTTCTCCAAACGGAGGGTCAACGAGGTGAAATATTTCAAAGACAGCGTCTGCGCTGTGGGCGGTCGTTAAAAAGTTGCCAGGCAAGCGCTCAGGAGATGGTGCACGTCCCACTGGGACACCGTCCATAGACATCGGTTCGACTGCCCCAGGTTCACCAGCATCATCTCGCTCAGTGATTTCAATATCAGCTAATGTCTGTCGATCAAATTCAAGCGTAACCGGCACAGTTGTCGGTGACTCGAGGATGCCATCGAACTCTCCGCTCCGAGGCAGCGACAGGCTCCCGAGGTGGACGGTGACGTGGTACGTTCCTTCTCTGTTAAGTGAGTAATTGGCTCCATAATGGAATCCCATCTGCTGGGATAACATAGGATACGCCACCTCGTCGGTTACTAGCGTATCCTCCTGACGGATTTCAAGTCGTACGCCCGCATCAATAGGTACGCTCTGGCCCGTATCGCGGTGCCACATCGATATCATGAGATGCACATCGTCTGACGGCTGTACCGGTGTTTTTGACATTTTCGTCCCGGCAGCTGTCCAAAACCGGTGAGGATAAGAGTACATGAGCGACACCTCTAATTCTGGACCGACATGTCGATCACTTTCCAGCATTCCCTCAGTAATGGCTGGGACGTAGACACCTGTTGGGGGATCCTCAACGAGCGGAGGGTCAGCCCAGGCTGACCGAGATGAAAATCCTAATGCCTGTAAACACCCCGTCGTCGATGTCGCAGCTAGCGATCCCGCCCCTAAGAGATACTGTCGGCGTGTTGTACTCATTTCACTGTCCATTGAGAAGAGGTATGCGATGGGTGTGAAAGATAGTTGCGAAACTTGCGCCTGTGGTACAGCGCTCGCACTCTCACTCTCAGTACGATATCGTGCGTCAACGTCTTTACAGCAGTTCCTCGATGTGACTCGCGACTTCAGCAGGCGTCCTCCCAATGGGGACACCAGCTCGATTTAATGCATCGATCTTAGATTGAGCTGTCCCCGTCCCCGATCCAGACACAATCGCCCCAGCGTGACCCATTCGCTTCCCAGGAGGGGCAGTTCGACCAGCGATAAATCCAGCAACGGGCGTGTCCATCTCGTTTTTGATGACACGCGCAGCGGCTTCCTCGTCCTCCCCACCGATTTCACCACAAAGCACGACAGCGTTCGTCGCTGGATCAGATTCAAACAACCTGAGTGTATCGATAAATGAAGTTCCAATGATTGGGTCTCCCCCAATACCAATTGCTGTAGTCTGACCAAGGTTGCGATCAGTGAGATTTGATACGACCTGATATGTGAGCGTTCCCGATCGTGATACTAGTCCGACACAGCCAGGCTCAAATATATTTCCAGGAAGAATCCCCAGTTTAGCTTCCCCAGGAGTGATTATTCCGGGGCAGTTCGGACCGATAAGCCTCGTCTCAACTTCTGACAGGCGCTTGTAAACCTGTGCCATATCTTGAGTTGGGATTCCCTCAGTAATGGCGACGACAAGGTCTAAAGAGGTATCTACTGCCTCAAAAATGGCATCTGCAGCGAATGCTGGGGGGACAAAAACGATCGATGCGTCGGCTTTCTCGGCATCAACCGCCTCATCAACGGTATCATAGACCGGAGTGCCAGCCACGGTCTGGCCTCCTTTCCCCGGGACAGCACCGGCAACAATATTCGTGCCATATGCAAGCATCTGCTCGGTGTGGAACTTCCCTTCTCCTCCCGTGATACCTTGAACAACGACGCGTGTCTCATCGTCGAGTAAAACACTCATTGGCTCGCCTCCGCTGCATTTGCAACTGCCTGTGCAACAGCTGCTTCGAGCGTCGATTCCACACTGACAATATCGGTATTCAGAACCTCCATACCTTCCTGTGCGTTTGTACCAGCCAGTCTAACCACGATATCCTTCGAAATAGTATTAACCCGACTGAGAGCGTCATTAATCCCTTGAGCGACCTCATCGCCTCTGGTAATTCCGCCGAATATATTGAATACAATTGCGTCTACGTTCTTATCAGCACACACAATATCAAGAGCGTTCGCTACCCGCTCTGCTTTGGCGCCACCGCCAATATCAAGAAAGTTCGCTGGTTTCCCATCGTAGTGGTCAACGAGGTCAAGCGTTGCCATCACCAGACCTGCGCCATTGCCAATGATCCCAACATTCCCATCGAGACGAACATAATCGAAGCCGTATTCATCTGCTTTTGCTTCTAAGGGGTCACCAGCGACCTGATGTTCGTGTGCTGCGAGCTCAGATTGCCGAAAGAGCGCGTCATCATCAATGTTCATAACAGCATCTGCTGCGACGATATCTCGAGACTCGGTTATCATCAGGGGATTAATTTCGATATCGGTTGCATCGTATTCGGTATAAAGTGTATACAGCGTCAATAACACGGATGAGACGTCGCTAACCGTATCTGAAGGAATTCCAGCCTTGTATGCTACCTTCCGGGTCTGGTACGGGTAGATTCCAAACGCGGGATCGATGTGTTCTTTAGCGATTAATTTGGGTGTATCGTCGGCTACGGCCTCAATGTCGACGCCACCTTCAGTCGATACCATCATTGTGGGTTCGCCAGCACTGCGGTCCATCGTGATACCAACATACATCTCGGTATCGACCTCCACACCGGCTTCAATGAGCACTTCTTCTACGGTATATCCTTTGATATCCATACCAAGGATGTCAGTGACAGTAGTTCGTAGGTCTGAGTGATTGGTGGCGAATTTAATTCCCCCTGCTTTCCCACGGCCACCAACGTGTACTTGGGCTTTGATAACCGCTGGGTAGCCAACTTCCTGAATTGCATGAACTGCTTCATCAGTATCGGTTACTACCCGAGACTCAGGGGTGGGGATTCCCGACTCAGCGAATATTTGCTTCGCTTGATACTCATGTAATCGCATCGTCCGACACGCTGTGTGGAAATAGTATAAATCCCGACCATTTCGGCTGAAAATTGAGATAATAAAAAATTATGTTTGATTGATAATGTAAGATTATTTCATATTGTGTCCAACTCCTGAGGCCTCACTATGTTGTGTTCACACAGCACCAGCTGGCAAATTTCGTTTCTCTTGCCTTCCTGCGAGGGTCAGCTATGGTTCGAATTCGCACTCCGCAATATGTTTGTGAAGTCATTCCACAACGGTCATCATCCGACAACTTCTGTCGCACAACAACAGATGTTGAGAGAACTCACAGTTCCGCCCTGTCAAACGATCAGCGAGGGAATCAAGCTGTGTGAGCTCCCCCGACCTACTCAGTCGCTACATCCGTCGTAGCGGCTCCAGTGGGGACGGAGTTTCTACTCTCTTGGGCTGGACTTTCTGCTTCAACGACACTGTTTGCAAGCAGTACGTCCTAACGACGGCTGCCCGCAGAGACACCAGTCTCCACAGACATTCATTCGGACTGTCCCAGAACTCTGACCGTTCGAACACCGACAAATCACTGATCATGAAAGTATCAAAGAACTCACGGTCAAGAAAGAGTCAACTGGTGAGTTGTATGCGTCCTTCGCTGTGGACGACAAAGCGGAACCCAAGAAACCGTCGCAAGAGGCGTTACCGCCGATGAGATGGTTGGTATCGACGCCTCTGTCCACGATACGGGCACCACAGCATCAACTCACTTGGTCTCACAAACGAACGCGAGAGGCTACAACGGGAGCAACGGAACCTCTCCCGCAAGGAACGTCGCTCTGCCAACTGCGAAAAACGGTGGCAAACAGTTGCAGAGTGTCACCAGCAAATCACGCGCAAGCGGCGTGACTTCTTAGACACGCTTTCAGCATACTACGCACGAGAATATGAGTTGGTGGCGGTCAAACAGCTTGACGCAAAAGAGATGCTGGAATTAGCGGGAAATAGCCGTAACACGGCGTCAGCGGCGTGGAATATCTTCACTGATTTGCTTGTATACAAATGCAAGCCTGAGGGTACGTATTTTGTGGAGGTTGACCCGGAAAACACGGCGAAGGAATGTGCGTCATGCGAAGTCAAAACAGACAACTCGCTGTGGGCTCAAGGCGGACAGAGATGCAAATGCGGCTGTCAATATTCTTTTTGCCGACGCCTCAAAACTCGGAGTCCGACACTCCGAAGGAGCGTCCTCAGAATCGCGGACCGATTCTGATGTGCGAACGAGAGCTTCGCTCTGATTAACGCCTGTGGGGACTGTGATTCCTGTGGACACGGATGACGTGCATGAAGTGTCTGCAAAACGCGTCGTCGAAGCAGGAACTTCCTTCCGCAAGGATTGAAGCCCCTGTGTTAAGGAAGTCGCCGTCGGCGACTGAGTAGGCAGAGGGGTAGTTCACAGCTTGTGGTAGTTGTCTTTTGTTGGGTCTAGCACAGCTGCCTCGCCTCTGTCTTCTACTCGCCGAAAGGGAACTGAGCCTGTATTCGTTAAGTCCACTCTTTGAAAGATATATACCGGCGACATATCAGAACACGAGATATCTGCTGAAATGTGATCGAATGGTGTCACAGCTTTCGCCTCTCGACTGTTTTCAAAGAGTGAGTTGAAGTTATCGCGAATACAGAACAAGACAAACCTGAACTCAGCGATTTCCGTTCGTTTCTGACGAGTTGTCCCGCCTGTCAATCTCTCAGCATTCGACAGCTGTCGATAGTAGGGATAGTGGATTGCGGAAACCCTTTTAATCCTCGTGGACACCTTCGTGACAATGACTGCAGGTGGTCCGACGTGACGATGGAGGACCGGATCGAGGAACTCCGTGAAATGCGTGAGCGAGCGCTTCAAGGAGGAGGCAAAGAGCGGGTTGCCGCCCAACATGAAAAAGGAAAGATGACCGCCCGCGAGCGCGTTGAGTACTTTCTCGATACAGACACATTTCGCGAATTTGACCAGTTCCGAACACATCGAAGCCACAACTTTGGCATGGAGGAACGACAGCTCCCGGGCGATGGTGTCGTTACGGGGTATGGAGAGGTTGATGGGCGCAAAACATTCGTATTTGCCCACGATTTTACCGTGTTTGGTGGCTCACTTGGTGAGGTGTTCTCTGAGAAAATTGCGAAACTAATCGACAAAGCTGTTGATGTTGGTGCGCCAATTGTTGGATTAAACGATTCTGCAGGTGCCCGAATTCAGGAGGGTGTCCAGTCACTTGGCGGGTTTGGTGAGATATTCCGACGGAACACCGAAGCATCTGGAGTAATTCCACAGATTTCTGCAATTATGGGGCCCTGTGCGGGAGGAGCTGTTTATTCCCCAGCACTCACAGATTTTACCTTTATGATCGAAGAAACGAGTCAAATGTTTATTACTGGGCCAGACGTCATTGAAACGGTAACCGGCGAAGAGGTGACATTCGAAGAGTTAGGTGGGGCGGTGACGCATGGATCGAAGTCAGGCGTGGCTCACTTTATCTGTGAATCAGAGAAACAAGCTCTTGATGACATTCGCTATCTTCTCTCGTATCTTCCCGCAAATAACGTCGAAACACCGCCCCGAGTGGAGCCATGGGATGACCCTAACCGCGTAGATGAATCGCTAGTTCACGTAGTACCAGACAAGCCACGGAAGCCATATGATATGCGTGCAATTATTGATGGAGTATTAGATCAAGACTCATTCTTTGAGGTACACAGACAATTCGCAAAAAATATTTTAGTTGGCTTCGCACGATTGGATGGTCGTTCTGTTGGCATTGTCGCCAATCAGCCACAAGCCGATGCAGGAACGCTTAACATTGAGGCGTCTGAGAAGGCAGCACGGTTCGTGCGGTTCTGCGACAGCTTTAATATCCCAATAGTGACTTTCGTTGATGTTCCAGGGTTCTTGCCTGGGACAGATCAGGAGCATAACGGTATTATCCGACATGGAGCAAAGCTCCTGTACGCATACTCGGAAGCGACAGTCCCGCTGATGACGGTTATCACTCGGAAAGCATATGGTGGTGCATATGACGTGATGGCCTCGAAACACCTCGGTGCAGATGTTAACTACGCGTGGCCAACAGCGGAAATTGCGGTAATGGGTCCGCAAGGTGCAGTTAACGTCCTGTACAGTGAGGAGTTGGCGGCTGCTTCAGATCCAGACTCTCGCCGTGAAGAATTGATTGAGGAGTACCGAGAGGAATTTGCCAATCCCTACACGGCCGCTGATCGTGGATTTATCGACGCTGTGATTGAACCGACAGAAACACGATCGCGATTGGTCGATGATATTGAGATGCTCTCCTCAAAGAGACAGTCACAGCCAAATAAGAAGCACGGTAATCTTCCGATATGAGTTCGCCAGAAAGTATTACAGTGAGAGTCGATCAGCAGGCGACAGATGCGGAGGTGGCAGCAATTTCGGCTACCATTGAGATTATTTACCAACAGCAACATACATCCACCGAATCAGATGCGGACGTCTCACGTGGTGAGGTGCAAAACTGGAGGACGACCAGCCGACTTGAAGCAGTATCAAGCGGTGAAGTGACAGATACTGCCCTCCACGCAGGGTGCGACGATTGGACTCGATTAGAGCGAATTGAACGGTAGGAGCTATCCGTATCACGCAGATTGTGCTGCTGCACTGCCTTTCTTGCGCGTAATATAGCCTGCAATCCGGTTGCGCACACCTTTCGATTCGACATTCGTGAGCGACTCGACGCTCTCTTTATTGGTCTCGAAGTCGGTATTGAAAGCTTCGGGATACTCTTCTAGTAACAGCTTGCCGAGTTGCTTGACGTACTTGGGCTTGATAGCCATTATTGCATATAGGTGAAAGCGTGCATTAAAACAATTCGTTCCGGTCGTATGTCAAATCAAACGTCGGGGCGGCTGTATCATCATCTAAGTATGACCGCCACCCGGTAAGCTCATCAACACCAGCGAAAGCCTCACGAGCATGGGGACCACCACAACGGTCAGTCACCTCAGCGTGATGAACCAGTCGATCAACTAGTACATCAGTATCATACACATCGACGTCAAGTCTGGACGCAGCAACAGTTGCTTCGATGACCGCATTGTTTGCTCTATTTATAATCGGAACAGTGGGGTCAGAGACTGTCGCATCGACAGGTGTAATTTCCCACTCTTCCCACTGTGTTCCACCACGCTGGCCGTCCGCGACAGAGCGGACCTCAATATCTACCCACGCATGAGCGTTTGCAACTGTTGAGGCGTCAATCTCAATGGTTGATAGGGCTGCTGCCACGAATATCCGTGGGTCACTAATAAATTGGATCGTCGCAGGGCGTTCTTCGGTAAAGTTGCGCCATGTACGTGTTCGCCCCCATGTTGTAGCTGTTACGGGGTCACCTGGCTCTGTGTGCAACCCTAATGCAGCCACATTCCACTTGTTGTTTGGTCCAAGTGTGGTCACAACTGATTCTGTGATACCGACGAGCGGGATGGGCCAGTGCCCAGAATCGGCAGATTGCGCGGTCATATTGACATCCCCCGCTCGAGTGCCACAAACGTCGCCGCAACAGTTAGATCAGCAGTCGTCCCAGGATTGATATTACGATCGACCAGCTCGCGGTCTAACTCGCGTATTTGATCGATATCATCCTCAAGTGACGCTGCCCGCTGCCGAATTTCAGTTGCCACCTGTGGCCCATGAGTATTGATAATATGAGTATCTCTGGTCATCCCTAACCGAGAGATGAACGCGCGTCGGACCCGCTCTGTGAGCGAACATTCCATCGACTGCATCTGTTTTGCCATGCTGAAAGTCCGCTTGAATCCTGTGGTCCATTCTGTTGCATTCTCATCAATCGAACTTGCTTCCATTATATCAATCAGTCGCCATTCTTCGTCGCGAAGCTGTTGCTCGGCCGCTGCTCCAAGGCGTACATCAGGGGGGCCATTCGATGCTGGTGGTGTCCCCACAGCGACATCAACATGATCAAATGCTCGATAAAAATTGACAGCGTCGTCAACAGTTGTCGTTGCAAGAACATCCCGAAGACCAGCCGGGGTGAGCACTGTCTGCGTTGCTGCGGAAACGAGTGGAGTTAATAGGAGAAGACATCCGAACTGTGTATTTTCTCCTGTTCGTGTGACCATGCCTCTTACACCACGCTCAAACGCCTCTCCGAGTGGTGCCCCAGCAGCAGCACGTTCCAGTCCAGTTCTCGAGTCGGCTGCCCCAGCGAGAAATTGCGGTAATGTGAGATCTTCTAAATCATGATCACGGTCAACGTTCCCTGGCTTTGCCTCAACACCGATATCCAACAAGAGAGCTAATTGGGCGGAATCAACCACCTCAGATGCAGATACAGGTGATTCACTCATGTTTGATTGAGAAGCTTCGATGATGGTAAACAATGGGATACCGGGTGGGGGTGCTGACGCTCATGTCCCAGATATATCAGATATTGCTTGCTGAGCCGCTGTCACAACACGAGTTGCATCCGTCGCATCATTGAGTGTAATGTCGGTTTGATACGTTGGTCGGTCAAGTGAGGTGTCATCGGTTTCATCAAGCACGAATGCATCAGCAAACGGATACCGATTAGCAAGGCCGACCGTTGAGGGGGCATACCCGACACCTTCCATCAATTCTGCTGCTGGTCCAGAAAAGACCGACTCGCGAATAAATGGCGAGACAACGACCACGGGAACAGATTTGAGCCTCTCAACAAATTCCGGAAGTGCGCACATGGGTCCGATACTCGTTATTGGATTTGATGGTCCAATAACAACTGGCTCGGAGAGAGCAGAATTGACCTCTTGCGTTATTGCTGCTGTTTCCTTTCCACGGAATTCAACATCTGTCACTGTTGGATCGGCACGTTTAGCTACCCAGTATTCTTGAAAGTGCATTGGTCCGGACCGAGTGTGTATAATCGTCGCAACGGGGTCGTTGCTCATTGGGAGTATTGTAAGATCGATATCGAGTCCAGTAGCTAATTCCATCGTCACTTCGGTGAGCGTTGCTCCTTCATCGATGCGGGCAGTTCTGTAGAGATGAATCCCACGGTCACGGTCACCAATCTCCATAAATGTTGAGAGTCCGCTGAATCGCCGCCATCGCGAGATACGACGGCCACCGGTCTGTTTCGATTGCTCAAGATATTGGGGCTCTTCACCGCGATGATTTGCCGCTGCGAGCTTTCCAAGCATCTCGTGTGTTTCAATTGAATCATTCTGAATACCCCACCATCGTTTGGTATCAAGCAGCCCCGCCTCGTGAAAGAGAACTGTATCAACATCCGGACAGACAAGATGACCGGAGAGCTCGATATCATCGCCAGTATTGGCAACAACAGTGATATTGCTTTGATCGAAGACATCGCGCGCGCCGGCAAGAAGTTTCGGTGTCCCAGTTCCACCAGCGAGAAAGGTAACCATATGTGTATACAGGGGCTCAATGTTTTGAACGTTTTTTACTGTGACAGCTGCAGCGTGTTCACGAGTGTGAGAGATTCTGGGCATATTCTGCACGTCCTCAAGTAATTGTTGAGAAGGTCCGATATGTATTCTCAGCATTACGCTATCGGCTACACTCCACGATAGTCTGCACGAGTGGTCATTCACGTATAGTCGGTGCTCCGATGCTATTCTCAGCAATCAAGCATGACTGAATCAGTGTGGTAGTGATATCAGCTGTATTTATATATCAGATGTACCGAAACCCTGTGTCTACAGACATCAACTCTCGGCTAATCAGTGAGAAAGTCTTTCACTGAATACATATTAGCATAAAGGACAAACACATAATTTATATGACAGTGATTAAGGATAGTGTCCATAACCATATTAATGTCAAAGGGGTGGCCCGCGCACTGCTTGATACTCCAGCGATGCAACGGCTTAGACGAATTAGTCAACTTGGGACGGTCCAGTTTGTCTATCCGTCTGCGAATCACAGCCGGTTTGAGCACTCGTTAGGTGTGTATCATCTTGTTACCAAGGCAATAGACACATTGGACATCCAAGGGATTCAAATGAAGCGGCTCCAAGCCGCAGCTCTTCTCCACGATATTGGACATGGACCCTACAGTCATAATATTGAACTAGTCACGCATCGCTACACCGGAAAGTATCACGACGATGTTGACGAAATCATTCACACCGAAAGTATAAGCGATACCTTGCGGGAATATGGGCTTGATCCGACTCATATAGCAAATTTAATCACAGGAGATGAAACATATGGGCAACTGATCGCTGGCGAACTTGATGTCGATCGAATGGATTATCTCGTTCGTGATGCACATCATACAGGTGTTCCATATGGAACAATCGATCATGAACGGCTTATTAACGGGCTCACCTTCGCTGACGGTGAGCTCGTCTTAGGTGCTGGAAATGTTCAAACAGCTGAATCGTTGTTAGTAGCGCGTGCGCTCATGAATCCCGTCGTGTATCAACATCACGTCGCCCGTATTGCCAAGGCAATGCTTCGGCAAGCCGCCGAGCGGCTGCTCAAAGAGACGGATATTTCTGCAACAGAGTTACGCCGGATGGATGACTACGAATTATTCGTTACGCTTCGAAAAGTGTCCGAAACAAAACGATTAGCCAAGCGATTAGATGAACGCAGGTTATTCAAGCGGGCCATGTGGGCCGAATTCAGTGCTGTTCCACCGAGAGTTCGTGAGATGTCGTATGAAGAGCTTCGGGAGGCCGAGGCGGAAATCGCTACTCAGCTGGAGACAGACCCAACGTCAGTCATTATCGACGTGCCACCGACGCCGACGATGACTGAATCAACTTCTCGGGTCATCGTGAGTGGGGAAATCAGGCAGTTATCAGATGAATCGCCGCTGGTTTCTGCGCTGCGAACTGCACAAAAACAACAGTGGCGAATGGGCGTGTATGTCCCAGCCAAGATGGCCGCAGAGGCAGGTGCCTACGCAACAAACCTGTTAGGTATCGAAGAAGATGGATCGTTTATTACAGAATATGAGACGCCATTGACGACGTTAGACGATTTTACAACATGAAAGATCAGGCCGTGATGATTCTGATCATCTGGACGTTTTGAGAAGTGTACTCAGAGAGTAGTTATCATGAATTAGATTGCGAGGGGAGGGATTTGAACCCACGGACTCCTACGAGAGCGGATCTTGAGTCCGCCGCCTTTTCCAGACTCGGCCACCCTCGCTTACTTCTATATAGAGTGAACCAACGGAATTGAATCCATCGGTTTCTTTTCAACAGGACTCACCGTTCTGCAAGTCGACCTCCATCAACTCCAACGTTCTCTCCACTGATATAGGCTGCATCGTCAGACAGAAAAAATAAAATTGGTGCTGTAACATCATCAAACGTTGCTGCCCTCCCCCGAGGAAATGAGCTCACATCTGAAGCAGTGTTCTTGACGGCAAAGGGAGAGACCGCATTGACTGTAATGCCTGCATCCTGGGTCTCAGAAGCAACCATCCGAGTAAACATTAATACACCGGTCTTAGCAACAAAATATGGAAAGTTCTCTGGATGGGAATAGAGTTGGTCACTATCAGCGAATCCGATATTGACGACTCGTCCCCAGCCGTCTTCCCGCATCGATTGCAATGCTGCTCTTGTGCAGAGAACAGTTCCGTAGAAATTCGTCTCGACAACCTTCTTCCATGCATTCCACTCAATCTCCTCCCAATGACGGGGATCAAAGTCTCCAACATTATTTATAAGGATATCAACTGGTCCAAGTGTTTCATTTGCCTGTCTAAAGAGTGAATCAACGCTGTCGGGATCGGTGATGTCAGCTTGAATAGCAGTCGCATTGACCCCCTGTTTAACAGCCGACTCAACAGTCCTTTCAGCCGCCGATTCACTTGTGTGATAGTGAACGATGACATCTGCACCGGCTGCTGCTATACGAAGTAATATCGCACGGCCAACGCGCTTTGCACTTCCAGTGATGAGCGCAGTCCGCCCGCGAAGATCTGGGATTGATGACATACTGAAGGTTTGGACCCGAACATGTTGAATTCGGCTATTTTTGATTCTTACAAACTTGATTCGGGTAACAGGCCATACAGAGCGAGGACCGAGTAGCACAGCGGGGCAGGGATATGACAGGACATTCCACATTCAGTGTTTTTCGATCGGCCTCAATTGGATCAGAACGCTGGCGTGAATATCGCCACAAGGCCACCACGTAAGCAGTCATAGAGCTAGCGATTTATGCTGAGAGGTATACGACGATGATGAGACTGCCGCATACCCTCGTGCAACTCTCGAAGACAGCTCGGTCGGGTTTTGACGAGCGAAGCTGGGTGAGGCGGTTCCACAATCACGAACTAAAGATGTTATATCAGCTCAGCGTCTATGATGCATGTGCGGATTTATGAATTAGGTGAAGGGGTCCCGGAGGTTGCAGTTATCGGAGCAATTCACGGTGATGAGCCCTGCGGAAAGGATGCAGTCGAACGACTTGTCGAGGCTGATATAGCAGTTGAACGTCCAGTAAAGCTTATTATAGCAAATGAGCAAGCGATCAAGGCAGAGCAGCGTTACGTAGATAACGATCTTAATCGTGCTTTTCCTGGCAGTCCAGAGAGTGATTCGCATGAAAATCGGCTCGCACATGACTTGCTCCGCGAAGTTCGAGGGAAAACAGTATTATCTCTCCATTCGACACAGTCTTCAGCCGAACCATTCGCGTTAGTTGAAGAGGTCGACGCGGTTTCACGGGCTGTGTGTCCGCATCTGCCGATCAAGAAACTCGTCGAAACCAAGCGGTTTTCTGACGGTCGGCTTATCGAACAAGCCCACACAATCGAAGTGGAATGTGGTCTCCAACAGAGTGACTCTGCGAGAAAAAATGCTTACTGGATTACACGCGCATTTCTCTCAGCCACGGGCGTGCTCTCAGCACCTATCGAAGGCGATGTCGAACCGCCGTTGTCGCTTCGACAGCGAGACGAAGGGGAGGTGATTGTTTTTCAGATGCTCAATCAGATTCCAAAAAAGCCGGCAAACAGTTACGAGGTTTTCGTCGACAATTTCCAGCAGGTGAACACTGGTGATTTGTTTGCCCGGGCTGATGAGGATCGGTATACTGCTGACCAATCATTTTTTCCGATACTACTCTCGGCACATGGATACGAGGATGTGTTCGGATACGCCGCCGACAGGGTCGGCACATTGAGATAACCAACACAGTCAGCCGACTCTATCTGTGAGCAGCGAGAGAATCCCGCCGTTCACGCCGGGCGTGGATGTCACGTGGCGTCGTGTATGGTTATCATCACTCAGAGGGTGGTTCGAATTCAACGAGCGTTAGCTCCCGATCCAATTTGCAGAAGTCATGTGGTGGCTCACCCTCAATTGATTTAATCTGATACTCAGTGTCAAAATCTGCTCCTGCCGGCTCACAGTATGGGTGGCTTGGGCATTCAGTGTGTGGGCACGGGCCTGAAAGCTTTACTTTCGACCCAGCATACGCCCCCTGTGAGTCGACGTTCGCTAGCACAGATGTCGGTTCAACCTCAACCGCTCTGACACCGTTTTCGTGTACAGCACATTCTAACAGCTGTGCATCTTCCCGAACTGCAGTGACTTCATACTGGACCCCGTCTGAAAGATTGAGACACTGGTCACGATAGGGGCAGCCCTCACATGAACTTGACTCACCCTGGTATACAAACTCCATTCCGACCGATGCTAATTGCTCGCCAATGAGAGTGATTTGTGACATGTCGGAGATATATATGAGACGAACTGTGTTAAGCGTGTGCGCCTGTGTGTGTATTCAGCCCGAAAGCGAATTCATGTTTATGAGAGCGCTTTGTGTCGTTTTTTGAGCCGTAAACAAGCAGAGACATCATGTCACCCGGGGAAGGTTTAAGACTGATGATTGCTAACATGCAGTACGCTTCGGACCGAGTAATCCAGCGACCCATCGCGTGTTGTTCATCAACCAATTCGATGTTTTGTCGTATCATCGTGCGTTGTCGTAGCAGCTTACCAGGGGTGATACCGCGGATGAAGCGTTGTCGTCCAGCAGACAATGAGAGGTGTGTCTGGGCGGGTCACTGCCAAATCGAGATATGACCGTGTCTGTCGCTGGTAAACTCATCGAAGCCTCAAACAATGAACGGTGACAGAGTTACCCTCGAGACACTCAGCCAACAGTATAAGACATCAGTCCCAACAGATCTCCGCGACTCAAAGTCATTTGATTGGTATCTTGAAGAGGTATATGAGGATCCGCGTGTTGCACGGAATGCTCACCAGCGGGTCGCGGATATGTTTGACTATTACGGCACAGAATATGATGAGGATGCCGGTGTTGTCGAATACCGGATGGCATCTCAAGATCCTCTACATGATGGTGAAAATACCTTCTATGGTCGCGAAGTACACGAGTCAATACATGAGTTTGTCAACAAAGTAAAATCAGGAGCGCGGCGACTCGGGCCGCAGAAACGAATTAAACTGCTCTTAGGTCCGGTTGGATCAGGGAAGTCACACTTTGACTGGATGAGCCGACGGTATTTTGAAGCATACACGCAGACAGATGCCGGCCGGATGTATACTTTCAGATGGGTCAATCTCTGTGAGGTAATTGAAGATCAAGACCCTGCTGATGATACGGTCCAATCACCAATGAATCAGGATCCGCTGGTTCTTCTCCCACAGAAACAGCGCAATAAGGTCATTGAGCGACTCAATGAGGAGCTAGATGCGCCATATACGATCCGGAATAAACAGACGCTCGATCCTGCCTCAGAGTTCTATCTTGACAATCTCCTGGCTCAGTATAATGACGATCTCGAAACCGTTTTAGAGAATCATATCGAGATCGTTCGTCTGGTTGCTTCAGAGAATAAACGTCAGTGTATCGAAACATTTGAACCGAAAGATAAAAAGAACCAAGACGAAACTGAACTGACCGGCGATGTCAATTACTCCAAGTTAGCCATCTACGGCGAATCAGATCCGCGGGCATTTGATTACTCAGGAGCGTTCTGTAACGCTAACCGAGGACTGTTCTCTGGAGAGGAGTTACTGAAACTCCAGCGAGAATTCCTCTATGACTTCCTTCACGCTTCACAAGAGCAGACAATCAAACCAAAGAATAATCCTCGGATAGACATCGATCAAGTGATCGTTGGCCGAACTAACATGCCTGAGTACCGAGAGAAGAAGGGCGATGAGAAGATGGAGGCATTTAATGATCGCACCAAGCGCGTCGATTTCCCATACGTGCTTGAATATGATGAGGAAGCTGAAATCTACCGAAAAATGCTTCGAAATGCCGATGTGCCAGATATGCATATTGAGCCACACGCGATGGAGATGGCAGGTCTCTTTGGAGTGTTAACTCGAATTAGTGACCCTGATGGAAACGTGTCACTTATTCAGAAGGCAAAGGCGTACAACGGAGAACTCGATGACGGCGATGACATCGATGTCAAAAAGATTCGTGAAAATGGGGAACAAAAGGCTGACATCGGAGAGGGAATGGAAGGTGTCTCAGCGCGCTTCGTTGGTGATGAGATTGCTGAAGCAATCATGGACTCACGGCACCGTGGGCGAACGTATCTGTCACCGTTGTCAGTGTTTTCGCACTTCGAGACGAATCTCGAAAACCACGGGTCAATTCCAGAAGAGAATCTTGATCGGTATTACCGATATCTTGAGATGGTCCGCGAAGAGTATCGTGAAAGGGCGATTGAAGATGTTCGACACGCCCTCGCATATGATTTAGATGAGATTCAACGCCAGGGTGAGAAGTATATGGATCACGTGATGGCGTATATTGATGATGCAACTGTCGAAGATAGTCTTACCGGACGCGAGCAAGACCCAGACGAAACGTTCTTGCGGTCTGTTGAGGAGGAACTCGAAATTCCAGAGGATCGAAAAGATGACTTCCGTCAAGAGGTATCAAACTGGGTATCCCGACGAGCACGTGAGGGGACCTCGTTCGACCCGCAGGATAACGACCGACTGCGGCGTGCGCTTGAACGGAAGCTCTGGGAGGATAAAAAGCACAATATAAACTTCTCTGCGCTGGTGAGTGCCAACGAGTTGGACGACGATGAGCGTAACTCATGGGTAAGCGCGCTCGTTGACCGGGGCTACTCTGAGGCAGGTGCGCGAGAGGTTCTGGAATTCGCAGGTGCCGAGGTGGCTAAGACCGAGCTAGAGGCATGAGCCAGCCACATCATTTCTTTGCGGAGGCTAACAGTCAACTTCGCGGGACATATGAACAGCCACTCAGTCTTCAGGAATACGTCTCACGCGCATTCGAGAATCCATCAATAGCCTCACACGCTTCAAAGTATCTTTTAGAGGCAATCGAATCGATGGGAACACGAACGGTGTTTGAAGAAGGTGAGAGTCGTGAGCGATATCGGTTTTTCGATGACCCAGCAAACGACGGCAAGCATGCTGTGTTAGGAAATACAGAGGTACTCAACAGGTTTGTTGATGACCTTCGGACGATCGCTGCTGATCGAGGGAAGTCAGAGAAAATTCTCTGGTTCGATGGTCCCACAGCAACAGGAAAATCAGAATTGAAGCGGTGTCTAATTAACGGATTACGGGCATACTCAAAGACAGATGCAGGCCGTCGATATACGGTCGAGTGGAATATTACTGCTGCGGACGAAACCCGTGGACTCTCGTATGGCGGTGAGGTGAGCGGACCTGAGGCCGACCGCGACTGGTATGAGAGCCCCGTTCAAGCACATCCACTGTCTGTATTCCCTCGGTCAGTAAGACAGACGCTCTTAGGAGAGCTGAACGAGGAAGCCACGAATCATATTCAGACGACGGTCAGTGAGGAACTTGATCCGTTTTCCCGTGAAGCGTACAATTATCTTGAGGAGACATATCGTCGCGAAGGCGTCGATCAACTGTTTTCAACAATCACCGACCCGCAGCATCTTCGAATTAAGAATTATATCGTCGATGTTGGCCAGGGTATTGGCGTGCTTCATTCGGAGGACGATGGAACCACCAAAGAACGCCTCGTTGGGTCTTGGATGCCCAGCATGCTTCAAAAACTGGACTCACGCGGGAGAAAAAATCCGCAGGCATTCAGTTATGATGGTGTGTTGTCGCAGGGCAACGGTCTGCTGACGATTGTAGAGGATGCCTCACAACATGCAGACTTACTACAGAAGTTGTTGAATGTCCCCGATGAAGGACATGTAAAGTTGGACAAAGGAATCGGCATGGATGTGGACTCGCAGTTACTGATCATTTCGAATCCAGATCTCAACTCTGAATTGGACAAGTATGCCGATCGAAATGGAGAAGACCCGCTCAAAGCGCTGAAGCGCCGACTGGACCGACACGAGTTCAGATACCTAACGAATATTTCGCTCGAGGCAGAACTCATTCGTCGGGAGCTGACAGATGAGACAACTGTCTGGCAAGCAAGCGACGAAGCAGATCTCAAGTCAAAGATTCGAGCTCCACTGAGTATGGACGTGAGACAGGAGCCTGGAGCGGTCTCTGAACGTGAACTTGCCCCACACGCAATTGAAGCTGCGGCACTGTACAGTGTCGTCACACGATTGGAGCCTGACGAACTTTCGCGCGGATATGATCTTGTTGACAAGGCGCTTCTGTATGAATTCGGATACATTCAAGAGGGCGACGAGCGGACACCGGTCGAAGACTTCGGTTTCTCAGCGGAAGGTGAGGGGTCCCAAGGCATTCCAGTGACATTCACGCGAGATATTATCGCTGATCTCTTACACAAGGAGTTCGACCGCCACCATCCAGAGCTTGATGTTGGCTCAGTGGTAATGCCTACAGATATCTTAGACGCTATGACAAGCGGACTTCGGGAAGCTCCGGTATTTTCGCGAGGAGAGCGATCAGAGTACCGTGAACACATTAGCCCGGTTCGTGAGCATATTCAAGAACGACAAGAAGAGGATGTGCTTGCAGGGCTGCTTTCAGAGCGGTCTGTCGAGCGAGAGACCGTGGAATCGTACGTCGAACATGTCTATGCATGGTATGATAACGGAACTGTCGAAACACGTCGAGGACCGGCAGACCCTGACCCGCTCCGGATGAAGTTATTCGAGACTGAGCAACTCGGTCGGTTTGAGGCAGCCGATTACGCTGGGACGACGCCATCGAACGCAGTGAAACGATTTCGAAAAGAGAAGGTCATCACCGCGCTCAATCGGTATGCGTGGGAAAATCGAGGCGAAGGATTCACTATCGAGAATGTTGACCTCTCGGAGATTCCTGTTATTCGAGCTGTACTCGATGAGCATGACTGGGCTGATATCGAGCGACTGTACGAAGACTTCGATCCGACACAGTGGAATAATCCACCCGCGAATACGGAGACTGCAAGAGCAAAGGAGCGGACGATTGAATACATGTGTGAACAGGGATACAGTAGGGCGTCTGCTGAGCTCACAAGCCGTACTGTGTTACGGGAGATAGCTGACAAATGGGACTGAGAGAAGATCTTGAGCGATTCAAAGAAATTGGAGAAGAACGCCGCGAAGACTTAGAGTCGTTTATCAGATATGGTGATTTGAGCAACTCTGATGCCGACCAAATCCAGATTCCGATCAAAGTTGTCGATTTACCAGAATTTGAGTACAGCCAAATAGATAAAGGCGGTGTCGGCCAAGGAAACGATTCGACACCAGATGTTGGTCAACCTGTTGGTGACCCGACTGAGGCTGACGGCGACGGAGATGAAGCTGATGATGGTGATCAAGAAGGTGAACCCGGTGATGAAGAAGGTGAACATGGCTACTATGAGATGGACCCCGAGGAATTCGCTGAGGAGCTTGATGAGGCCCTTGGACTGGACTTAGAGCCAAAAGGTAAGGAAGTCATCGAAGAAGTCGAGGGTGATTTCACCGATATTACGCGGAGCGGTCCAAATAGCACACTTGACTTTGAGCGACTATTCAAGCAGGGGCTCAAGCGGAAGCTTGCGATGGATTTCGATGAGGACTATGTCCGTGAGGCGATGCGTGTCGAAGGGCAGGATCCGCGATCAGTCTTTGAGTGGTGTCGAAACGAGCAGATTCTCGTCTCACTGTCTTGGATTCAAAACGAGTGGGAGACAATCCCAATGACAGAGCGAGATCGCTATAGCTCATTTGAGGCAATGCAGTCAGTGAATGAGCGAACACCTCCAGTCCAACTTATTCGCGAGAAAGGGCTCACAGAGGTTCCATTCCGAAGTGAGGATGAGCGATATCGGCAACCAGAGATTGAAGAAACTCGACAAAAAAATGTCGTAGTCGTCAACATACGTGATGTCTCTGGGTCAATGCGGGAGACAAAGCGAGAGCTCGTTGAGCGAACGTTCACACCGCTTGATTGGTATCTGACTGGAACGTATGACCACGCTGAATTTGTTTACATTGCCCACGATGCAGAGGCGTGGGAAGTCGAACGATCCGATTTCTTCGGAATACGGTCTGGTGGCGGAACGCGGATTTCAAGTGCATATGAACTTGCCAAAGACATTCTCGAGTCGCAGTATCCGTGGTCAGAGTGGAATCGATATGTTTTCGCAGCAGGAGACTCGGAGAATGCAGCCAATGATACCACTGAAAAAGTAATCCCTCTCATGGAATCAATCCCAGCAAACAAACACGCGTACGTCGAAACGCAGCCAGGCGGCACCGCAATTAATGCAACTCATGCAGAAGAAGTTGAGCGTGCGTTTCGCGACAATGCCAGTATTAAAGTCGTTTCTGTGAGTGAACCGGCCGACGTCATTGACGGGGTTGAATCGATTTTAAACAGTTCTTAAGACATTAGCATGGCAAACAGAATCAGACAATTCAAAAATCGCGCTCGTGATGAGGCACAGCAACTTGAGGAACCGGTGAAAGAGGCCGCAGCGTTGGCCGAAAAGCTTGGTCTTGACCCATATCCAGTCAAGTACTGGGTGGTCGATCACGATGATATGAATGAGTTGATAGCATATGGAGGCTTCCAACGGCGCTATCCACATTGGCGATGGGGAATGAGCTATGATCGACAACAAAAACAAGACCAGTTTGGTATGGGGAAAGCGTTTGAAATTGTCAATAATGACAACCCGAGCCATGCCTTTCTTCAGGAATCGAACTCGAAAGCCGACCAGAAGGCAGTCATCACTCACGTCGAAGGCCATGCTGACTTCTTCCAGAATAACAAATGGTTTCGTCGATTTAGCGGTGAAGAGAGCCTAGAGGCCGCAGCGATGCTGGAATCACACGCTGAGACAGTCCAGCGATATATCGATGATCCAGACATCAATCAAGAAGATGTAGAGCAGTTTATCGATGCGATTCTCTGTTTAGAGGATACGATTGACCAACACCGGCCGATGGAGTACGACCCGGATGATGACGACACAGAGACGGCCGAGATCGCTGACAGACTGGACCAACTGGATCTTGCAGATGATGTGAGGCAGGAAGTTTTCGATGACCAGTGGATTGAACAGATGGATGAGCCAAAGAGCCCAGGTGCTTCGCTTGAGCAACCGCGAACTGATGTCTTGGGCTTCCTCCGGGATCGTGCACAAACATACGATCCAGAGACCGAATCGACGGTCGACATGGAACCATGGCAAATTGAGGTTCTCGACACGCTGCGAAAGGAGGCATACTACTTTGCACCTCAAAAAATGACAAAGGTCATGAATGAGGGTTGGGCGAGCATCTATGAGTCGCTGATGATGAGCGAAGAGGGATTCGCAAGTGAGAATGAGTTCCTCACGTACGCCGACCACCAATCCCGTGTATTGGGTTCACCAGGATTGAATCCATACAAACTCGGCAAGGAACTGTGGGAGTATATCGAAAATACAGCAAATCGACGCGAAGTCGTTGACAAGTTGTTGCGTGTCGAAGGAATCACCTGGCGAAACTTTCACGACAAGCTCGACTTTGATCGCGTGAGATCGCTGCTTGAGCCTGACCCACGTATTGATCGGATCACGCCCCAAACGGTTGATGAGTTACAGACTCTTCCTGATGATGACCCTCGTGTCGACTGGGAAACACTGGATAGAGCACTCTCAAACCCAGAGAGTGTTGATATTGACCAATATCCGTGGAAGGTATTGACGTATGAAGGCCTCGCCAGTAGGCATTTCTCCTTGGTCAAACCACAAAACAGAGGCTTTATTTCACAGATTCGTCACGAAGAGCTTGAGCAATTAGATAGATATCTGTTTGATAGCGATCGATACGACACCGTCGAAGCCGCGTTGGAAGAAGTCTCAAAAACCGCTGGATGGGAACGCATGCTTGAGGTTCGAGAGAGTCATAACGATGTGACGTTCATTGATGAGTTCCTCTCTGAGGAGTTCGTCTCCACAAATAATTATTTCACATATGAGTACACGCAAACGACTGAGGATTTCAGGGTCGCTTCAACAGATCCAGATGACGTAAAACAGAAATTATTATTATCCTTTACCAATTTCGGAAAACCAACGATCGCAGTATTCGACGATAATTTCAAGAATCGTGGGGAACTTCTCCTGGGACATCGATATAATGGAATCGCGCTCGATCTTGAACAGGCGGCGTCGGTTCTTGAGCGAGTGCATACACTCTGGGGTCGGCCAGTAAACCTGATGACGATTCGGAAAGAATATGAGGAACACGAATTAGAAGTTGCCCGGCGACGGAATCGTGAGCCAGAGCCAACCGAAAAAGGGGTCCGTATCCGATACGACGGTGAAGACGTCACTCAGACTGAATTGGCCGAAGAATTGAGCGAGCGGATACAAGCAGCTGACATTGACTACGACACGAAGCCAGATGAGTGGCTTGCCTGATGCAGTGCTCACAGGTTATACCATTGAATTGAGCTGAGCGAAGCCAATCTCAGCATGTGGATTTCAACATCTGACTGTGTCCAACCCAGTCCATTTACTCTCCTTGTTTCACGTCCCTACAACGTTTCGAGGAGACACAGCCTCGTGGGATGAATCCGACAACAGCCGAAACAACGACGACGGTTCGTCCCGTTGAATGTTGTCCCGAGCCCGAGGGAAGAATACGTCACCGTGGCGGGAGATCCTGCTATCTCGATCAACAGCCGAACTGGCACGGCCTGTGACGGTGAAAACTACGACTTCAGTCGTGGGAGGATGTCAGACACGGTATATCACTCCGTTGTCTGTAAGACGGAGTCCAATCTCGTGAAATATGCCTCTCGCGGAACTTGATATGGATCACGGAAGTCAAATTCACCGGCATGAAATGACTGAGCAAGCGCATATCCCCCTTCGATCGCTCTTTGACGCGTATTGAACGCCTGAACTCGGAGATCAATATCTGGTTCTAGCGTGAGAGCAGCATGCCACGTATCAGTCGTTAGTTGTGATGCACCAGGGCGATTCGCACGAGAACTATTTGAAATGAGAAGTGTTGGAATACACTCTGGTGGAAGGTCCTGATCCTCAGAGAAAATATCTGGCCGATATAGGAGAATAACTCTCCCATCCGATTCTTCATTCCAGAGATGCCAACCAGTCGGTGGGTCTGGTGCATGCGTCACTGTCATATACGTAAAAAATTAGGAATCATTCGATTGGCTTTAGCTTTTAGACTTCGAGATAGTTTGGTTTGGGAGTATATTTAGCAGTTTGCTGGTGTATGCTTAACCGCTGTGATGAGGTGAGGTCTCAGGAGTTCCGCTGGGATCTCAGATGACCGCTCGTCAGTAGGGACTGACTGATCCGAAAGAGATGCTAACAGGATTTCTCATCAAGAATTGGTGGTTAGTTGAGAAGGCGTCCCAGTACAGCATAGTATCAAGCGACATCAGAGGATAGGATAGAGCCATTGACAAGACCGCGTAGAGCCACGTCCAAAACCTGTCGAAAAGTGTACAATCACACGCTCACTCAAGAGTCTCATCATTCTTCTGATGAGAACAAGCCGTCGTATAACACCATGCAGAGCGAGCTTCCCGAGTGGAAGCGAGAATGGTCAGAATTGAAACAACTGTACTTGAAATGCTTGCAGATGACAGCCCGATATCTCAAATACAGTGAAAGCGTCTTCGAATCGCTCACAGAACGTTGATTTTGGTCGACTCAAGTGGAAAGCATCATAACAGTACCGCAGTCTTAAAGCCAATCAGTCAGGCAATAATGTGAATAGTCATACGGGTCGAACTGGTCACACTATCATGAATGTCTCAAAACTCGGTGGCTTCCGCTTGTACTCCTATCGACAACTTACAGAAGACGCAGACATCACTGAAGTCATTCTGACAAAACAAAAAACAAGAAACTGGGCGGTCAGTATCGTTGGCGGCGCGATGCTAAATATCTAGCAAAACCGGCCGTCGAAAGTATGGGCGTCCGAAACATGATTGACCTTGGCATCATAAATTGTCCGCGATTTCAAGAACCACACGTTTAGCTAAGAGGAGGCTCACAGAGGGCGCATTGAGAAACGGTATTGGACTCTTTCCCGCAAGCAAATTTGGCTACCCGCTCGTTTACGATGGAGTCGCTCCCTCAACCAAGCGGCGTCGACCGCTGAGTTGAGTGGGATAGTTCACTTGCGGTTTACTCAGAAACATGTGGCATAGAACTGCAGTCTTGAAAGTGACTTCGCGCGTTCTCTTGACCAATAAGGACTTCATCACACTCGCATTGATACACTGCCATATAATCCCCAATCTGGGTCAAGCTGGATTTCATAACCGTTCGTACACAGATTACATGCCGTAGAACTAAGACCCTATTCCCCATGCACAAAACGCACACGACCTGCTTTGATGCTATATAGATTCATCGTGTGCTTAGTTTCTGTCATCACACGGAAGAGAATGCTCGATAGGGGATTTGAACCCCTGTCCTCGGCTCGAAAGGCCGAGATGATTGGCCGGACTACACCAATCGAGCATATATGTAAAAGTGAACGATACGCTCTGTTAAATATTCCGTTCGCAGATGCAGAAATACGATGCAGTCACGCGTAAGTTCTATACACTCTGGCTCATATCATGCACGAGTATGAGTCAATCTTACAATCGAGACCTCGTTGAAGACTTTGGTCGATGGCAGGAGTTCTCAGCAGGAATGTGGGCTTGGATATTCCACAAGTTCACTGGCTGGGTCCTCGTGGGCTATCTCTTCACGCATATTGCAGTGTTATCAACTGCACTGGAGAGTCCCGAGGCGTATACCACAACTATACAAACGCTGGAGGGACTCTTAGTTGTCCGGTTACTCGAGATTGGATTGCTCGCGGTCGCTGTGTTTCACATTCTCAATGGACTTCGTCTGCTGTTCATTGACCTCGGCGTCGGGCTGGAATCGCAGGATCGAAGTTTCTACGCATCACTCATTCTAACTGGGGCAATCGTCGTAGCCAGCGTCCCAACATTCCTCGCTGGGGTATTCGGATAATGGCAGAGCGTTATACATCGTTCCGACGCGGCGGACGAAGATGGCTGTGGCAGCGAATTACCGCAGCATTTCTCATCATCGTATTAGCATTCCACTTTTTTCTGCTACACTTTGTTCACCATGCAAATGAGGTCACATTCGGGATGACACAGGGTCGAATGCAAGAATTAGCATACTTTTCATTGATGGTATTATTCTTGATCACCGCAACATTTCATGGAGTAAATGGAGTATACAATGCGCTGATTAATCAGGGAGTCACGGGCAAAAAAAAGACCATGATGAAACTTGTCCTCTCTGCAGCGAGTTTACTTCTCATCGTACAGGGACTTCGAACAGCAGTCGTTTGGGCCGACGGTGTTCCAATATAATCCAATCATGAGCACACAACTCACACAACAGGCGAAAGAAGAGTCATCCAGTCAATCTGAATCAGAGACAACTGAAGTCGAAGAACAGCGTCAAGAGGTAACAAGGAATGCGACTGCTGACGAGGAGACGTACCACCTCAAAGTGTTCCGATATGACCCTGAAATAGAGGGAAAAAAGGAGCCGCGATTTGACGACTTCTATGTGCCATATCATCAAGGAATGACAGTCTTGGATTCATTAATCTATGCTCGGGATACATACGATTCAAGTCTCACGTTCCGCCACTCCTGTCGACAGGCTATCTGTGGCTCTGATGCAATGTTCGTCAATGGGTCACAGCGGCTTTGTTGTAAGACACAGCTATCCGATCTTGAGGAACCTGTCCGTATTGAACCACTTCCTCATCAAGACGTCATTAAAGATCTTGTGGTGAACATGGAACACTTCTATGATCAGATGGAGGCTATCGAGCCATATTTTCAGACGGAGGATCTTCCAGATGGTGAGTTTGACGAGCAACGACAATCACGCGAAAATCGTGAGAAAATAAAGATGTCGACACGCTGTATCTGGTGTGGGGCCTGTATGTCATCGTGCAATATTGCTGCGGAGGATAATCAATACTTAGGGCCCGCAGCGATCAACAAAGCTTATCGATTTGCCATGGACGACCGCGAGGGTGATGAAATGAAACAACGGCGTTTGGAGATAATTGAGCAAGAACATGGCGTCTGGCGGTGTCAGACTCAGTTTTCATGTACAGAGGTCTGTCCAAAGGACATTCCGCTCACAGAACATATCCAAGAGCTCAAGCGAGAGGCAGTGAAAAATAACCTCAAGTTTTGGTGAAACAACTAAGTTACCTCAATCCAACCTATATTCAGGCAATTATCCATGCACAATCACGATGTCATAGTAGTCGGCGCTGGTGGGGCGGGACTCCGAGCAGCAATCGCAGCACAGCAGGAGGGTGCTGATGTAGCCATTGTTTCAAAGCTCCATCCGGTGAGGAGTCACACTGGTGCTGCCGAGGGGGGTATCAATGCGGCGTTGCGAGAGGGTGACTCATGGAGCAACCATGCATATGATACAATGAAGGGTTCAGACTATCTCGGTGATGCTCCCGCAATTGAAACACTGGCACAGGATTCCCCAGAGGAAGTCATTCAGCTTGAAAACTGGGGAATGGCATTCTCCCGAGACGATGATGGGCGTGTCAGTCAGCGACCATTTGGTGGCCTCTCATTCCCCCGAACGACGTACGCAGGGGCAGAAACTGGTCACCAACTGCTCCACACGATGTATGAGCAACTCGTCAAGCGTGGGATACAGGTATACGACGAGTGGCACGTATTAGATTTGGTCGTCACAGATGAGCCAGCACCTGAGGAGCGAACATGTCATGGTGTTGTTGGGTATGACGTCCAGTCAGGCACGATCGAAGGATTCCAAGCCCGCGATGGGGTTATCCTTGCCACTGGAGGGCTCGGACAGGTGTATGATCATACGACGAATGCTGTTGCCAACACAGGCGATGGTGTCGCGATGGCATATCGGGCTGGCACCCCAATTGAGGACATGGAATTCATCCAATTCCATCCAACAACACTCCCATCCACAGGAGTGTTGATCACCGAGGGAGTACGAGGAGAGGGGGGGATTCTATATAACTCCGAAGGTGAGCGGTTCATGTACGAACGGGGGTACGCAAACAACGATGGAGAATTAGCGTCGCGAGACGTTGTTTCACGAGCAGAGCTGACAGAGGTGAATGAGGGGCGAGGAATCGGAGATGAATACGTTCACCTGGATATGCGCCACCTTGGTGAGGACCGCATCGTCGATCGTCTCGAAAATATCATTCACCTATCGAATGATTTTGAGGGAGTCAATCCAGTTGAACAACCAATGCCCGTCAAGCCTGGCCAACATTATGCAATGGGGGGTGTCGAAACAGACGAAAATGGTCAAACATGTATCGAAGGGCTGTACGCTGCTGGGGAGTGTGCGTGTGCATCAGTACATGGATCAAATCGATTGGGTGGGAACGCACTGCCCGAGTTAATCGTTTTCGGCGCCAGAGCAGGACATCATGCCGCTGGCCGAGATCTCAAACAGGCTGAGATTCCAACTGGAAAAGAGGGTGAATGGGAACCCGGTGAGTTGATATACCCTGTCGAGCCTGGTGAACTTGACCACTCAGGTGGTGATGCGATTGCAGATGGTGGACATACAGCGACTGCCCCGGTGATGTCACCAACAGAGCTAATCAAAGGTGCAGTCGAGTCAGCAAGATCACATGTTGACGCGCTGTTGAGTAATCCAGATGGACAAAATCACGCAGAAATCCGCTCAGATGTCCAACAGTCAATGACACAGCATGTGAACGTATTCCGTGAAGAAGATGGACTGAAAACGGCATTGAAACAAATCAACTCTGCAAGAAAGGAGTATCAATCCGTTGGCGTAGCTGACCAGTCGCGGACGTTCAACACAGATCTCCTCCACACGATAGAAACGCGGAATATCATCGACCTTGCGGAGGCAATTACACTGGGTGCACTTGGTCGTAAGGAGTTCCGTGGGGCGCATTGGCGAAAGGAACATCAGGAGAGGAAGGATCAAAACTGGCTGAAGCACACAATGCTATCTTGGAACGGTGGGTCACCCGAGTTGTGGTATAAACCTGCTGTTCTTGAGGGTGAAAGTAAGACATACGAGCCGAAAGTTCGGAGTTACTGAGCGAATGGATGTAGACACATCTTACTCTTGTCGATCGTCGGATTTCCATTCAATAAGCTTGAGGTGGACCCGCCGTCCTCAAGGAGTCAACTTTGCTGGCGAGCGGGGGGAGGAAACCGATGGACGTGTTATATACACTAAGACCTCATTGAGGAAACAAATTTAGTATAGAACAAAATACTGAGCGTGTATTTCGACAGATGTCGTTAGTTGGTTTTATTATTGTCGAAGGTATACGCATGATATATAATGCATACATCGGCCGACACACAGCGACAACCCACATCCGAGGTTTCAACTGTGCCTTCCGACATTAATTCACCCCGTGCGAAGTTGGTGTATCTATTTTTATCCACTCATGGTGAAACAGATATCTCAGAGATGCAATCAGCTCTCGATATGAAAAAAATATCTCTCTATAGTATTTTATCGACTCTGTGCGAGCGGGACCTAATCGATCAAGATAACGAATCCTACTGCCTCTGTCCGTCACGGTAACAGATTTTTACCTTGACGAGAGGAAAGATAGATAGCGGCCGTATGAACCGTTTCAGATATTGAATCAAACCGGATTGAAATTACGCTCTCTCGACACCCAAATCAGTTTTATTAAACATGGGTAGCTATACATGATTGAATATGTCTCGCAGATTCAATCGAAGAGATGTAATAAAAGGCGCAAGTGCTATTAGCATCGCAACAGTCGCAGGCTGTACTGGTGGGGGCCAAGGCGGCAGTGGTGATGGAACACAAACCACTACTGGGGGTCAATCCGACAGTGATGATGGAACCCAAACTACCAGTGGAGGCCAAGGCGGCAGCAGTCAAACGCGAACCATTTTGCAGGGAATTCTTATGCCTGAGACGGGTGATCTCTCTTCAGTCGGAAAGCCGATTCGAGATGGAGCTATCTTGCCATTGACCCAGCTACAAGAGGCGGATACGAACTTTGAGTACGATTATCAGGTCGGCGACACACAGACGAATCCACAGGCTGGCATTTCCGCAGCCGAGACGCTTATCAATAATGGATATCCTGCGGTGACTGGACCTGCGTCCTCGGGAGTCAATCTACAGGTTTCACGGCAAGTATTTATACCGAATGAGACTGTTGGCATCTCACCATCATCAACATCGCCGACTGTGACGGATTTAAACGATAATGATTTTATCTTCCGTACACCGCCATCAGATGCACTACAAGGGAGAGTGATCGCTCAAGTAGGCACTGAGAATCTGAATGCAGCAACCGCCTCAACTATGTTCGTGAACAATGATTACGGCCAGGCCCTCTCAGATTCATTCTCTGAGGCGTTCAGTGGAGAGGTTCTGAATACAGTGGCGTTCGAAAAAGAGCAACCATCATACACATCTCGACTTGAGCAAGCATTGAGCGATAGTCCCGACATGATGGTTATTATCGGGTATCCGGCCTCTGGCATTCAGATATTCAGAGATTACTACAGTGATTTCGACACAGGAACCAATATTGTAGTGACCGATGGGCTAAAAGATCCGGGCTTACCGAGCGAGGTTGGAAGTGATATGACAAGCGTGCGAGGAACGGCTCCGACAGCGGCCGGTCCTGGAAGTGAGTTCTTCGCCACCTCCTTTGAGGATGAATATGGAAGTGAGCCAGGAGTATTTACATCGCAGGCCTACGACGCCACAGCAGTCTCTATACTGGCGAATGTCGCTGCTGGTTCGAATGAGGGGCCAGCAATACGGGATAACATGCGGACTGTAGCCAATCCCGATGGTACTGAATATGGACCGAGCGAACTTGCAGAGGCAGTGAACGCTGTAGCAAGTGGTGAGTCAATCAACTATGTCGGTGCGTCCTCACCGGTTGACTTTGACGAGAATGGTGATATGCAAGCTGTCACATACGAAATATTCAGTTTTACACAGGATGGTGTTGAGACACAAACCACGATTCAGTTCAGTTCATGAGTTCATCCGAGGTTGAATATGATCGAATGTAGATCATGAGCTTGCGGACATCGCTCAGTTCGGTCTCACATTTTAAACGGTAACGAGTAGAATTCTATGGGTCACCGTACCCATGGATGAATGCGACAAACGCCCGAGTTAAATCGCATCTTCAATTGACCCGCACCCCAATATATCGATAGTGGAGCAGACGTTCAACTACCGCGTCTACCCAACCGAGGATGTGCCGAGCGAAGCTCGTAGAAGCAGGAAGCCACGGGCTACCCGACCCGTGGTAATTCACACGCTCAATCCTGGCTCAATCCTGTCTCATTCTTTGATATATCAAGAATACTCAAGATTGAAATGAGCTCCCGTCGTGCGGAAGGTAGCACCACGTTGATTACGATGTTGCAAAGAGAAAGTCCCGCCCTCAACGAATCGCGTCACGTGGTGGGCGAAGTCGGGCCGGAACAGTTGGCTCACGAGTAATGAAGTGATCTCGCCTCGCAAAGCTACCCAACTGACACTCACCCACCTAAGAAATCCCGCCTCACTTGCTCGTCGTGGAGTAACTCCATCCCATTATCGACATATCTATTCGCACCATCTACCAGCACATATCCACGGTCACATCGACGCAATGCCTCTTTTGCATTTTGTTCTACCATCAGGATGGCTGTCCCATCGTTATTGATATCGTCAATTCGGTCAAACATATCTGCGACGAGGTCAGGAGCCAGCCCTGCAGATGGTTCGTCCAATAATAATAAATCTGGATTTAACATGAGTGCACGTCCCATGGCCAGCATCTGTTGTTGTCCGCCGCTGAGTTGTCCGGCTTTCTGTCCTTTTCGCTCACGGAGGATAGGAAATCGGCTGTATATGTCTTGCAATCGGTCTTCAGGGACCGAATCGAGAATATATGCACCCATCTCCAGATTTTCCTCAACGGTGAGTCCGGAAAATACGTTTTCATTTTGTGGCACGTATCCGATTCCATGATGAATAATCTCATCAGGGTCTAACTCATGGATCGGAGTTTCTGCGAAGACAACTTGTCCGTTCATGATTGTTGTCAAGCCAAACACAGACTTCATGACGGTTGATTTTCCAGCTCCATTTGGACCGACAATAGTCACGTACTCCCCATTAGTCACAATCAAATTAATGCCTTGTAGAATCTGTAGGTCACCGTAACCCGCGTCCAGCCCAGAAACGCCTAGCAGTGGTTCATTATCTGGAAGACAGTGTGTTGACGTATCAATGTCTGCTATTGTGCTCATACAGGATCGCCCAAATAAGCATCAATCACTCTCTCATTCTCTCGTATTGCATCTGCATCACCATCAGCAAGGACCTGTCCTTGATGCATAACGATAATCCGCTCACAATGATTCATAATTATGTTCATATCGTGTTCCACAAGTAAGAACGTGTATCCTTCATCACAGAGAGTATGAATGCGATCGAGGAGTTTCTGCTCAAGTGTTGGGTTGACACCAGCTAATGGCTCGTCCAGGAGTACGACCTCAGGGTCTGTCATGAGCGCACGGGCCATTTCGAGTAATTTTGCCTGCCCACCAGAGAGATTCCCTGCGTACTCACCGGCCAAGTGGTCAATTTCGAAGAACTCAAGCATCTCCCAGACCCGCTCGCGATTTTTCTCCTCTTGCTTGATAACCGCCTCACGAAGTCCTGGTAAAACACTTCGAAGCAATGATTCACCCTGCTGATGTTTTGGGCTTAACATCATGTTCTCCATAACTGTCATCTCGGAGAGTTCCCGCGCAATCTGGAATGTACGAACGAGACCCTGTTGTGCAATTTCGTGTGGGCTGTCCGTGGTAATGTCAGTGTCATCAAAATACACACGACCAGCAGTTGGTGTATAGACACCAGTAATACAATTAAATGTCGTCGATTTCCCAGCACCGTTCGGACCGATCAGTCCGGTTAATGAGCCTTTCTCGACGGCAAATGAGGTATCAGCGACAGCGGTGATACCACCAAACTCTTTTCGCAACGATTCGACACGCAATGGTGTCTCAGTTGTTGTATTTTCTGAGAGAGTGAGTGTCTGCTGACTCATGACGACTTCTCCTTATTTACTCTTGACTGAGATTGCGGCCGTTCACCGAGATTCACGGCTGCTGCATCCTCTTTCCGATGTCCAAGAATCCCATCTGGGCGACGCTGTATGAGATAGATTAACAATACTCCGATTCCGACGAAGCGGAGCGGTCCAATATTTGTGATGATATATGGGACAATCGCCCCATCTATGGCTGCAGCGAATGATCCTGGTGGGGAGGCATTGCCGGAGAAGTTTTGTGACACGAACTGTGGAACGTAGAATAACAGTGATGAAAACATAATTCCTCCGAGAATACTGCCTGTGTTTGACCCTGCGCCCCCGATTATCAGTGCAATGAAAATGAAGAATGTGATATTTGGTCGAAAGGACAGGTCATTTACAAAGCCTGAACGACCGAGCCAGAGGTACCCACCTAGGCCCATCAGCGCACACCCAAAAGCGAATATCTTGAGTTTGTATATACTCGTGTTTTTGCCTAACGAGGAGGCAACGAGTTCGTCTTCTCGAATCGCCTTCAGCACGCGACCAAATGGAGAAGAGCCGATTCGGACGATAATCGAGTAAAATATTGCCACAGTTGCGACAAGTATGAACATGTATATGAGTCCCGTAAAGACTGGTGTGTTGATACCGACCGCCGCTGCTGCTTCTGCCAGCGTTGCCATGCCTGGAACCGTCTCGGTCACGGCGCCTCCAATACTCCCTGGTGCAGGGTACCTAATCCCCCGACCGCCACCAGTTCCGAGTGTCCGTCCTGCAAGAGTGAATTCTGCCAGTGACTGTGATTTAATCGATAATCGAATGATTTCTGATAGAGCCACGGTCACGATGGCCAGATAGTCCGCTCGCATTTTTAACGCTGGGAGCGCGGTTAGCAATCCGGCGATTGCCGTTGCGACCATGCCGCCGAGAATTGCAATCGGCACTGGGAGTCCAAGTCCGGGACCCGGCATCATCGTTGGTGGTGAAGAAAGAATCGCAGTGACGTAAGTTCCAATCGCCATAAACCCTGCAACTCCGATGTTGAATAATCCCGTATATCCCCAGTGAAGATTCAGCGCTAACACGAGCATACCATACCCTGCTGCAAAGACGGTCACTGCCCGCAATGTGTTCACGATTCCTCCGATGGGGAAGCCTGCAAGCAATCCAAGAGCAATACAGAGAAGATACACACCTGCAAGCAACCCAGCAATCATTCGAAGGTCGTTATCACCGACCATCTCGCCAATTGCTGTAATAACAGTCTCACGGACTGTTTTTTCCGATAGCTTACCACTCATGCAGTGGTCACCCCTCCAAACAGTCCCTCAGGGCGGACAAGTAGTACAATAATTAACACAGCAAATGCAGCGACTTTGGTAAGCCCGCTGGGAAGCCAGATGATAGCAATAGAGTTGACCAATCCAATAATGAGTCCACCTGCGATTGCGCCATATATCGAGCCAATTCCGCCTAAGATGACTGATGCAAAAATATACAGTAGTAACCGCCATCCAAAATTGAAGTTTGTTGTGCCACTGTTGAGGACAATGAGAAATCCAGCCATCCCAGTGAGTGCACCACCAATGATCCATGTCATTCGAATAATCCGTTCGGTGGGTATCCCGCTCACCTGTGCTAACGACTTGTTATCGGCCATCGCACGCATTGCCTTCCCCAATTTCGTCTGCTGGAGAAGCAGGTGCACTCCGAGCATCAACAGACTGGCAACGACAACCAGTACCACCGCATGAAGTGTCATAGAGAGAATCACTTCGGATGGTCCAGCAGTTGATGTCAACTCAAGAAAAGCTGGAAGCGCATCCGTTGATGTCAGTTGCGCTAATTGCTGGTTCGGTCTTATCACCCCGACACCAATCTGCCCGTTCACCGAGAATAACCCGACCTTCGAAGCTGGGTCAGTAATTCCTCTTACACTCGTCCCATAGAAGAACGCTATCAAGTAGCGAAATGTTAACGCGACGCCGATTGAAGCAATGAGCAGAGATATGCCTTCTGCATCCCGAATGGGGTGATATACGAGACGATCGACTGCCAGTGAGACGGCAACTGTAATCACCGCTGCCGAGATGAGGCCAAGTATCACTACCCAGAAGCTGGTAACAATAGAGATACCTGGAGTCGCATTCAAGAGAAAGAGACTCCCAAAACTAGTTGATCCGATTCCACCAATAGCGTAAGCAACTGACCACCCAGAAAATGCACCAACAGTAATTGTATCTCCGTGTGCAAAATTTGCAAAACTTAAAATACTATACGTCATCGAAAGGCCAATTCCCGCAAGACCATATGCCAGCCCGACTACAATACCCTCGATAATAATAGAAGCAACGTACGGGACCGCAATGACACCCGTGAGCAGCTGAGAGAGAACATCTCCAATAAGGATTAAGATCATCACGGCGATCAAAATCGTTCCAAGTCGGTCTGAAATACGGCCACGGCCTTGCCAAACCCTTTCAGCAACACCCATTTACTGATTCACGTTTTCAGTGGACTCTCCATGATGAATAATCCTACGCTCAGCGAACATTTTATGTGTGGCCATGTTGGCTATCATGGTGAAATAATCACATTTTTTGAGTTAGGCGGACAAGAAGTTCGTTGATACTGGTGTGAGGATAACAGGCTGAATGCTCTCTGCGATATTATCGCTCACGGCCGGGTTTGGATTCACATAACCTTACCCCATTTCCTCGAGAGACAAATCACATAACAGTTGTTGGTAATGTGGTTTTCTTTATTCGAAATAGGACGTGCAAACTATCGTTTTAACTCAAATTGGTGTGGTTTCGAGTATACATATTGGTCACATTGCCAACAACTAATAAACTGAACGGGTATGGAGGGGATGTAGGCGTCTGTTGTGCCTGATAACAAATCACTTACACAGGTTCAAAAGGATAGTTAGGATAAAATAGGCGTTCCAGTATTGAACGATATTAGAGGACGCCACTGCTGGCAAGACCGCACGGTAAACAATTCTACCCTGTGATAAAGTCGACACTCACATTCTCATGCAGGAATACCGGCCTGCTCCAGACGACAACCCATCGCGACAATGCAGGACAAATTGTTGCAGTGGAAACGAAAGTGGGTAGAATAGAAGCAAGGTCACTCAAAATGCCTCTAAATGGCAGTCGGACACATCAAGAGCAGCAAAGTGTCATGAA
>ERZ1034569.53-NODE-53-length-37590-cov-11.594165_pt1 | contig 37590 bp, 32 predicted proteins | sample MGYA00520706_ERZ1034569 | MGnify/ENA primary metagenome ERZ1034569 (study PRJEB33760, sample SAMEA4777722) | hypersaline lake metagenome | biome: hypersaline environment; feature: brines | place: Spain | collected 2014-08 | depth 0 m ...
TAATAAAAAATAATACTACTCCTCTGAGACTCTAACAGAAGATTTAATGACTTCTTGTAGTTTATCCGGGAGCGATTTGACATCAGCTCGCCGCGCCACCTGTCTTGCGAATGGCGGCTTCGGAGGATCGTAGTGTTCATACTTCGACACTTTCTTATCTATCCTGTCTGTATTTGGATTTTCGCTAACTTCTTTTTTCATCTTTGCTAAATCTTCGTCATACTCTACAACTACTCCAATTTCCGACAGACGCTCCATTGAGTCGTGAAAATTATCAATAGAAATAGATTTGAGTAGAGACCTCTCCAAGTCTTCTTCAAGTCTGAAAAAACTGTCCGATAGAGCTTTACACTTATTAACAGTATCTTTGTCAACGTCTTTACTATCTTCATCCTCATTATCATCATCCAGAAGTGATACACATGGGATGTCAAACTGATCGGCAAGGTTAAGATACAGTGGGACATTATTTTTCCCACCTGCATCAACTACTGACACTCCCTCCGCATCAAGTGGATTCCTATCTGGGATCGTCTGGGCAACGAGTTCGTCGGCAATTCGGAGTGCATCCCTATCGGAACTACCTTCGCAGACGATGACAGCTCGGCTGAAAAATAGTTCGTTTATTTTTCTTGATGCAATCGTTCTAAGCTGCTCTTTTTTGTCTTCGCTAAATTCTTTATTGATATAATCCACCTTTGAAGAACCCTCTGACACACTAATTCGTTTAATTGAACTAATATCTCGAACACTCGCCAATTCTGGTGAATGAGTTGTAAGAAAAATGAAGTCGTCACCCCCAGCTAAATCATCGATTGTTGTCCCAAGTTGCCGAACTGAGTGTGGATGGAGGTAGTTTTCTGGCTCTTCCAGTGTAAGGAGGGTGTCTTCAGCCACCTCTCCTCTCTCTGCTGTTTCCCAAATACATGACAAGAGAAATGACATCCGAGAGCCAGAACCCATATCTGCTATCTCATTTGCCTCCTCATTGTCTGCCCAAATTGTTGCATGCCGCTGAACCATCTCCCTTACACCTGGAATATCAAACCCAATATTCAATTCTCCATCTATTTTTACCTGATTACTCATTTTCTCATTAAGCGATCCCACTAACTCGTCAATTGGAGTCGGCGTCTCTTTTCTCAACTGTTTTTGTAACTCCTCTCTTCCCTTTTCAAGATCTTTCTTGTTTTCTTCTGAAATTTCGTCGTACGCTGATCCAAGTAGCTTGAACAATAGTGAGCTTTTATTCGAGGTTTTTGCTGCGTCGTCAAGCTCGCGTTCTGCTTCGTAGTGGGCAACATCGGGAAGATGATTGTCTAAAGTGTTTGCGAGCCCCGACTTCTTTTCCCACTTATTTGAGTCATTGTTAACCAGTTGCTGGTAATCGTTTGTTTCAGCTCGCCCATCATCACTATTGTATTCAGAGATGAGTCTAACTGCAAGCTCCCCTGTGGAGGGTTCGTTTAGACCCTCACTGAAGTCCTCTTTTTCTTCCTCGCTTAGATCGTCAAACCACACAGTTATATTTATCTTCTTATTTTTATTCCGGTTGTAGAAGTTATTGAGGTCCTGACGACGACGACTACTAAAGCGAAAGAATGTGCGGATAGCATTTACGAAATTTGACTTACCTGCATTATTTTCTCCAACAATTATTGTCTTGTTATTTATGTCAATTTCGCCGCTATCTTCATACGAAAGAAAGTTTTTGACGCGGATCTGCGTTGGTCGCATATACGCTATACCGGTTTGCCATATTATAATTCTACTGGCCGAGAATAGCATGACTACTGAAAGTGAAGTGTATACTATTATAATCACTGACAGCTCTGATCTAGTTCACTCTTTTTCTCGACTTCTGATCAAATGTGTGTGGCCGAGCCCTCGTATTTTGTGTACCCGAATAGACAGAAATGTATAAGAGTGAACTGCTACGTGAGAACGCTCGCCTACTAACGATCCAGAGACAACCGACCAGACGACCGTATTTGTTGACGAACCGGACCACGCTGTTCGGGTCATAGCGACGCTCACCAGTGATAAACGACATAGACAGTGATCCGTCAGACTCACTAATATGACGAGCGCTACGTCACCTCGCGCAGACTTGCTGAGAAGCAGTTTGAGACGGAGCAATTGATACTAGCAACGCGACCTCTACAGCGAGCTAATCAGTTCCCAGCGAGATTTGGCTGACGACGTACCTTGCCGGGCTCCTCCGGCAAGCCCACTCCTTCGGAGGTGGTAGTTGATAATAAACTCCACTCCTCTACCGGTCGGTCCCCGACTCCGGTTCGAACTCGCCGAACGGCGTCGACTCGTGGCTCCGGACGAGCACCTCGTCGGTGACGGTCAGCCCCATCTCCAACAACGTCTGTGCGATCGGCGTGATGTCGTCGTCGGACTCGCCGACGGCGGTCACGAGCAGATTCTCGTCACCCGTCACCAGCTCCTGAACCGCGACCACGCCGTCGATAGCCAACACGTCCGAGACGAGTTCACCGCGTTCGGGGATCGACGCCGTGCAGAACAACAACATCCGGAGCGGGTAGCCCGACCGTTGGTAGTCCACCTCGGCGCTGTAGCCTTTGATCACGCCCGCCGCCTCCAACTTCCCGACACGCTTGCGGACCGTGCTCCCGGCGATCCCGACCCGATCGGCGATCTCCTCCGAGGAGAGGTTCCGGGCGTCCGCCTGGAGCGCGTGGAGGATCGCGCGGTCGACTTCGTCGACATCCTCGTCCATGCCCGCCACTCGTCGCCGACCGACAAAGGGCGTTCGGGCTCGTGTCGCCCGACAGGCCGACGGAATCCCGAGCAGTCAAGCCCCCCGGGGGAGAAGTCGGTGCGTGAGCCTCTCGGAAGATCGAACCCGGGCGTACCTGCTGGGTGCGCTGACGGGCGCGTTCGCGGCACTGTCGGTCGTCGCCGAGGAGCGACGGCGAGCACTGTTCGGTACCCTCTCGTTGGTCTGTGGCGCGATGGCGGTCGTCTACGAGGAACGGGCCGACCGAATGTCCGGCTACGAGAACCCCGATCCGGCGACCTCGCTGGCCGCGACCGACGAGACGGAGTCTGCCGAGGACTGACGCGAGGAAGCCGACCACGAGTCGACAGGACGCCACCCACGAGTCGACGGTGACACGACCGCGGACCGCCACACCGGACGAAGACGGCCCACCCCCTCGTGTTGTTAACTCCCAGCAGCTCGAATAACAACCTCTACGGACAGTGCGGACCAGTTTAACAGCGGGATTAATAGGAGCCGGCCGACTACCACGAGGCGATGAGTCACACGGGCACGAGCGGGGACGGCGAGCCCGACGGAGGCGACGAGACGACAGTCCGGCTCTCCGTGCCGGAGATGGACTGTCCGTCCTGCGCCGGGAAGGTAGAGACGGCACTCGACGGTGTCGCAGGTGTCTCCGAGTGCGACACGCGACCGACGACAGGACAGACGGTCGTGACGTACGACGCCGGTGTCGTCGCCGAGACCGACGTTACGGCCGCAATCGAGCGTGCAGGCTACGAGGTCGTCGACGGCAGGACAGACGGAGCGAGCGACGCCGAGACGGACGAACCGGGAAACGCTGAGACGAACGAACTGGGAGACACCGATGCGACGGGCGTCTGGCAGCGCACGCGCGCGGTCAAGACCGGTGTCGGCGCGGTCTTCCTCGCGGTCGGGCTGGCGTTGGAGTTTCTCCTCCCGGGCTTCGACGTGCCCGTCGCGAGCGTCCTCGGCGAGCCGTTGTCGGTCGCCGATGTGTCGTTTCTCGTCGCGGTCGGCGCCGCCGCGCCGCCGATTCTCCGTGGCGGTTACGAGTCGGCTCGCCAGTTCTCACTCGACATCGACTTCCTGATGACCGTCGCCGTGGTCGGCGCGCTCGCCGCGAGCGTCGCCTTCGGGGAGGCGTTGTACTTCGAGGCGGCGACCCTCGCGGTCCTGTTCAGTGTCGCCGAACTGCTTGAGCGGGCGTCGATCGACCGTGCGCGGGACTCACTCCAAGAACTGATGGAACTGTCGCCAGACGAGGCGACGGTCGTCCGCGACAGCCGACGGGAGACGGTGCCCGTCGAGACGGTCGCGGTCGGCGATGTGGTCGCGGTGACACCCGGTGAGAAGATTCCGGTCGACGGGGAGGTCGTCGACGGCGAGAGCGCGGTCGACCAGTCGCCGATTACTGGCGAGTCCGTCCCGGTCGAGAAACGCCCGGGCGACGAGGTGTACGCTGGCACGATCAGTGAAGGGTATCTCGAAGTCACCGTCACCGCGCCGTCGGGTGACGACACGCTCTCGCGAGTGGTCGAGCTGATCGAGGACGCACAGTCGGACACGACCGAACGCGAACAGTTTGTCGAGCGGTTTGCCGCATACTACACGCCCGCAGTCGTCGCCTTCGCGGTGCTCGTCACGCTCGGCGGCCCGTTCCTGCTCGGGTGGACGTGGTCGGCGGCGGTCGTCGACGGGCTGACGCTGCTCGTGTTGGCCTGCCCGTGCGCGTTCGTGATCTCGACACCCGTCTCTGTCGTCTCGGGGCTCACCGCCGCGGCGAAGAACGGTGTATTGGTGAAAGGTGGCTCTCACCTCGAAGCCGCCGGCGAGGTCGACGCCGTCGCGTTCGACAAGACCGGGACGCTCACCCGTGGGGAACTCACCGTGACGGACGTGATCCCGTTGGAGGACAACACGGAGACGGACGTGTTACGCTGTGCCAGCGGGCTCGAAACCCGGAGTGAACACCCGATCGGCGAAGCGATCGTCGAACACGCCGCGGCGGCGGACGTGACCACCCCCGAGATCGACGACTTCGACAGTGTCACCGGGAGAGGTGTCGAGGCCGAACTGGACGGCACCCGCCACTACGCCGGCAAACCTGGATTCTTCGAGGAGCTGGGGTTCGATCTCTCGCACGTCCACGCCGCGACGGACGGCGGGCGGGTCGTCCCGCAGGCTGTGGACGAAGACACACCCTCGCCGGCAGAGCCGTCCATCGACCACACCGCCCCCGCAGACACTCTCCCCGCCGACCGGGCGTCGTGTGACAGAGACGACTGTCTGGATCTGTTGGCCGACACCGTCCCCACGCTCCAGTCCGACGGGAAGACCGTCATTCTCGTCGGGACGGCCGACGAACTGGAGGGTGTGATTGCCGTCGCCGACGAGGTCCGGCCGGAGGCGGCAGCAACCGTCGAACAACTGCGGGCGCTGGGTGTCGAGCGCACGGTGATGCTCACCGGCGACAACGAACGCACCGCGGCAGCGATCGCCGAGAAAGTCGGTGTCGACGACTACCGAGCGGAACTGCTCCCAGACGAGAAAGTCGCCGCCGTCGACGAATTGGCCGACGCGGAAGGCGGCGTCACGATGGTCGGCGACGGGATCAACGACGCGCCGGCGTTGGCGGCCGCGACGGTCGGTGTCGCGATGGGCGCCGCGGGGACGGACACGGCGTTGGAGACGGCCGACGTGGCGTTGATGGGTGATGATCTCTTGCGGCTGCCGTACCTCTACCGGCTCGCAGACCGCGCCGGCAGCGTGATCCGACAGAACGTCGTCGGGAGCCTACTGGTGAAGGCTGGGCTCGCGCTCGCGGTGCCGTTCGGCTACGTCCCGATCTGGCTCGCGGTGCTGGCGGGCGACGCCGGGATGACTGTCGGTGTCACCTCCAACGCGATGCGACTCTCCCGGGTCCGCGCGGACTGACGCGTAGCGAGCGGAAACCCACCCTCACGACGAGTGGAGACACCCTCACAACGGGTGGAAACCCACCTCCAGAAGTAGACGTGAGCGACGAGAGAACAAGCGTTTTTACTTTACACTCACAATGTACACACGTGAGTTCCGAGTCCACGAAAAAGCGGGTCCAGTTCCGTGCACCGAGAGGGCTGGTAGACCAGGCTGACGCGCTCGCTGCGGTGTTCGAGACGGATCGAACGGACATTCTCATCTCCGCACTTCGGGAGTACCTGCGGGACGCCGCGCACTCTGACGAAGTGAAACAGGAGACCGCGGAGGCGTTCTACGACGGCGACATCACGTTCGAGGAGTTACAAGACCTCGTCGGGCACGAGGAGGCCGCCAACTTCCGACTGCTGAAACAACAGCTAACCGACGAGTTCGTCGACGAGACTGCAGAGGAGCTGGCCGACTCGTAGATGGCTCTGATCGTGGCTGACACGTCGGCTGTCGTGAGCCTCGGAACGGTGACAACCACCGCACCGAATCCACTCGACCACCTCCTCGACTCGCACACTGTGGTGGTCCCATCACAGGTCGTGGACGAACTCACCGAGACTGCGTCCTATGATGACGTATCCGGTGAGGCGGCACGAGCGGTTCTCGACCGCCGCTCTGCGTTCGAGGCTCGTTCTGTCGAACTGGACGAGACGTTCCCGCTGGACGACGGCGAGAACGCGGCGGTCACGTTGGCAAACGACATTGGGGCCGTGCAACTGCTCTGTGACGAGTTCACTCGACTCGCGCTCGTCCACGCCTCACTCGTCGAGACCCGCCTCGTCACGACACCCATCCTGCTCACTGCGCTGGTTCGTAACGACGTGATTTCGCCCGAGACTGCCGACGAACTCTTGACCGCGATGAGTGACGCTCGTAGTTGGTCGTCGAACGCCTACGTCGAGCGGGCCCAGTCCACGCTCCGACAGCAACGCGACAACGAGCATCCCGACTCGAACTGATCGGGTCGTTGGAGACGCGCTCGCCGATCAGAACGACTCTCGGTTCGCTCCGCCCCCGCACCCGGAGCAGCGACGCCAGCCCGTAACACCCCACTCTCACCACGTCGCTGTCGATCCACAGAGCCAAGTGTGGCGTCGATAATATTCGAGTATGTCTCAGAGAACACCGTCGACCGGCGAGGCTGCCGACCGGACGTCCGCGTCGACAGCCGACGCCGAGACGGACGAACGGACCCTGACGGTCGGCGGCGGTCGACCCATCCGCATCAGCACCGGCCACCGCATCCAACACCACGACGGGAAGTGCTCTCGTCCACACGGGCACAACTACGAGATCACCGTCCGGCTCCGCGGGGAACTCACCGAGGAGGGGTGGGTCGCCGACAAGGGAACGGTCACGTCCGTGATCGACGAGTGGGACCACGTCTTCCTGCTGGAAGCGGGCGACCCGTTGATCGAGGCGTTCGCGGACGCCGGCGACGCGGACGGCACCGTGATCCTCGACGCGCCGCCGACGGCCGAGGTGATGAGCGTCGTCTTAGAGGAACGCATCCACGAGCGCGTGCCGGACACCGTCTCGGCCGTCTCCGTCACCGTCCGCGAGACGAACGAACTCGCCGCGGCCGGAGGGCTGTGAGCCGATGCCAGTCAACGACGACACTGATCCCCTCCGGAACGTCGCGGGAGACGACACGACCCGGGACACCGCGAGCGACGACGCTCCCCGCGACACCGCGAGCGACTCCGCCGGAGAACAGCTTCCGGTCAACGAGCTGTTCTACTCGTTGCAGGGGGAGGGGAAACTCGCGGGTGTACCGAGCGTGTTCGTCCGCACGAGCGGCTGTAACCTCCGGTGCTGGTTCTGTGACTCGTATCACACCTCTTGGGAGCCGACACACGCACAGCTGTCGGTCGACGAGATCATCGCTTCCGTGGCGGACCACGACGCAGACCACGTCGTCGTCACCGGCGGGGAGCCGATGATCCACGACGGGATCGTCACGTTGCTCGAACGGCTCGCCGACCGTGGCTACCACACCACCGTCGAGACGAACGGGACGATCTACCGCGACGCACCGATCGACCTCGCGAGCATCAGCCCCAAGCTCGGCTCCTCGACGCCGACGGCCGACCGCGACCCGAAAGGCGACGGGGAGTGGGCCGAGCGCCACGAGGCCGAACGGATCGACGTCGACGCGCTCGCACGACTCGCCGACGCCTACGAGAGCCAGCTCAAGTTCGTCGTCACCGGCGGCGACGATCTCCCGGAGATCGAGCAGATCGTCGACCGTGTCCGTGCGGCCGCGAACGACCCGATTCCGGACGGGGACGTGCTCCTCATGCCGGAGGGAACCACCCGGACGGAACTCGACAAGACCCGCCAGCGCGTGGCCGAACTCGCCGCCGAACACGGCTACCGCTACACCCCGCGGGTCCATGTCGACGTGTGGAACGACGCACCCGGCACCTGACCGACCCGAGTGACCGAAGCTACCTGAGGTGGCTCAGTCACCTGAAGTGCCTGCATCACCTCAGGCGGCTACGGCAGTTCAGGCGCTGGAGTCACCATCAGCCCAGTCGTACCAAGCGACACGAACAACACACCGACCGAACCCCACTACACAGATGACAGACGACACCCACACCACGACAGACGACACTCACACGACGACAGACGACACTCACACGACGACAGACGACACTCACACGACGACAGACGACACTCACACGACGACAGAGACCACACAGCAACGCGCCGTCGTCCTCGTTTCCGGCGGCATGGACAGCGCCACCGCCGCCTACGAGGCTCGCGACCGCGGGTACGACCTCTACTTCCTCCACACCTCCTACGGCCAGCAGACGGCCGCGAAGGAACGCGAGTGTGCACAGGCGTTGGCTGAGGAGATGGATGTCCAGGACTTCCTCCACGTCGAGACGAGCCACCTCGCACGGATCGGTGCGTCGAGTCTCACCGACGACGGGATCGAGATCGCGGACGCCGACCTCGACAGCGACGAGATTCCAGACTCGTACGTCCCGTTCCGGAACGCGAACCTGTTGTCGATGGCCACCTCCTACGCGGAGGCGAACGACTGCTCGGCGGTGTTCGTCGGCGCCCACAGCGAGGACTACTCCGGCTACCCCGACTGCCGGCCGGCGTTCTTCGAGGCGTTCCAGACGGTCGTCGACGCCGGCACGAAACCGGAGACGGAGATCAGCGTCGAGGCGCCGTTCACCGAGTGGTCGAAGACGGAGATTGCCGCCCACGGCACGGGGTTGGGCGTTCCGTACGCCGAGACATGGAGCTGTTACCGTGCCGACACGCCCGCCTGCGGGACGTGTGACGCCTGTGCCTTCCGGCTCCAGGCGTTCCAGGCAAACGACCTGCGTGACCCGGTCGCGTACGAGGAACGGCCCGACTACGTCGACTGAACAGCCTCCAGATCGGTGAGTGGTCAGCTCACCGCTCGATCGAGGATCAACCTGACGACGGTGCCCGACTCGGAGCTGTCGAACTCGACGGTGCCGCCAGAGTACTCCACCACCCGGTCGACGATCCAGAGCCCGGCGCCGCTCCCGTGAACGAGCTGTGTCTCCTCGCCGGCCGCCAACGGGTCCAACTCCGACTCCGGTACCCCCGGGCCGTCGTCTTCGATCTCGATCACAACACCGGTGTTCAACGTCGCCGCCCGGACGACTACTTGCGGCTCTCCGGACTGGTGTTCGACCCCGTTCTCGACGGCGTGTCTGATCGCGTACTCGAAGTGCGGGTGGACCTCCAGCTCGACTGCCGGCAACGGGCCGACCCCAATCTCGGCGTCCGGGTAGTCGTCGGCCACCTTCTCGACGGCCGACCGGACGAGCGCGTCTGTCTGTGCCGAGACGAACTCACCGCGACGGTCGACGACGCGCCGAATCTGTTGGGCGTTAGTCGCCGTCGAGAGAATCTCGTCGGCGGTGTCGACGATCCGTTGGGCGTGGTCCGTGTCGCTCGTCTCGCTCGCGAGCAACTCCGCCCGCCCTCGGATCACGTTGAGATCGTTGCGGACGTTGTGCCGGAGGATGCGTGCGAGCACCTCGTCGAGCACGTTCAGTTCCTGTTGTTTCCCGACAATCTGGAGTGCCGACTCCGCGCTGGCCGCCAACGTCTGGAGGAACTCGAACTCCGTCCGGCTGAAGTCGTCGGTCAGCTGTGAGCCGGCGGTCAACACGCCGTACTCGCCGAGCGGGACGAGAATCTCCGACTGGATCGGGCTGTCGGTGTCGTACGCCTCGTCGACGCTGGCGACATCGTCGACGACCCGTGGTGAACCCTCGCTGAACACCTCCCACGCGATACTGTCGTCCGGACCGAACGTCGGCACCTGACCGAGCAACGCCTCGGCCTCGTCGGTCTGTGCGGCCGGGCGCAACAATCGCTCGCCCGGTTCGTAGCGCCAGACGCCGACGTACGGCGCGCCGATCGTCTCCGAGGTGTACGCAACCAACTGCTCGGCGACCGCCGTGGCGTCCGTCGCGGTCACCAACGACCGAGTCGCCGACTGGATCGACCGCAGGGCCTGTTCGCGCCCGGTCCGGTCAAGCGCCGTCTGCAACATCCGTGCGAGCAGCTTTCCGAAGTACTGGTCGGAGTCGTCGAACGCGTTGGCGGTCGGCGCGGAGGCGACGAACACCCCGTGGTTCCCCAACGGGAGGACGAGCGCCGACCGGACCGGCGTGTCCTCGTTGGGCAGATTCCCGTCGAACGACGCCAGATCAGAGATAATCACCGGCTCCGACTCCCGGTACGCCTCCCAGACCACCGACTCGCGGTCGGTGTACCGCAGTTGTTTCCGTTCGACCGCCGACCGGTCGACACCCCGCGTCGCGACCGGCTCCAACGCCTTCCCCTTGCGATCATACAGGTGGACGCCACACAACGAGAAGTCGAGCACGTCTCCCGCGACACGGGCACCCCGCCGACACACCGCCTCGCGCCCGGGAGCGTCGAAGAACTCCTCTGCGGCCCGGTAGAGCCGTTCTAACGTCTGCTGGCGTCTGTGTTGCTCCGTGATGTCGATGTACAGTCCGAACTGTTCGGTCTCCTTCTCTGTGGACGGGATCGGGACGCTTCGGAGGCTGAACACCCGTTCCCCGTCCGTCGTCTGACGCCGCACCTCGCGCCTGACCGGCACCTCGCTTTCGACCCACGACGTGTCCGGCTCTGCGGGCGTGTCTGCTCCGCCCCAGACGGCGCCCGGCGGCGGTTGGTCCCCGCCGATCTCGCTCCCGAGATTGCCGCCGTCGCTGGTCACCCCACCCGGAGAGTGGCCAGCTTCTCGGTCGACATCGCTCGTTCTCTCCTCAACATCGCTCGTCCCCTCCTCGACATCGCTCGTTCCCTCCTCGGCGTCGCTCAGCCGGTCGTCAGTGGCGTCGGCCGCGAGGAGTGTGTCGAGTGACGCACCCTGCGCGGCCTGTCGGTCACAGCCGAACGTCGCCTCGAACGCGGAGTTCACCTCGTGGACGATCGGCTCGCCGTCGTGGGTGACGACCCGGACGATCGGCTCCGAGACGGTCTCGATGACGGCTTCCAGCCGGTCGCGTTGCGTCCGAAGTTCACGCTCGGCTTCCGCGGCCAGACAAGCGTCTGCAAGCTTTCGGTTGATCCCGGCAAGCGCCCTCAGAATCTCCGTGTCGATGCGTCTCCCGGCCGTGACCAACACCAGGACACCGAACCCCGGTAGATCGAGTAGGTGGACGTGTGTGTCCTCGCCGACGGGCAACGTCGTCGGAAACGCCGGCTCGTCTGACTCGTGGAGCCATTCGACAGCGCGAGTGTACCCGTCGTCGACAGTCGGGTCGGCGGGCACCGCGGCGATCTGCTCGTAGTCGGTGTGGTTCCGTCTGTCGCCGTTCCCTTGCCCATCGTGACGACGGAGAACGGCCCCGGTACTGCAGTTCAGCCTTCGGAGGTACGCTGACAACGCCTCCTGTGCCGTCTCCCGGAGCCCGTTTCCGTGGTCGACGGCCAAGGAGATCTCGTAGAGCACCCGAATCTGCCCCTGATCTGTCGTCATTCGTCGGCTGGATTCGCGACGACGGCGGTTCTGTCGCAGTGCTCTGGGTCGTCTCTGCCGGCGGGTGTCCCGCGGCTGTGGCCGACGACCGTCCTGTGGCTGTCGTCAGCGACTGCCACCGGCCAACCGTCGGGTTCCGACACCGCCCAGCGATCACCAGACTCTGTTCGCTCTGGTGTGAACACTGCGGGCTCGCTGGCCGACACGATTCCTCCCTTCAGGCTCTGTGTGTCTCCGACCGACCCACCCACCACTGTGATCGACTCGCCCACCATCCCGACCACTCCCCCCGGTGTTCTGACCGATCCAACCAGTGTTGCAACTGCGCCGTCGCCCCCCTCGGTGTACGCTCGGCGCATCACTCATCGTCATGAGCCCCCGAACGGTATTAGTTCCAGCGGTGCAGACGCCGCGATTCGGCCGTTCTCCCGCTGCAGTACGTCACTAATTGGCTTGTAAATAAGAAAGTTTGTTCTTTCGCCAAAGAATCCACGCTTGAGTGGACAATCTTATTACTGCTTGTGAACAAGTGGGGTTGTATGAGCAAGTCCAACAGGGCGAAGTCGAACGACGACTGGTGGCCGGAGATGTTGACACTCGACATCCTCGATCAGAACGCGCAGGACAGCGACCCGCGTGATGATTTCGACTACGCCGAGGCGTTCGAGTCGTTGGATCTCGACGCGGTGAAGTCGGACTTGGAGGACCTGATGACGGAGTCACAGGAGTGGTGGCCGGCCGACTACGGCCACTACGGCCCGTTCATGATCCGGATGGCGTGGCACAGCGCCGGGACCTACCGTGCAGCGGACGGTCGTGGTGGTGCCGCCGGTGCTCGCCAACGGTTCGCGCCGTTGAACAGTTGGCCCGACAACGCAAACCTCGATAAGGCCCGACGGCTGTTGTGGCCGGTGAAACAGAAGTACGGCAAGAAGATCTCCTGGTCGGACCTGATCATTCTGGCCGGGAACGTCGCCATGGAGTCGATGGGATTCCAGACGGTCGGCTTCGCCGGCGGTCGCCAGGACGACTTCGACACGGACAAGTCCGTCAACTGGGGTCCAGAGGAGGAACTCGAAACGCAGGAACGGTTCGAAGAGGCGGGCGAGATTGAGGACGGACTCGGTGCCTCGATGATGGGGCTGATCTACGTCAACCCCGAAGGTCCCGACGGGAAGCCGGACCCCGAGGCTTCGGCGAAGAACATCCGACAGACGTTCAGTCGGATGGCGATGAACGACGAACAGACGGTCGCGCTGATCGCCGGCGGCCACACGTTCGGGAAGGTTCACGGCGCAGACGACCCCGAGGAGAATCTCGGCCCCGAGCCCGTCGCCGCGCCAATCGAGCAACAGGGGTTGGGGTGGCAGAACGACCACGGCTCTGGCAAGGGCGGTGACACGATCACCAGCGGAATCGAGGGTCCCTGGACCCAATCCCCGACGGAGTGGGACGGCGGCTACCTCAACAACTTGCTCGACTACGAGTGGGAACCAGAGAAGGGTCCTGGCGGCGCCTGGCAGTGGACACCGAAGGGGGAGGAACTGGAAGACACCGTTCCCGACGCCCACGAAGACGGTGAGTCCGTCACGCCGATGATGCTCACGACGGACGTGGCGCTGAAGCGTGACCCGGACTACCGCGAGATAATCGAGCGGTTCCAGGACAGCATGATGGAGTTTGGAATCTCCTTCGCGCAGGCCTGGTACAAGCTGACCCACCGCGACATGGGGCCGCCGGAACGGTTCCTCGGGCCGGAGGTGCCCGACGAGGAGATGATTTGGCAGGACCCACTGCCGGACGCGGACTACGAGACAATCGACGACGAACAGGTCGAGACGCTGAAGACGGAGATTCTCGACACCAATCTCTCCGTCTCCCGGCTCGTCAAGACGGCGTGGGCGTCGGCGTCGACGTACCGCGACAGCGACAAACGCGGCGGTGCCAACGGCGCCCGCATCCGGCTGGAGCCACAGCGCAACTGGGAAGTGAACGAGCCGGCCCAACTGGAACAGACGCTGGCGACGCTGGAGGGTGTCCAGACCGAGTTCAACGAGGGTCGCGACGACGACGTGCGCGTCTCGCTTGCGGACCTGATCGTCCTCGGCGGCAACGCGGCCGTCGAACAGGCCGCGGCCGACGCCGGCCACGACGTGACGGTGCCGTTCGAGCCGGGTCGGACGGACGCGACACCCGAGCAGACGGACGCCGACTCCTTCGAGGCGCTGAAGCCGGAGGCGGACGGCTTCCGCAACTACCTGCCGGGCGATGTCGAACAGACGGCCGAGGAGATGTTGGTCGACAAGGCCGACCTGTTGGGGCTGACGCCCGAGCAGATGACCTCGTTGGTCGGCGGCCTCCGCGTGTTGGGTGCGACCTACCAGGACACGGACATCGGCGTGTTGACCGACACTCCCGGAGAGCTGTCGAACGACTTCTTCCAGACCCTGCTGAGCATGGACACCCGGTGGGAGCCGGTGTCGGAGGAACGCCAGCTGTTCGAGGGGTACGACCGCGAGACGGGTGAACTCAAGTGGGAGGGGAGCCGGTTCGATCTGATTTTCGGCTCACACTCCCGACTGCGCGCCATCTCGGAGACGTACGCAACCGTCGACGGTGAAGCCGAGTTTGTCGAGGACTTCGTCGACGCCTGGACGACGGTGATGCAGGCCGACCGATTCGAGTTGGAGTGAGACGGTAGTCGCCGTTCCTGGCGGCTCTTGTTCGGACGTGTCGCTCGAAACACCGAGATCGAGCGCGTTACTCAAACCGGGATGTGCCAGACATAATCGCCGTTCGCGCTCTCGCTACTGAGACGAGACGCTTGTGGTCTCGGCCGACCGAGGAACTGTCACCGTCACCGCTGTCCCGTCGTCGGATGTTTCGTAGTTGATCCGGGCCCTGCTGCTGTCGATCACCCACTGGACGACCCACAGCCCAATCCCGGTGCCGTGTTCCAACTGCGTTTCCATTCCCTCGCGTACTACTGCAACCTCGTGGTCAGGCACACCGGGGCCGTTGTCCCGAACAGTCGCGGTCACACGGGCGTCGTTCCCGTCGACTGTCACCATCACCTGTGGGTCGTCCGCGTCGTTGTGCTCGGCTGCGTTCTCAATGAGATTCTCAAACGCCAATCTGACCGCAGAGATGGTCTCTACGCGACAGTCGCCCGCGGTGTTAACGGTGAACGTCACCTGTGGAAACCGTTCGCGCTGCTCGGCGACGAGCGACGACAGGATCTCCTCGAGATTGAGTGTCGCCGTCTCGTCACACTCGGCTAACCGCTCGATGTCACGAGCCTTCCGGCTGACGGACAACAACGACCGACTCCGATCGATCGCCTGCTCGACCAGCCGTCGTTCATCCCCCTCGACGGCTTCAACCGCAAGCTTGAGTGCTGGCCACATGATCTGCACGTCGTGTCGAATGTTGTGCCGGAGGACGCGTGACTGAACCTGCCGCATCATATCTATCTTTCTTTCCTGTTTTTTAATAGAGGTTATCTCAAATAATAATACTAGATAACCAATAGTATTCTCTTGCGGACTGGTGATCTGTTTTGTTTCTAACGTGAAGTGACGGCGTCGGCCCTGTGAGTCGAGCGTGATCTCCGTGTCGACAGGCTCGTCGCCCCAGAGACACCGTGTGTCGATCGGCAGCGACGCGAAGAACTCGGCGACCGGCGTCTTCTCCCAGTCGTCGTTGACATCTGCCAGCGCCCGTGCCGCAGGGTTACTATCGACGACACGTCCCACGGTGTCGAGCGTCACGACCGGATCCGACGAGTCCTCGAACACACGACGGCGGGCAACGATCGAGGCGTCGAGAAACTGGCCACTGTACAACGCGGCCCCGAAGACAGCGAGTGACAACAGCCAGCCGATCACCGTGTAGTCGTGAGCGGTGTCGCTGATCGACAAGACGGTTCCGTTGAGAACGCTCGCAAGGAACGCGGGCACGATAGCGAGCGTGAGCACGCCAATCTGCCGTCGTTTGAGTCCTGTTGCGTCGGCGTACTCGGCGACCAGTAGTCCGGTGCCGACCAGAATCTGTCCCCACGCGGTCACTAGTAACCCCCAGAACGCGGGACCACCGACGACCTCGAACTGTGTTCCGTCCAGTCCGGCGCCTCTCGCCATCACCAGTTCGTTCGGGTTCAGGAAGTTAACCGCCCAGGCAACGAGCACGAACACGACGCCAGCAACGACCTTCGGTCGTGAGAGATGTACCCGGTCACTCACCTCGACACTGAGAGACAACCAGCAGACGCCGATCACCACTCCGCAGGCGTTTACCACCTTCTGGAGCCCCAACGAGACGGCGTAGCTCTGTGTGAACAAGTCAAGTCCGGACGCAATCACGTAGCCTGCGACGGCAGCGGCGAACACGCCGAAACTCCGACTGCCCGGCTCGTCACGGTTCTCCCACGTTGGTTTCAGTGACAGCAACGCCGCCACGCCGCCGATCAGAAACACGACCCCAATCAGCACAGCGGTGGCGACCATCTGCCGGGACAACCGTTCTCTCCCTAATCAAAAATTCGATCCTGACAGTACACGCCGCCCGCTCACCCGGATGTCGTCGTGTAATTTGCGTCTCGATACACACTGAGTGTCGACCGAACAGGTGTATCAGACACATCTCAGACCGGCAGCGAACGCTCCTCGGCTCAGTTGCGTGCCCGGCCTCGTCGTACACATCAGTTGAACACGCGGGTGAGTGTTGACTCGTCTGTGTCTCTCGCACTGTATTAATACGCGTCTGCGGAGTCCCAACTGATGAAGGTGCGCCCACTCGGTTTCAATTCACACGCCGACTGCCGCCGATAGATCCGTTGTCAAGGCTAGCCTGAGCAGATTCAGCGCCTGCGGGAGCAACACACCGATCCCGATCCGGAGCGACGCTGCCGGCGTGAACGGGTACGTGCGAGTAGATCTGACCTGCTCGATCTCCGTTTGGAGTGTTTCCCACCCGTCCACTCCGAGTGTTGCCTCTCCGTAGGTGTCGACGGGTGCCTCGACTCGGCGACGCACCTCTGCTTCGAGTTCATCGAGGCGCTGGTCGCGCTTTCGCTTCATAAACGTGTGAACTCGATAAACAGAGTAGCCGATGACCGTGGCTCCGGCTATCCCGAGTCCAGCGAAAATGAGATCGAGAAATGTACTGGGTGGCGGGTATTCTGTTGGTAGTATGTTATATTCTTGTGCATATAGTAATCCAGCATACAGTGAAAAACCAAATAAATATAGAAAGTACGACCGCCGTAACGCTTTACCGACGTTCTTAAGCCCACCGAACTCCTGTGGACTGTGATAGAACAGGTCCGGGCTGGCCGAGGTGATTTGGCGTGGAAGTAGCAGACTGACTCCGAAAGACAAAATTGCTACATCAACTATTAATGGAATATACATTAATGGAAAAAGAGTCAGTCCAATAATACCTACAAATATTCCTTGTATTTCCACTAGAGTATTATAGCCAATAAAAGCAAACGTATTAAAAGCTGCAAAACCAATAGTAAGGAAAATACGCCAAGAACTTGTATCGCAACGAAACTGTCGGATTGAATGGTGTTGTCGTCCGACGCGGTGGGACCAACACTGATTTTACCTGATGAAACGCTTGACCTAACCCTATACGACTGTGTGAGTTTTGCTTAGTCGTATGTTGAGTTGCAAATATTGTATCCCCCATTGTCAGTCTGGGCGTATTTATCCGTTGACGAATCCCACCATTGGATTGTCCGAACCAGCCTCAATAGTCTACTCTTTCTGCGACCCATCGTTTCGTTGTAGTCCAGTTTGTGCAAATCTATGATGGCTGCTTGACGCGCTGCCTCCAACCTTCTCAGTGCGACGACTGCGATTACCACCCCAATACCAGCTACGGCCGACGCAGGGTCGTTTAGGAGTGTCAACTTTCCGGTGACGAAGTGGTTGTACGCGTCAAACACGCCGTACTCGGCGAACAGCCCCGCAGCGACGAGCAGATACGGCGGGTACAGGTTACCCGGAAGCGCCGCCGCGAGGCGGTCGAACCGGAGCCGCCGCGCGAACCACTCGATCAACAACGGTTCCGCGTACTCAGTTCGCTTTCCCGTCACGATTCCTGTGCTAGACGACGACAGGTATCAATGTTGCGGCAAGTCTGTTGTTGTTACTAGATTCTTTACGCCGATACTGTGCGAGCGGCCACTACGACCGCCCTCACCCAGCGTCCCGAGCGACCCGATCGAGTCCGACCGCGACCCCGGCCGCCAGCAACACCAGCAACACCACGACAACCAGCAGCGTCGAGGTGACACTCACCAACGGGTCAAGCGAGTTCCGGAGCGAGTTCCACGCCTTCACCGGCACCGTCCGACTCCCACGCCCCGAGAGGAACAAGGTCATCACGAACTCCTGGAGGCTGACGACGAACGCGATCAGCGTCGCGGCCGCCAACCCGGCGGCGACGTTCGGCGCGACCACCTCCCGGAACGCACGGAGTCGGCTCGCACCCAGATCCAAGGCGGCGTCACGCACGTGCCAGTCGTACCGCGAGAACGTCGCCCGCATCACGGAGTAAGTGAGCGGCGTCGCCCACAGCGAGTGTGCGAGCACAATCGTCGCCGGCTCCTGTTGGAGTCCAAACTCGCTGAAGAAGATGAGCAACGTCACGCCCAACACCACCCCCGGAACGAGCAACGGGACGACGGCGATCCCGGTGACGAAATCCGCGAGTTTGCCGTCGAGTTTTCGCGTCCCGAGCGCGCCGGCGACACCCAGCGTCGTCGACAACAGTGCGGTGCCGGTCGCAATCAGGAGACTGTTGCGTGTCGCCTCGATCCACGGGCCACTCGCGAGCAACGCGCCGTACCACCGCAGAGAGAGCCCACTGGGCGGGAACGCGACCGTGTTGGCGTCGGACAACGAGGTCGCGGCGACGACCACCACCGGCGCCAACAGGAAGACGAACACGCTCAGATACGCCAGCCGGTAGCCGGCGGTGCTGGCGCGTGTGACCAGGTTCCAGTCGCGGCCCTGTGTCCCCGTCCGGTCGGTGTCTGTCGCGACCCCGCCGTCAGTCCTGGTGGCGCCAGTTTCGGCGTCGTCACTCACTGGCGGTCACCTCCCGACGCGACAACACCAGTCGAACGACGACCAACCCACCGAGCACGGTCGCGGTGACGACAACCGCCAGTGCGGCCGCGGCGGGCCAGTCGAACTCTCGCAGGAGCAGATCCGACACCAACACCCCGTTGGTTCGTTCGCTCCCGGAGCCGAGCAACAACGGCGCGGCGTACGAGCCGATGCTCCAGGTGAAGCTGATCACGCCGGCGACGAGCATCCCCGGGACGGCGTGGGGCACCGCAACTTCGAGGAACGCCCGCGGACTGCTGGCACCCAAGTCCCGCGCCGCCTCCAGTAACGACTCGTCGACCGTCGAGAGCACGGCGTACACCGCGAGGACGCTGTAGGGGACGACGATGTACAGCTGTCCGATCACCGCGCCGACACCGTTGTTCACCAGCCGGAGCGGTTCACTCACCAGACCCAGAGAGACGAGCAGCCCGTTCAACACCCCGTCCGGGGAGTAGACGAGCAACGCGGCAAACAGCTTCACCACAATCGCGGCGAACATCGACACCAGCGCGCCCGCCGTGAGGACGATCCGGAGCGGGCCGTCGGCCCGCCACATGGCGTGAGCGTACAGCGTGGCGATCGCGACCGACACGACCGTCACGACGACACCGAACCCGAGCGTGAACAGGAACGTCTCGCTGATCGTATTCGACGGTTCGAGCAGGTACGTGTACCCCTCGACTGACCACGTTCCCTCGACGTACGCCCCCGTGGACCGCTCGGAGAGACTGATCCGCAGCAGGTAGCCGAACGGAACAACGAACACCAACAGGTCGAACAACAGCAGCGGGAGCAACAACCCCGTTCCTGTCCGGCTCGCGACGGCCTGCCGGAGCCGACCCGTGCGAGTGCTCACGACACCCACCTCCCGAGCCAGTCGTGGGACGACACAAGCAGACCACGAGACGACGCGAACGGACCGCGAGGTGATCGTGACCGACCACGAAACGAAGCGAACGGACCGCGAGACGGCGACGACTCGGTCATCGGAGCCGCTGCCCCTCCGCGTCGAAGAAGCTGATCGACGGCGCCGGACAGTCGACGACGACCGTCTCACCCTCTGTGACGTCCAACTGGTCTGCGATCCGTCGGTGTGTCACCAGCGTCTCCTCGCCGACCGCGACCTCGTATCTGACCTGCGAGCCACGGTGGAGCCGTGACTCGACTGTCCCGGTCGTGGTCAACCCGTCCCCGCCGGCCGTGTCACGCTCGGCGCTGTCGACCGTGTCACTCCCCGCCGTGACCGACAACTGTTCCGGCCGCAGCGACGCGGTGACGTGGTCGTCTTCCGACACCACCGTCTCCGTCGCCGGCGCGAACAACGGCTCGCCGAGCGGTGTCTCCAAGGCGACACGCCCACCGTCGGCGACCTGTGCGTCGGCGGTCTCGGTGGGTGTCTGTGCCCGACGCACCGTACAGTCGACGAGGTTCGTCGTCCCGAGGAACGACTCGACGAACAACGTTTCCGGATCGGTGTACACGGACGCCGGCGGCCCGACCTGTTCGACGCTGCCGTCGTTGACGACCGCGATCCGGTCTGCGAGCGTGAACGCCTCGTCTTGGTCGTGGGTGACGTACACCATCGTCGTCTCCAACCGCTCGTGGATCGACTTCAGCTCCAACTGCATGTCCTCGCGGAGCCGTCGGTCGAGGTTGCTCAGCGGCTCGTCGAGCAACAACAACGTCGGGTCGACTGCCAACGACCGCGCCAGTGCGACGCGTTGTTTCTGGCCGCCCGACAACTGCGTCGGGTCGTCGTCCGCGTGGTCGGTCATCTCGACGAGCGACAACATCTCGTCGGCACGCGCCTGTCGGTCGGTGTCGCTGACCCCGTCCATCTTCAGCCCGAAGGCGACGTTCTCGCGAACGCTCTTGTTCGGGAACAACGCCCAGTCCTGAAACACCATCGCGGTGTCGCGGTCGTTCGGTTGTGTCCCCGTCCCGTCTGTCGGCGCACCCTCGTCGCCGAGCCGGACGCGGCCGGCGTCCGGGCGCTCGAACCCCGCGATTGTCCGGAGCGTCGTCGACTTCCCACACCCCGACGGGCCGAGCAGACACAACAACTCCCCGCGCTCGACCGACAACGACAGGTCGTCGACCGCCGTGAGGGCGCCGTACTGCACGGTGATCCCGTCGAGCTCCAACAGCGTCATACCGATGTCTTCAGCTCGTTGAACCGTTCCGTCAGCGTCTCCGAGTACTCTGCCACGTCGGCCCACTGCATGAACGAGACGTTTTCCAACGCTTCGTTCGACAGTGGCACGTTCTCCGTCGTCGCTGTCGGGTAGTCGACGTCGTCGATTGCCATCCCCATGTTGAAGTTCTGTGCGTACGTCGACTGCATCTCCGGTGTCAACAGGAAGTCGAGGAAGTCCTTCCCCATCTCCAACCGTTCGGTGCCGCGAACGGCGTGGTAGTCGTCGACGTAGCCGGTCGTCTTCTCGGGGACGCTGAGCCCGATGTCGTACGCGTCGGTGGACTCCTGTTTCTTCTTCGAGTAGGCGAAGAAGTACTGTCCGGTCGTCGCCACCCCCTCACTGATCGCGGTCCAGAGGTCCTGTGCGCCGGTGTAGAACTTCGCGGTGTCGATCTCGCGGAGCGTCTCGAACACCGCGTCGTGGCCTTCGGGGCTGTACAGCTCCTCGTCGAACGGCATCTCCTGGGAGACGATCGACCCCATCTGCATCGCGTTCGACCAGTACGACCCCGGGAGCGCCACGTCTTCGGCCTCCGAGGTGAGATCCGCCCACGGGCCGGGGTTCCAGTCGACGGCCGCCTGGTCGTACGCGTGACACATGACCCCGTACGACACCGGCACGGAGATCGCGTCCTCGCGCAACAGACTCTCCTTGATACTGTCGGCGTTGTCGAGCGAGCCGACATCGATCTCCTCCCACAGCCCCTCTTGGACCCCGAGATAGTGTTGTCGGTCGCCGGTGACGGTCAGGTCGTACGGCGGGTCGTCCGACGGCGCCGCACGGATCTTCGCGAGAATCTCCGACCAACCCGGAACGATCTCCAGGGTGCCGCCGGTCTCCTCCTCGTAGGCCGGCTTGATCTCCTCTTGGAACACCGTCGCGTTCGTCCCGCTCCACGTCGAAAACCGCAGCGTCTTGTTGCGGAACGGCTGTGCGGAGTCGACGGTTCCGGTCGTCGCACCGTCTCCCGACCCGCTGCCGCCGCTTCCACCGAGACACCCAGCCAGGGCCGCGACTCCGGTCCCGGCCGTTGCGAGTACTGCTCGTCGACTCCGTCTCCGGGCGCTATCGCCGGATTCTGACATTACACGTCACAGGGGAAGGACTAACTAAGGACTTGTGTTGTGCGCGTGTCTCCGTGGTGTGTGACCGAGTGGCGTCCCGGCCCCGACAGTCACTCGTGGCCGTCGACCGCTCGCTTCGTGTTCGCCGGTTCGCCCACACGCCGCACGTGGGAACTACACGCCGCCCACGTGGGAGCTACACACCGCACGCGTGAGAGCTATACGGCTGCCAGGCGAACGTATCGCGTGTTCGACCTGTTCGCGTACTGCAACTGCAGTCACTCGCCGACCGTCGAGGACGCCTGGCGGCTCCCGGAGCACGAACAAGCTGACGGCTACACCGATGTCGCGTTCTGGACGGCACTCGCCCGCCGGCTGGAACGCGGCGGGTTCACCGGCATCTTCTTTGCCGACGCCTACAACGTCGCGAACAACTACGCCGACAGCGTCGCCCCGACGGTGCGCCACGGGGAACAACTCCCCGAGAACGACCCGCTCCCGTTGCTGTCGGCGTTGGCGGCCGCGACCGACCGGCTGGGGCTCGTCGCCACCGCATCCACCTCGTTGTACCCGCCGTACCTGCTCGCGAAGAAGCTCTCCACCATCGACGACCTCTCGGACGGCCGGCTCGGCTGGAACGTCGTCACCTCCGCCGGCCAACTGGAGTTCGAGAACGCCGCCGACGGCTACGTCCCGCACGACGAACGGTACGACCGCGCCGACGAGTTTCTCCGCGTCTGTTACGCGCTGTGGGAGGAGTCGTGGGACGACGACTGGGCCGTCCGCGACGCGCAGGGCACCTACGCCGACCCCGACGCGGTCTCGTTTATCGACCACGACGGTGACAGCTTCACCGTTCCCGGCCCACACATGACCGCGCCGACGCCACAACGGACGCCGGTCCTGTTCCAGGCGGGGCAGTCCGACCGCGGACGGCAGTTCGCGGCCGACCACGCGGAGGCGTTGTTCTCGTTTCACCTCTCTCGTGACGGGTTCGTCTCGTACGCCGACAGCGTGGAGACCCGACTGTTGGACGCCGGTCGGTCTCGGGACTCCGTCCGGCTCTACCCCGCCGTCACGCCCTACGTCGCGCCAGACCGGGAGACCGCACGACGGTTCCACGAGCGCGTCTTAGACGCGATCGACCCCGAGACCGGGCTCGTCCGGCTCTCGAATCACCTCAACCACGACTACGCACAGTACGACCACGACGCCCCGCTTGCCGACATCGACCCCGAGGGAATTCGTGGCGCGCTCCAGGCGTTCCTTGACGACGACGGCGAGTGGACCGTCGGCGAGGCTGGACGCCGCTACGCCCGCTACCCGACGGCGGAACTGATCGGCACACCAAGCGAGGTTGCCGACGAGTTGGAACGGTGGGGGGAGGCGGGCGCCGACGGGTTCGTGATCACCGCGCCGGTCGTCCCCCGGACGTTCGACGATGTAGCCCGGTATCTCGTTCCCGAACTCCGCGAGCGTGACCTGCTCGCCGACCGTGGGGGGACGACACTGCGTGAGCAACTGTTCGGGGCCCCTCGGCTCCCACCGGACCACCCGGCCGGCTCAGAGTGAGCGAACTCACTCGATTGCGTACGTCGCGCCGTAGTGTGTCGTGTCGTGACGGTACGAGAGCGCCCGGGAGAATCGATCTCCGTCGTGTTTGAACGTCTCAACGCCGAGCCGTCGCAACACTGTCTCGAAGCTCTCCGAGGGCGTGTCGGCCTCCTCGCGGTGTCCCTGTCTGAGAATCCTCCGTTGGTCGGCTGTGAGATCCTCGCCGGTGAACACCGCATCGAGAACGTTCTTTGCCAGATACGACTCGAAGGCCGAACGGCTGTCTGCAACCCGGGTTATCCTGTTCGTATACCGTGTCGTCTCGACTGGCCTCTGCTCGACACGGACTCGCACCGGTTGCTCGTCCGGGAGGAAGCTCTCTTCGCCCTCGAACACGGCGTACTCGAACGGCGGATCGGGTGTAAAACTCGTCTCTGCGGGGGTCAGTGGGTCGAACAACACAAACCCGCGGTCACGCAGTGGACGGTTCGACGGCAGTTCGTCGACGGACAACGCTGTTCCAACCGCAGCGGTCGCACGGTCTAACACGCGTCTGTCGAACCCTTCGAGCTTCGCTCGCCACTCTCTGATCGAGATAGCGTCGTCGGGGGCCGACTCGACCGGTTCGAACCACACGACCCACTCCTCGACCGTTGTTCGTGTCGCGTCACCAACCTGAACACGGTGGAACCCGTCTGCTTCCAGAAACCGCCGACGGGCACCCGACGCTGGCTCTCCCCGTTCCGGGTGTGAGAGCCGCCCGTCGACGGTCGCTTCCAGGGTCGTCACTGACCCGGTTTCGAGTAAGGCGGTACGGAGTGTCTCTGCGTGACGAACGAGGTGTGGCCCGCCGTACGACTCCCGCAGGAGGAACACAGACGCAAGCCCCTCTGACCCGACGAACAACGAAAACTCTCTTGCCGGGCCGCCAACCTGTCCACAGCCACCAAACACACCGGCGCCAGCGACCACGGCGGACGCACACAACTGCCGTCTCCCGAGTTGTACCATACCCAACTGTGATCGCTGCCCGCTTGTGTAATTTCTGTTCGATGAAAAGAAAGACTGTATTTGAAGAGCAAGCTTGAGTACAGAATAAAAAAGTTTAAGACCTGAGAAGAGAATTACTGACGTACGATGTCAGATCAACATCACTCGCGACGAAACGCACTGAAGCTGATCGGTGCCGGGACGACGCTCGCCGGAACGTCGGCGGTCGCCGGCGCGGTGTCAGACGACAGACGCATCGACCCCAGTGAGGCGGAGCTGCCGTACCCGGACACGGAGTACATGACGGTCGGCGACGACGTGAAAGCGGCTGTCGGCGGGAAGTGGTGGCTGCTGACACTGGATCGTGATCGGATCGACGAGCTGTTGCAGAAGTCCACCGTGGGGACGGACGCGGTGACGACGTACAGCGACCGTGTCACGACGCTGCGTGACACTTACACGGTCGAAGAGACGGAGGTCGACTCCACCCGCGCCGGCCAACGACACACGTACCATCTCACCAACGACCGTGTCGGCTCGATGGACAAAGAACAGAAAACCGAGATCGCCGAGGTGGCAAACGCCGTCTTCGACGGCCTTGACGCCGAAGCCGATGCCGCCGACAAGAGTCGGGACGTGTCGGGCGACTGGTACGCGAAGATGCACAGAAAGCAGGCCGAGTACATCCTCGACGAGTTCGACATAACATACAACAACACGCTCCGAAAGAACACCGACGACCCCGATCAGTTCGGGTGTAAAGACTGCAGTGTCAACTGGCTACCCGTCCCGCTCCCGAACAGGGTTACGGGCGCAATCGAGTCGGCTCTCAAAGCGCTGGGTGACGACAGCGAGGCGAAACACCCACCGTTCCACTTCTATCTCGGCGAGCCACCCACCTTCGATCTCAAGATAACCACGTTCACCCCGCCGAAGTTCGGCGGTGCGCCCGGTGAAGCGAGCTACATGGTTCAGGAGGCTACCAACACGTACAACAGCAGGAAAGCAGAGTACCTGGGCTACGCCTCCCACTATCTTCAGGACATGAGCGTCCCGTTCCACAGCGGGGCAGTGCTGGCACAGCTCAACTACTCGCCAAGTTTCTTCGATCCGCTCAACTTCAACCCACGGCGCGACATCCACTACGCCTACGAAGACGAGATCAACAACAACATCGAGTCGGCTCCGTACTACGTCGGCGACGCGTTCAAGGAGGACTTCAAGACTGGTTACCCGTACTTCGTCAACGGTGTCGCCGACGCGTGCAAGGAGATGTCCAGCTTCGCCGGCGAGTACGGTGACAGTATCTTCAACGCCGTGCTGAACGGCGGGAAGAACAAACCCTGGAACTGGGACGACGGCAGTCGAAGCGTGTTCGAACAGACCCACAACTGCATGAGCGAGGTCGGCGGCTACATGCGCGGGTTCCTGTACGACCACTACGACTACAACTGGTAATCCCCGGCCCCGAACTCACCGGCGGCCCTCGGGGCGTCTCGAACGCCGCGAACTTTCAGTCGGGTCGGTGGCGACCGAGACGGTCGACTCGCCGAGCGCCTGTTCTGCTCGTTCGACGGTGTCACGTTGGCGGGCAACCGCGTCTCCAATCTGGTCGACCTCTGTCGACACCACGCCGGCAACCGTCGCGGCGTCGTCGGCCATGTCGACGAGTTCGGCGACAGCACTCGTCTGTGTCTCTGCGGCGGTGGTGAGTTCGTCCACCCGTTGGGTCGTCTCCGTGGCTTGTCTGACGATCTCCTCGAACCGGTCGTGTGTCTCGTCGGCGCGTGTCTGTCCCTCTCGGGCCCGGTCTGTCACAGTCGCGAGCTTCGACAACACGTCGTCTGCCAGCCGTCTGATCTCTGTGGCTTCCGTCTCGATGTGTGCGGTCTGTTCGGACGCCTCGTCAGCCAGTGATTTTATCTCCTCTGCGACGACAGCAAATCCATCTGCGTCGTCGGCGCGTGCCGCCTCGATCCCAGCGTTGAGCGCGAGCAGATTGGTCTGGGATGCGATGTCGTCGACTCTGTCGACGATCCGGTCAATCTGGTCGATCTGGCCCAGCAGTTCGTCGAACCGTGCCCTGGCGTCGTCGACGGCGGCCTCGATTTCGTCGACACCGCGCTCGGTCTCGGCGACAAGCTGTTGTCCTGTCTCGGCCGCCGCCAACGTCTCCTGGCTCGACTCTCGAACGTTCTCTGCCAGTCCCGACACTTGTTGAACCACCTCTCGGAGCGACGCAACTTCACTCGAAAGTCGTCGGCTGGTCTCCGTCTGGTCTGCCGCACGGGCTCGAATCTCGCCGGTGCTGTCGCTGACATCCTCGACGACACCCGACAGATCCGAGACAGTCGTCTGAACTGTTTCGGTCAGCTGCTCTAACTGTGTCTGTTGGTGATCGAGTTGTTGTTCTCGTTGTTCGAGCGCTGTCTCGTTGTCCAACCGCTCGAACGTGTCGACCACGGTCGCGCAGATAACCTCCAGAAACTCTCTGTCCTCGTCGTTGAACGCCGCCTGCTCCGTCGATGCGGTCAACAATACGCCGTACTCACCCAACGGAATGATCGACTCCGTCCGAAAGGTCGCGTCCGGTTCGTGGCGCCCTGTCTCACTCCAGTAGTCGTCTACGTGGACAGGGTCCCCAGCCTCGAACACCGACCACGCCTGGCTGTCGGGGCCGAGTGTCGGCGGCTCACCCAGCTTTCTGTCGAGTGTGTTCGTCCACGAGACCGGAACGAGCCCCGTCCCGTCCCGCCTGTGTACGCCGGTCTGTGCAAGCCCCAACACCGAGGTAACCGTCTCGACGAGCACGTCGACGGCTGCTCGGTAACTCGACACCGTTCGAAGTCGGTCGATTGCCTCGTACAATGTCCCGACTGTGACCGTGTCACCACGCCTGTTGGCCGTCTCGTCACCGGTGTTACTGTGGCTCGGACCGGCGACGAATCCGCCGTCCGCCTCCTGTTCGTTCGACACTGTGTGATCTGTTAACGAGTCTTCCAACAAAAAACACCAGACCTGTTTCGAAGACAGCAGAGCTGGTTCCGTGGACCGACCAGTCGGTAGTACAACTGACAGTGTGGAACCGCTGGAGGATCGGTAACAACCGATCAACTGACGACCCGTGACGTGTGATGTTGAGAAAGCGACCCGGTTCATGATGCAACGTATTTTTAGCGTTGTTGAGTCGGATGCTATGGGGGTTGCTCCTGTGGATGAAGCCGACAACTCGTAAGCCGAACTATTAAGTTGAAGCGTCCCAAACAGTGTGATGTGGTGGCACACCCCGCGTCTGGCTCAGTCGACGAAGACAAGCCGGGGCAGACGCTCAGCCGTCGCCAGCAACTAGGAGTAGAAGACTCCGAATCAACGCCTGTGGAGACTGCACATCCTGTGAATTTCTTTGTGAAATATGCAAAGCGTGTTCGTGAGATTGCATCTCACGAGCTGTCAGACGCAGTCTGACAACGTCGTGGAAACAGGAAACCTCGGGGCGTGCCCCCGAGGCAGTTCATCTGTTGGACACCCAACTGAGGCGGCGCCGCGACTGTTGTTGTGTGACCGGCAGTCGTTCGCGTGGTGGCTGTCGTCCCTCGGCCCGACACGGGTGTTCCCACCCGGTCGCGGCGGGCGTCCCACGCACCGACAGCCGACTGGGCTGGCGGTCGACAGCCGGGTGACACACATGATATACGATGCAACCGTCGTCGAGACGTACCGGATCACGCCACGCGTCCAGGGCCTCCGTCTCCAGGTGCCGGACCACGAGTTCGACTACGAGCCGGGACAACACACGACCGTTCGGTTCGACTCTGCCGGCGAGGAGGTGGTTCGTCCGTACACACCGACGAACCTGCCGGGATCAGACCAGCTCGCACTCACTGTCAGGCGGTACGACGACGGGCTCGCCTCCTCGTACCTCCACCAGAAACGCCCGGGTGATACGGTTCGACTCGGCCCCGTTGAGGGGTCACTAACGCTGGCGGACCCCGACCGCGATGTTGCGTTTCTCGCCTCCGGGACGGGACTGACACCAATGATGGCGATGCTCCGACAGTATCTGCGTGAAGGAACTGGTAATGCACACGTCGTCTACGGCGACCGCCGCGAGGAGACGCTCATCCACAGAGAGACACTCAACGAACTGGCTGCCAACCACTCGAACCTACGGGTGGCGTTCACCTTGTCGGACCCCAACTGGGAGTGGACCGGCCGCGTCGGTTACGTCCAAGACCACCTGTCGGCGTTGTTCGACTCGTTCGACGCTCGTGACTACTACGTCTGTGGCGTCCCGCCGATGGTCGTCCAGACGAAAGCCCGCCTCGCAGAACTCGGTGCCCCAGACGCGCGTGTCCACACGGAAGGGTGGGAGGACGGCGCCGTCGAGAACTGAGCAATGTCGACTGTGTCGTGGGTCGAATCGGCGTCTACAGGCTGGAGAGAGCAAGTGTCTCGGGGTCGTACAGAAACCGGGGATTTCTGTGATGACGAGAAACGGAGTCTCTCGAACCAGTTGGCCCCGAGGGTGAAGCCCGTCGAGAGATTTATTAAACCACGTTAAATAGCAGAATATAGCGGTTGCAAAGAATATTGAAGACCGCAATATAAAGCAGTCGTTCGACGGTTTGGAAATCCGACTCCTCTCAAAACCCGTTGTTGGCGGTGGGACGGGAGCTGTCGGGTCGTGGTGGAGCGACCGACCCTCACGGACACCAGCGGGATGTTCGGATGTGAATTCCACTCAACCCAACTCGGGGAGGTTGAGCCGCATTAAATCCGCCTTCGTCCGGCCATCCGTTTCTGGACGGCACGAACAAAACTGTGGAGCCTCGGGGCTCGTTCTCGGGGTCGTTCACACGCGTCGTTCGCTGATCTCCTCGGTGATCCGCTCGCCCGACCCCCGGAGTTCACCCGACTCCACCTCGTGCACGCAGCCGGCGACCGTCACGTCGTCCGGGATGTACGACGACGCTTCGAGATACCCGACCTGTGTGGCACACGCCTCATCATCCCGTAGTCGCGTGGTTGACGACGATGACCCCGTCAGTGTCGAAGAAGTTCGTCGTCAGCGCCGCCGACCGGAATCCGTTCGTCCATGCACGCGACGACGAGGAGGTTCTCCCCCGTCGGGACGTTCTCCTGCCGTCGCCGGGCCCACTTCGCCCTGTCGGCGACGCCCTCGTCGACCTGTTCGTGGTCTTCCGTCGTATCGTGTTGATCCTCTGACATTGTGTGTTCGAAGGATTGCAGCGGCAACTGACCGGGAAACCGGAGTGTGATGCCGACGTGAGTGACATGGTCGAAAGCTGGCCAGGGTAGTTCTCTGGCGACCACCACACCGCCTACTCACTCCTCGTTCTCGTTGCTCCCCTCGCGTCTGTTATCGAGGAACTGCTCTGTGACCGCCTCGGGGTGGTCTCGGATCACCTGTAACGCCGCCTCGTGGAGTTCCCGTTTCGTGTCGTCGCGGACGCCCGCTTCTCGGAGTCGTCGCCGCACCTCGAAGTCGAGGAAGTCCTCGAAGGCTGCCCACGTCTCGGCACGCGGGTACACTGCCGTCTGGTCGGCCGCCGCGAACGGGAACGCTGGCGACGACAACGGCCGCTCGCCGGTCGAGTCCTCTCGGCTGTCGCTTTCAGCCTCTGTCGCCGACTCGCGGCCGTCGACCGCGTCGTCTGTAGTGGGCCCTGCGGTCTCGTCTGTCGCCGAATCTGCTGGCTCGCCTTCCGCAGCCGCGGTCGCCGACACAGCTTCCTCGTCGGTGTTTTCGACCCGGTCTCCGTCTCTGTTCCCGCTGTCGTTGTCTGTGTCACTCGTCTCACTTGTGTCACTCGCGTCGTCGAGTGTCTCGTCGAGATCGCCGAACGGGTCACTCACGGCGCATCACCTCGCCGCGTTCGACGATCTCGGCCAGCTCCCCGTAGCAGTCCAGTTGGTCACAGGAGTCGTCGTAGTCTCGTACCGGCCGTCCCTCGCGAATCGCGTTGTCGATGGCCGCCCGGTGGCGAATGCCGGGTTTCGGGAGCGACTGGTCCCACTCGCCGGCGTCGATCGCGTCGAACGTCCCCGGGTCGACGTACGCGAAGTTCGGCACCCGCGGCCGGATGTTGTCGCTCCGGACCAACGGCTCGATCAGCTTCCGTGTCGACCGGTCCTGATCCACACGATCCGACAGGTCCGTCGGCGCGACGGCCAGAATCTCTAACTCGAAGTGGTCACGAGCCGGCTTGATCAGCCGTTCGATCGTCTTGTCCAGCCCGGACAACGCTCCCGAATCCGGCCGGAGCGGGAGGATCATGTTCTGTGTGGCGTACAGTGCGTTGTCGTTCAGCCGCCCGCGTGCGGCCGGGCAGTCGATCACGACATAGTCGTACGTCTCGCCCAACAGGGGGTCGACGACGTTGTCCTTCAGCCGCGCGGTGCCCATCATCACTCCACCCAGGTCGTCCTCGACGGACTCGATCTCGTCGTTGCTGGGCAACACGTCGATCCCGTACTCCGTCTCCCGGATCAACGCCGCCGGCTCGTGGCTCTCCTCGATCAACACGTCACCGAGATGTGTGTCGTCGGCGAACGCTTCCGATAAGCCGAGACTCGTCGTCGCGTGCCCGTTCGGGTCGAGGTCGATCAGCAACGTGTCGTGGCCCCGGTGTGCCAATTCGCGGGCGGTGTTGGTCGCGGTGGTCGACTTGCCGATACCTCCTTTCAACAACGTGACTGCGACGGCGCGTGGTTCTGTCATGTGTGGTGTCGAGTCTGGTCCGAGTCACCGCGTGTGTCCCCACAGCCTGCTGGTCTCTCTCGGGTGGCTCGCCCGTCTACGGTGCCTCGTTTACCTGAGACACCGCGTCTACCTGAGACGCCTCACCTGCCTGAGACGCCTTGCCTACCGGCACTACCTCGTCTACCTGAGGTTTCTGATCTACCTCAGGTGTTCGGCCGTCTGCCGACGGCCATTCACTCCTGGCCAACGGTGCGAGTCGGCCGCTTGCCCCGTGTGTGAACCTGCGCTGGCTGTGTCGGCTCACCCTCCTGCGGTACCTCAGGTGACTCGCTCGGTGGCTTACACTGCTTCCGGCTCCCTCTTAGACCTTCGTCAGACGTTACCTTCGGTGGCTCAGGTGACTAAACGAGCTTCAGCAGTTCAGGTGGCTCACTCACCACCAGTACCTGAGCCACCTGAGGCAGCTATCCTACCGATAGAACGGTTGAAGACAGTGTTCTGGAAGCATACTCATGATCGTGACGTTTACCTCAGGCATCTAAGGTACCTGAGCCAACTAAGACGCACGAGCCAGAACCGGAAACTGAACTGGATTCAGAGCCCGAGCTGGCACCAGTAGACCGGGTGCCTGCGCCACCAGAGCTTCCTCGTACCTGTGGTGCAACGGGTTGACTGCCGCCAGACCGGGCAACGAAGGTGACTCATTTGCCTCAGTCAGCCAAACTGGCTCAGTCAGCTAACTCAGCTTCGCTACCTAAGGTGACTCAGGTAGATTGCGCACCTACGTCGGCCCGGGTGGCCACGGCCGCGCACTCCGACGAGACACACCGACTACACCAGTCAGCTGTTCTGGACCATGTGGCTCAGCTAACTCAGCCACCTCAGGTGGACGAGCCAGGGTACTGACAGCGCCGACGACTGTCGACACACGAGCCGGCCGATGGACCCCGACCCACGAGTCACCTGTACGGCTCGAACTCCTCTCCGAAGACAATGAAGTAGCCGACGCCACACACCCCGACGACCGAGGCGAGTCCGAACGCGACCTGCGGGCTGACGAACTCCCAGAGCACGCCACCGAGTGCGGCACTCGGGATCACCAGCGCGTTCCGCAGGAGGTAGTAGCTCCCCGTCACGCGTCCGCCGGCACCCGCCTCGGCCGGCCCGACGATCAACGCCTTGTGTGAGGGGAGCCTCGCGAACCGGAGCCCGGAAACGGCGAACAGCCCGACAAACACCCACTGTGAGACGCCGACGAGTTCTGGCACACCGATCAGCACTGCGGGAAACAAGGCGTAGACGGCGAACCCACAGGCGACGACCGGTTTCAGCCCGACACGCTCCGCGAGCCTCGCGGCTGGCACCATCGTGAACAACGCGACGAGCATCTCCACGCCCAACAGGTAGCCGAAGAACGCCGCCGGCGAGACGGCGACGCTGTACGTCTGGCCGGCGACCGCGACCGAGGCCGCGAATCCGACCTCGTACACTCTGGTGACGACCAACACGAAGAAGGCGTACACCATCCCGTTGGCGAACCGAACCAACGTGTCGGCAACGAGTAACGGCCGCAACGGCGCCGGGAGTTCCCGCAGGTCCCGCCGAATCTGTTCGAGCCCGGCGAACGCCTCGCCGACCGTGTCGTCGCTCGCGTTGTAGAGTACGTGTTGGACGAGTGTCCCGACCCCGCCGGAGACGGCGGCGAGCGCCAACACGGACTGGAACCCGCTGGTGAATCCGCTTCCCGCACCGAGCAACACCGCCGCGAGCACCGGGCCGAGGAAGAACGCGCTCCGGCGGAACGTCTCCGTGCTCGCAAAGCCGGCCGCCAACTCCGAGGGGGCGGTCGCCTATTTGACCACCGCGAACGTCGCCCCCAGCCCGAACGACTTCCACGCCTGCGCCAACAACAGGCCGACGAAGATCCAGACCCACGGCGCTACCGGCACCCCGAAGATTGTGACTGTCCCAATCTGTGGTGCGACGAGCCACACCGTGAACCCGGCGGTCGACACGAGCCCGAACAGGGTGAGCGCGTACCGCGAGCCGAGCCGGTCGGAGATCGCGCCGCCGGGGTACGGGTACACCGCCGCGATCACGTTGCCGAGCGTCCGGTAGAGCCCGACGACGACCCCCGAGGCGCCGAGCGCGACCAGATACTCCGGGAGGAACCGGGAGGTCGCCTGGAACCCCACGGAGAACGCGACCATCGCGAGCGACAACACGAGTACGTCCCGTTCCAACCCGAGGAACCGCCGGAGAATCCCCAGCGGCGTCTCCGCGGCGTCGACCGACACCTCTCTGCTCACGCCACCCTCCGGTCGCCGTCTGCCCGCCCCACTCGTCGTGTCTCGGTCGACGGTCGCGGTTCGCCGGTCCAGTCTGCCGATCGTAGTCGTGTTGTCTCGCAGGTCACGCTCGTGTCCGTGGCTGGATCGCCGCGGGGAAGTAGTTTCGACACCCGACTCGGTGCGCGGACCGAGGGGGACTTGACTCCGAGGGTGGAACGACGGTCGTGGCCGACGGCACACCGACACCCGACCGACGGGAGTTTCTCGCTGGTCTCGCCTGCGCCGGCTGTGTCGTTCCGAGTGGGTGTCTCGGGAACGAGCAACCGGTGACGTTGTTCGCGGCCGGCAGTCTAAACGACGCCGTCGAACGCGGGCTGCGACCGGCGCTCAACACGCCACTGCAGGTGACGGCCCGCGGCTCGGCAGAACTGGCGCGACTCGTCGCCGAGGGGAGCCGCACCCCGGATCTCCTCTCGTTGGCCGATCCGGTGTTGTTCGACCGGATCGACACCGCGTGGTACACGGAGTTCGCGACGAACGAACTCGTCGTCGCCTACGACCCTGACGGCGCCGGCGGTCGCCGCGTCGCAGACGCCGGTCGTGAGGCGTGGTACGAGGCGTTGCTCGCGGACGACGTACGGCTCGGCCGCACGGACCCGGATCTCGACCCGCTCGGCTACCGGACGTTGTTCGCGTTCGATCTCGCGACGGACCACTACGACACGGACCGCGATCTCCGGCGGGCGATCCCGACACGCGAGCAGATCTACCCGGAGACACAGCTCCTCGGCCAGTTCGAGACCGGTAGCATCGACGCCGCCGTCACCTACCGGAGCATGGCCGTCGGCAGGGGGTACAACTACGTCTCGCTCCCGGCGGCGGTGAACCTGGGGGAGCCTGCTTTCGCCGACCGCTACGCAGAGACGAGCTACGAACTACCGGACGGCACCGTCGTCGCGGGCGACGCGATCAGCTACGCGGCGACCGTGTTGCGGTCGTCGCCCACGACCCGCGACGTGTTCACCCGCCACGTTGAGGGGGCGTATCTCACCGAGTACGGCTTCACCGTCCCGGACGACTACCCACGACACAGAGGCGATGTTCCCGACACGATCGACTGACGGCGTCGACGCCCTCTCTGTCGCGTTTCTCCTCGGCGCGGCGTTGTTCGGCTACTACCTGCTCCCGTTGGTGTCGTTGGTCGCGACACAGTCACCCGCGGCGGTCGTCGCCCGGATCACCTCCCCCGAGGTGGCCACGGCGGCGGTGACATCCGTGACGGCGGCGCTCGTCTCGACGGTCCTCGCGGTCTGTTGTGGCGTCCCGTTGGCGTACTGGCTGGCGCGCCGCGAGGGGTGGCTCCAGACGCTCGTGACGGCGTTGGTGGTGTTGCCGCTCGTGCTCCCGCCGGTCGTCAGCGGGATGGTGTTGCTCACCGTCGTCGGCCCGAACACGCTGGTTGGGCGGTTGGCGGCCGCCGGCGGGGTCCCACTCACCCGGTCGCTGGCCGGCGTCGTGTTGGCACAGACGTTCGTCGCGTCGCCGTTCGTCGTCGTCACCGCGAAGGCCGCCTTCGAGAGCGTCGACCGGAGTCTGGAACACGCCGCCCGCACGCTGGGTGAGGGGCGGGTCGCGACGTTCCGGCGCGTGACGCTCCCGTTGGCGTGGCCCGGCGTCGTCGCCGGCGTGACACTCGCCTTTGCCCGCGCAATGGGTGAGTTTGGCGCGACGATCATGCTCGCCTACTACCCGCGGACGCTCCCAGTCGAGATCTGGGTGTCGTTCACCACGCTCGGACTCGACGCCGCGTTCCCCGTCGCGGTCGTACTCTTATGTGTGAGCGTCGTGACACTGGCCGTGCTCGACCGACTCGACTCGAACCCGCTCGTGTGACGATCGGTCGACACGTTCGTGTGCAGTTCGACGGTGTGTGTCACCGTGCGGCTGCGTCGGAGAGAATCTTGACGCCGGTGAACTCGAACCGAGCGCCGCCGTCGCTCCCCTCGCTCACGCCGACACTCCACCCGTGTGCCGCCGCGATCTGTTCGACGATCGTCAGCCCGAAGCCGGTGCCGTTCTCTGCAGAGCTGTACCCTGCCTCGAACGCCTTCTCGCTCACGTCACTCTCGATGCCCGGCCCGGTGTCCTCGAAGTAGATGCCGTCGTCGCCGACGCGCCCGACCCTGACCGCCACTGTCGGCCCACCGTGTTCGACCGCGTTCCGGAGGAGGTTTTCGAACACGTGTCTGAGCCGTCCCTCGTCACCCTCGACGGTGAGGCCGTCCTCGACATCCAACGTCGCATCCTCGGTCTCCACCCCGTCCCAACAGTCGTCGAGCAGTGCCAGCACCGAAATCGCCGTCTGCTCTGCGATCACCTCCCCCTGTCTGGCGAGCACCAACGTGTCCGAGATCAACTCCTCCATCCGGTCGAGCGACTGACGGATCGGCCGGATGTGTTTGCTGTCGATGTCATCCGCGAGCAGTTCGAGCCGCCCCTTGGCGACGCCCAGCGGGTTCCGAAGATCGTGGCTGACGACCCCCGCGAACTCATCGAGCTGTTGTTTCTGGTCCTCCAACCGTTGCTCCCGCCCGACGCGGGCGGTGATGTCCCGCGTGATCCCGACGATCTTCCGCACCGTCCCGTCCGTGACGACCGGCGCGAGATTCGTCTGCCAGAACCGAGCTCCCGTTTCGACTGGCACCTCCTCCTGGTAGCCTATCGGTTCGCCCGCGTCTGCACACCGACTGTACTTCTCGCGGAGTTCCCCCCCGACCGTCTCACCGAACACCTCCTCGGGGGTGCTCCCCCGCATCTCGTCGGTCGTCAACCCGGTCTGTTCCTCGTAGCCCCGACTCACTCGTTCGAACGTGAACTCGTACTCGCCGTCGACCGTCTCCACGTTGACGAAGAAAATGCCGTCGTCGACCGTCCGCAACAACGTCCGGTACTCCTGTGCGAGCTGTTGGAACTGGTCGTCCTGTTTCCGCCGCTCGGTGATGTCACGACTGTTGATCAGAACCCCGTCGATGTCCGGGTCGTCCAACCGATCCTGCACCCGCGCCTCGACCCAACACCACGACCCGTCTGCCCGGCGCGCCCGCGCTTCGACTGTCTCCTCGTCGCTGTCCCCGGTCACCACCCGCTCGATCGCGCCGGCGATCGCCGCCCGATCCTGTGGGTGTTGGTAGTCGTACACCCCCTCGCCGACGAGTTCGTCGGGCTCGAAGCCGAGCAGATCCTCGACGGACGGACTCACGTATCTAATCACGCCGTCCTCGTCGACGATCGACACCGTGTCCGACGACTCCTCGACGAGCGTCCGGTGGAACCGGCTGCCCATGCAGATGGTGTGGGTAGAGGTAACATAACACTAACCGTTGCAACCACCCCCTGTTCGTGTTGTGCGAACCCTCGATTGGCCGGAAGCGGCGCTCTCCGGCCGGAGTTGTCGTGTAACTCGTCACCGTGGCGCACAACCTGGTCGTGTGGACAGACTCCTCGCAGGCGGTGTAGACGGACTCCTCGCAGGCGGCAGACGTGAGAACACAGACTGCTAGACGGTTGGCCAGCGAGAAACACTCCGAATTACCCGTAGGGAACTCGCCTGTGGAGTCTGGAGCCGCTGTGTCCCGGCGGATACGACCCCCGACACAGAACCTCCGACCCCGACGAACAAGCGCCGAGTCGACCCGAGCGCGGTCGGTCGGGGAAGTCCACGGTACGACCACTCTCTGCTACTGTCGTACTCTCCTCTAATGTCCCCAAATGGCTCAGCACACAACAAATTTTACACGTAGTTAAAAAATACTATAATAGGAACAGCAAGGTGGTTTCTGATAGTCTGCCAGTCGATTTTTAACAGTGGAGACGTTCAACAGTT
>ERZ1034569.54-NODE-54-length-37506-cov-4.698486_pt1 | contig 37506 bp, 40 predicted proteins | sample MGYA00520706_ERZ1034569 | MGnify/ENA primary metagenome ERZ1034569 (study PRJEB33760, sample SAMEA4777722) | hypersaline lake metagenome | biome: hypersaline environment; feature: brines | place: Spain | collected 2014-08 | depth 0 m ...
CTTTCAAAAATCTCGAGGGTGTGGAGGAAGCGGTACCGGGCTATGCCGGTGGACAGACGGAGAACCCCCCTTACAGGGAGGTATGTAGTGAAAAGACAGGACACGCCGAGGTCGTCAAGATAACCTATGATGAAGAAGTGATCTCGACTCGTGAACTGCTTGAGTTTTTCTTCCGGATACATGATCCTACGACGGAAGATAGGGAAGGTCCGGACGTCGGCAGCCAGTACCGATCAATCATCCTCTACAGAGACGAAGAACAGAAGGAGAAAGTCGAGGAGTTTATCGAGGAACAGATGGACCGCTACAACGGAGAAGTAGTCACCGAGGTAGAGCAGCTTGAGCACTTTTACAGGGCGGAGGAGAAACATCAGGACTACTTCGAGAAAAACCCTAACGATGCCTACTGCACCATGCATGCAAAGCCAAAGGTAGAAAAGGCAAGAAACTACAGTGCCGAGTAATGATCCCCGACTCCTGGATCCAGCCGGGTTGCAATCCTCCTGAAGGGCTGACAGTTTACTCTCAAAGGAGCCTCCTCTGTGCCGGCCAGAAGACTCTCCGCCATCCATCTTCTGGCGTCCCTCGGAGATGAGTACTCTTTGACTGATGCGGGATCCCCGGTATCAAGATAGACAATCTGGTCTTCCAGAAAGCCGAAGTTCTGTGGCTTAAGGTCAAGTGCAATGTTCTCTGAAGCTGTGGACTTCGCAGCATCGTAAAGTTTTTCAGTCTCCTGGGTTATCCGTCCCCAGAAGCCTGAGTCAAGGGCGCTTTCCGCCCTTCTCTGTTCCAGTACTGTATAACTCTCTCCGTTGATCTCTTCCTGCCAGTAAACTCCTGAAGGGTACGAAACTCCTGCATCGTCTAGAAGCTCATGTTTGCTCTCTAAAACTCCGGTTGTGAGCTCAGCAAAAGCTTTTACAACGTATTCCTCGTCTGCAAACGCCGGGCCGTCATGTCGAGTCCGGATCTCGTTCTGCTTACCGTATGGATCGGATTCAATGATGTCTTCCAGCTCGGACTCCATGCCCGTGACTTCCGTGAAAAAATCTCTTTCCGGAGCCTGCTCGAGTTCAGTGATCATCCACTCTACCTGATGTGTTAAGTAAAATACTTGTAAGTTCTGCATACCCGTAGAGACTTCGACGACATTATCCTGTGGCGTTCACTCCGGATTTTTCAGCCGAGTTCTAAAAAATCGGACAAGCTGGCCTGTTTAGGTAGAATTCAGAGAATCTGTGTAAGATTTTGACATCAGGTTTCCGGCTTCGCTTCCGCTGGTTAATTAACTTTCTGGATAAAGGTGTGTAGTTTCTCGAAAGCCGCCGGAGGCGGTTTAACATGATCAAACTCTGTAGGTGAGTTTGGGCCAGACGGGATTTGAACCCGCGACCACTTGGTTTCTCTCCGAAGATCATGAGGATCTTCCTGAACTCCAGAACCCTGGAGTTTGGTTCTGGGTTTCCGTTAAGAGCCAAGCGCTCTGCCAGACTGAGCTACCGGCCCGTCAATATGTTTTTACGGGTAGGCAAGTTTTTTAGGTAGAGTATCTTCCGCCCGTATCTTAGATGTGGATAGTAAGAATTCTGGAGAGATTTCTCTCCAGGCCTTTTTTTACTCCAGTAGCTCGGTCTTCCTGATCTCGAGCTGTCGGAACGGGTAGATCTTTTCTACCTCGTCTCTTATCTGTTCCTGGATCTTGTCGGTGAAGATGTTTTCCATGAGCTCTTCGTAGCTCTGGTTTTCTGCCTTTTCCTCCATTGTTTCCGCTATCTTTCTGCGGGTGGCGGTGAGTTTCTCCGAGGAGGTTCTTCTCAGTGTTGCGCCGACGAACTTTACCCGTACGTTTTTGCCATCTCTGGTTTCGAGGTCGTGTACGTAGTCGAACCTGTCGCTTCCTTCCTTGATCATTCTGGAGACGAACTCGGATGAGACCGTCATTTCGTCGATCTCTGTGAAGGCTTTGTTTCCCTCTACATCTGTAACCTTCAGGGAGACGTCTGCGTAGTACTTGTCTGTTGCCTCCATGAGGTCGTTGAGTGATTCCTTTACCGTTCTTCCGATTACTTCTGTGTCGGAGTCTGCCGGTGTCTCTCCTACTTCGTCTTCGTCAAATATTTCCGGTGCCTGGATATTGTACCAGCTTTTCTGCAGTACCGCTTTAGCCATGTCTCAAGTATCAGGTAGAATCTTTATAAACCGATATACTCTGTCCGGAGGTGTTTCCGTCTCCTTCTTCAGGCAGTCTGTTCCGATACCATGGAGTTAAGCTTCTGGATGAACTCTTCTTTGTTTACCTGTGGTATCTTTGCGCCTGCGGCTACGTTGTGTCCTCCTCCTTCTCCGTCCAGTTCCCCGCAGATTTCATCTATGATCTCTCCGAGGTTTAATCCGTCTTCGACGGCTTCTTTGTCTGCACGGGAGGAGACCTTTACCTTGTCTTTCTCCGCGTCTGCGACACCCATCACTACAGGGGCATCGAAGAATCCGTTGCTCATGGTTATCGTTGTGACGGTTCCTATGAAGTCTTCGTCTACCTCGGATTTTCCGTCGATAACCCCTATTTCTTCCTCGTATATGACGTCTTCGTCTTCCTTGTGGTCTTCAACGTATCTGAGGGATGAAGAGATTCTGCGGCCGTACTTCCGTGAGATCTTTTCCGCCAGTTCAAGGTCTTGTTCCAGCAGGATCTTTACGCCTTTTCTGGGGCTTCCCAGTCTTCCACATGCGTTGATGATGGTGGAGAATTCGTCTATCTCGTAGCCGTTTTCCAGGGTGTAGATTCTGTTCAGGAGTCTTTCGACGTCGAACCCTCTTTTGATCATGTTTCTGATAAGTTTCTGTTCCTCTTCCTCGGTGAGGTCTGCGAGGGTGCGGAACTCTCCGTCTTTCCTGATATCTACGCCGGCGGATTTTACAAGTTCTATTGCACCGGATTCGTCGTTGCTTACATCCTTCAGGTAAGGGTCTGTGTTATACATCAGGGACTTCTGTAGAGGCTTGGTGGTACGTCCGTAGAGGTCGAGGCCTTTCCTTCTTTCTACGGCGCCGGACTCTACCGCTAACGATTCGAGGTCCTGGTTTAAACCGAGGAACTCTCCTTCCTGTTTCTGTACATCCCCTGTTGCTCCGATAAGAGCCATATGCACTAGATCCCTGTTTTCTTCATCCATTTCTTCTGCCAGAAGATACGTCATGCCTGCGGCCGATATAGCCTCTCCGCCGTCGTACCCGAGGTGGTGTGGGTTGAGATGTATCAGGTTCTCGAGGTTACCGGACTCTTCTTCATCTAGAGCCGGGTCGTGGTGGTCTGATACTATGACCTGTTTATCCGTCTCCTGCAGTATATGCTCCTTCAGTAGATCTGACTGGCCTGAGCCGATGTCCACGAAGACGAGTAGGTCTTCGTCTTCCTCTGCGATTCTCTCTACGTCTTCCTCGTACAGCTGTTTCAGAATCTCGTAGCTGAAGTTCTTTCCCTGTCTTTCAAGGGCTCTGTGGGCGATGGCGGTTGCGGAGATGCCGTCTGCGTCGTACTGCCCGATCAGCCTTATCTCTCCGTCGTGTCGGGCTATTTTTTCGGCTGCCGGCCTGCATATCTCCCTTATCTCTTCTACGATACGTGGTTCACTCCGGTGTCTCGTACTCCCAGTCCTGCGGAATGTTTGATTCATCTCTGTGGTGCTGTGCAACCTTTCTGATCTTGTCCTTCGTTAGTTCGAGGCGTCTCTTCGCCTCCTCGTCGGCAGGGTTTTCATCTATGTGTTCCCTTATGGACTCCGATTTCTCGACAAGGTTCTTGAGGTCCTCAGGTATCTCAAGGCTCATGCCTTCCTCGTCCAGAATCTCTGTTATACTTTTCTCCGTGGCGGCCTTTACTGATGGGATTCCGTACTGGTCTCTGAGCTTCATGCCGATCTCTGAAGGCTCCAGGCCGTCTCTTCTGAGCTTGACAACGAGGTCTACAATCTCTTCCTCGTCGTAGTCTACCCAGTCAGGGTTTTCTTTGGTTACAGGTTTGTTGCTTCCTGAGCTTCCTCTTCCGTCTGAATGCATTCTTGACATATCGATCACTTGGGATACGGCCGGGTCCGTACCTGACCGCTCTTATTTCAGGAAGTCGGTCAATTCTTTTAAGCTCGTTAACGAAAAACTGGATATGGAGAGTTTCAGCATAAAGAAAGGGGAAGCTGCTCTCGGTGAGGAATCTATCGTACTGAGGGAGTCTGTCACCGGTTACTTTTCGAACCTTGTGGATGCCTTTCACGGGTTCGATGGACTCCGGAAGATCGGTGCGGTGTTTTTCGGTGCTGGGATGATGACAGGAGCAGTATCTGCCCTGGTGCTTTTCATCTCGATGCCGTCTTACCTACAGCTTGTGCTGGCTCTGAGCCTTCCGTTATCTACACTTACCTCGAGACTGTATCACAAGCTCAGAGGCTTCAGGAAGGACACCCGGATAATGTACAGCTCGATAGAGGGGATAGAGTTCTCTCCGGGTACTCCAGGGATCACCTGCCCGCACATGATACTTGACCTCGGCGATACGAGGAGACTTGTGGTACTTCCAAACGAGGCTCTTGAGATAGGCTCTGATCCCGAGGAGTTCAGAGACAGGCTCAGGGAGAAAACCGGCTAGCAGCTCCAGAGTCCAAGTTTCTGTTCCTTTGCGTTTTTCTCGGCTTCGAGGAATATTTCACGCCTTGAGAACCGTGTGTCGTAGAGTCTTGCGTATCCCTTCTCCAGCAGCTTCCTGTTGATGCTGGTGTTTTCTCCCGTGTACATGTACGTGAGCAGTCTCCCATACGTGCCTCTTTCGTCGGCCAGAGGGTCAGTCCTCATCCTGATCTCTCGAACATCTTCTCTTCGTGTCTTCTCTTTTACGAACCCCGTTGCTTTCCTGCCGTACCTCTTCAGGCATCTTCTGTCGGTGTAGGTATCCTCCAGTCCGAACTCCAGAGGGTTTGATTCTCCGTATGTTTCCGGTGTGTCTATGCCGAGAAGGCGGTAGGTCTCGTTACCGGTTTCTACCGTATCCCCGTCTACCACCTCTACCTGCTCGAGACTTTCCTCCATGGTGTCGGCAGGGTTTTCTGATGCCGTCTGGTAAAGTGCTGTTATAGAGATGATTACAGCAACGGCTGTAAGAATCTTACTTGTATCTGCCACGTCTCTTTACTTCCTCCATCGTCTCGAGGACTTCTTCACTGTCATCGAAATCTCTGTAACCCTGCTTGAATCCTTCCCAGAGCTCTGTGCTTTGTTCGGGGTGTGAGGTTTCCAGGGTTTTTTTCAGGAGGTATATGTCTACGGCCTGGTCCTCGGTTCTTTCAGTAGTTTCCGAGAGCCCGAGGTCTATCAGCCAGATTTCCCCGTCGTACATTATGTTGCTTGTGGTGAGGTCCCCGTGTACAAGCCCGGTGCCGTGTAAAAGGCCGATGTTTTTTCCGACTTCCTCCATGAGTTCCGGTTCGGACGGCAGAATCTTTTTCAGGGGTTTGCCCTTGACTCTGTCCTGTTTCATCGAGGTCTTCCCCGTTTTTTCCGTCTCGGGGATGTTTACGCCGTGTTTCCGGGCTTTCTCTATGTTTTTGACCTCCTCTGAGGTTCTTTCCTCTCTTATCCGGGTATCAAGCTTTTCGTGTCTGTATTTTTTCTCGGGTCTTTCCTTGAGAACTTCTTCACCCTGTATAGTTATCTCGGCCTCTGCACCCTGTATCATGTTCTGTACCAGGAGGCTCAATCTTTATCCTTCTGTGTCCTGTATAAATCTTCGAAGCTCCAGCATGCTTTTTCTTCTCAGGTCCTCTCTGTAGCTTCGGTTTTCCATGATTCCTTCTATGTGATCCGTAAGGAGCTCGGAGCTCAGTATCTCGGGGACGCTGACGTAGGTTGCTCCTTTATCCATAAGTCTCTGTGCCTCTTTTACATCTTCTGCACGTAGTATGGTGTCTGCGTCTGTCTCAAGCTCCAGAACAGTGTCTGATACCTTCGTTATAGGGGCTGTTGATATGATCAGCTCTGCCTTGCGGTATCCTGCGTTCTCCCATGTTTCGTGATCCAGTACGTCCCCGTATACAAAGTTTTCTTCCTTTTCCTCGAGGTCTGTGATCTTTTCGGGATCGTTGTCTATCACCACGAAGTCTTCGTTTTCATCCTTCAGCTTCTGGACGATTCTTTCTCCCTGGGTGTCGTATCCCAGCACGATGACATGATCACTCGGCCTTTCCTGCCTGAGTTTTTCCGAGATCTTCTGCGGGAAAGACGGTATATGGTCATACGGAGAAAGCAGGTTGTAGATCCTGTTTCCATGCTTTGCCGTGTACGAAGAGATCATCATTGAAACCGTTGCAGTAATGATAGTCGCTTGGAAAACCGCATCACCGATCAGATTGGAGAGATAGGCCTGGATTGTAATTATTAACGCGAACTCAGAAACCTGGTCGATGCTGAAACCGGTCAGGTATGCAGTCCTCTTGTTCTGGCCCAGAGCCACCAGAGACGTGATAACTGCGAAAGGCTTCATTAGAACTGTCAGCAGAAGCATCAACCCGGAAAGAACTAGAACACGTGGTGAAGGAAGGCTTAGTAAGGCTCCGAGAGACACGAAGAATACGGCGGAGAAGAAATCCTTCAGGGAGCCTGTAGTGTCCAGTATCTCCATGTTATGTGGGTACTTGGAAACTGCCAGACCTGCCGAAAAGCTTCCGATAGCCAGAGAGATACGAAAGTATTCGGTCAGGCTCAGGAAACCGATTAATACCGTTATAGAGACCAGCATAAGAAGTTCACGCGAGTTCTCAGTAACTCCGGCCATGTAGCCAAGCAGGTACTTCCTGAAGAGCAAGGCCAAAGCTAGGAGTCCGAAACCGTGTGCAAGACTTACTGAGACTGCCTCTAGAGTGTAACTGGATGCACCAAGAAGCATAAGGGAGACTACAGCTATCAAGTCCTGACTTAGGTGTAGAGATTCAGCTAGACGGCCGTGAGCAAGCCTTAGATCCACCTCCTTCTCCAGCAGATCTAATCCAACGAGTGTAGAGCTTAGAGCGGTTACGAGCACGAAGACCAGAGACTCAAAGCCATTTAATCCCAGGAGTAAAGATAGCCCAAGCGATAGTGCTGAAACAGATGTGATCTGTATCAAGGCTGTCCTTAAGCCATCCCCTGCTACTGTCCTGAGCCTCTCAGGATCCATTTTAACTCCGAATACGAATACAAGGAAGGATAACCCGATCCGGGTGAAGCTTATCATTTCTTCTGCCGGGAAGAAGTTTCCAACGACCACTCCAGCAACTATGTAGGCTGGAAGCGCAGGATGTGAGAACCTGTTAAACAGGAACAGGATCACTGAGGATGCTGTGAAGACCATAGTCAACACGTTGATCAGCTCTGAGATTCTTCATCACCTCTTATTTTATCCAGCTCGGAATCTACCTCCTCAGTGAACAGTCCATGGTCCTCTAGATAAAGCTCTATGTACTCTGCGATCCTATCCGCTGCCAGTATGTTTTCCATTATTACGTAGTCCGCTCCAACATCATAGAGTTCTGTTGCGTCCTCAAGTGACTGTGCTTTGACCATCCTCACAGCCTCTTCAGCCTCCTCTAACAGCTTGAGATTCAGGCTTTTTTCATCCGACAGGCTGATTACGAAAGCAGCTTCCTGCAGGTTTGCTCCTTCCCTGATTTCACCGTGCTTGAAATCGCCATAGATATATTCGTACGGTGATTCTCCCAGTAACTCTGTATTTTCAGGATCCTTGTCTATCACAAGCACATCGTATTCCCTGTGAAGTTTCTCACAGATTTTCTCCGCTATCCTGTCGTATCCGATGACTACTGCATGGTTTTCAAGTCGGTTGATCTCTATGTCTTTCTTTTCCTCTGACTCCAGCCACTGAAGGAGATGCTCGACTTTTTGGTAAATTTCCTTGTTGTAGTTGATTAGGTAGGTTGATAGGCCTATCGTCAGCAGAGCCATCAGGCTGATGTATCCCAGTATGTCGTTCCCGACATAACCTTGCTGGACTGCTAGAGCACCTACAACCAGTGAAAACTCGCTGACCTGTGTCATGTTGATGCTTGCTATGAAGGATGTACGTGGGGTGAACTTCATCCTGTCGATAAGGTAGAACATGATCAGGAAGTTTCCAATCATCAGTATACCGGATGCCATAACTGCCTCAACCCAGTAAGCCTGTAAGTTGTCTATGGAAAGCGTTAGGCCAAGCGTTGAGAAAAATATTACCATGAAGAAATCTGTTAGCGGCCGGATACGTTCCTTCAACTCTTCTCTATAAGGTATCTGGCCTAGCCCAAGTCCTGCTAGGAAAGCCCCTACCTCGACCGAAAGACCGAGATACCGTGCTAGAGAGATGAAAAGGAACGCCCATGCGATACCGTGAACAAAAAATGCGTGTTTGCTGTCTGCAACTTTTCCGAATACTTCTTCGAGGACGTAGCGTGATGAGAGAAGGGACAAAGCCGCAACCAGGGCTATGAGCCCGATTATCTTGATTAAAGTTCCGGGAATCTGGTTTGGCTGGGTCAATGTACCTGATCCTATGAGTGCCACTATCAGGATTAGATAGATGTCCTGTAAGACGAGCACTCCGACATCCAGTTTTCCTGGTAGCGTCTTCAATTCATCTTTTTCGGTCAGAATCTTTACTATAACAGGGGTAGCACCGAAAACTGTACACAGCGCTATTATGCTGGTTTCAAAGAGTTCAAATCCAAGAACATAAGGTACTACAAACGCGAGCCCGGTCTGTAAGACTGTCTGACCGACAGCTACTATGGATATAGGCTTTAAAATCTCTTTAATATCCTCTAAGTTCATTTCAATTCCTACAAGGAATAAAAGAAACCCCAGACCTAGCTCAGACATCAAAGTAAGGGTCTGGGTCTCTCCGACTATATCAAGGAGTGTTGGTCCGAGAACGAGACCTGTTATGAGATAGGCCAAGAGCACAGGTTGCTTTAACTTCCTCGCTATGACAGCCAAGATGGTAGCTGTCACAATTATCAGCATGAACTGAAGTGGAAGTATATTTTCTGCTAAGATCCGTGTATCACCCTGGAGTATGTCTCAGACTATGATACTGAACATTTACACTTCTGTTCAAAAATCCGTGGTCAGTCGCCATCTCTACAGTAGTTTTTCTAACTCCTGCTTCTTAATAGGTCCCTCTCGGTGTATGACCACCTCGTCGGAATCGACCTCTGCGATCGTGGAGGTGGGTGAGGGATCAAGCTTTCCGGCATCGATCACATGATCGACTTTTTCCAGGAGTTCCTCTGAGATATCTTTTACCGAATAAGATGTTTCTTGTCCGGAGATGTTTGCACTTGTAGCGGTGATAGGACCTTCCGAGGCCAGTTCGGAGGAAACCTCTGAAGGCGAGATCCTGAATGCGAAGTCCTCGTTTAGGTTTTCAGGAACCTTCTCCGTCTTTTCAGTTACGAGCGTAAGAGGGCCTGGCATGAGCTCCTCGATTATCTTTTCCTCTTTCTCCGTGATCTCTGCGTACTTCTTCGCGGTCTCGAGAGAGTCGACTATCGTGGTCAAACCCTTGCTGTAGGGTCTGTGCTTTGCTTTATAGACTTTCTCTACTGCTTTGGGGTCTGTTGCGTCCGCGGCTATGCCGTATGCCGTCTCTGTTGTGAAGATGACGATACCGCCTTCCCCGATTTTTTCCCTGGCTTCCTTGACGTCCTGGTCTACCATGCTGTTTTCACCTCGTCTGGCCTCCAGTCAGGCCTTACCCCGGATTCGGTAATAGCGAGTTTCTCTCCGTTCTGGAGTCTCAACATCCCCTGGTGTGCGATCATCGCCCCGTTGTCCATGCAGTATTCCTGTGGCGGGAAGTACGCATCTTCGTTTCTCTGTTCACACATCTTCTCCACCATCTCTCTCAGACGTGAGTTCATTGCAACCCCTCCGGTCAGCAAGGCATTTCCTGTTTTCTCCTGGCTCATCGCTCTCTCCAGGGCTTCTACTGCTGCAGCGTATCCGTGTTCCTGGAAGGAGTTTGCAATGACTTTCTCGGATACTTCTTCATGCATGCGTCTTGCCTCGGTTGTGAGCCCGGAGTAGGATAGGTCCATGCCCTTGATCGGGTAACTCATCTCCTTGATCTCGTCTGTTTCGGAGGCAAGTCTCTCTATTTCAGGGCCGCCGGGATGTGGATGACCCATCTCTCTGGCCAGCTTGTCCAAGGCGTTTCCCAGTGCTATGTCCTGTGTCTCGCCCATTATCCTGTATCTGCCGGATCTGAACGAGAGTATCTGTGTGTTTCCTCCCGAGACGTACAGTGTTGTGGGTTTCTCTGCTTCTGTGGTTCTTTCCCCGATCGAGATATGTGCCAGGCAGTGGTTTGCTCCTGTCAGGTCCAGGCCGTGTTTCACTGACAGTGCTCTTGCTGTCACTGCACCTACCTCGAGACACTGCGGTATTCCTGGTCCCCGGGAGAAGGCTATTCCGTCGAGTTGGCCCGGCTCCAGTCCTGCCTCAGCCAGTGCGTTTTTTACCTGTGTCCTTGCCTGCTGGTAGTGATGCTCAGCAGCCTCCCTTGGGTGAATACCTCCTTCCTCAGGCTCAAACATATCCTTCTGGTTTGCAAGAACCTTTTCTTCGTCAACTATTCCCGCCCCGAAGGTGTGTGCGGTTGATTCTATACCGAGAACCTTCATCGGGTCAGGAAGAGAAAAGATGTAGAGATGAGGGGTTTTTCAGTGCTGTGTGTATCCGCACTTGCCACAGCTTGTTCTGTCGTCGTGTTCCGCGAGAAAGCTTCCACAGACAGGGCATTTCTCCCCGTCGAAGCTGCCGTCCTCATTGTACTTTTCGTACATCTTCACTGATTCATTCTTTGACATCTTGTATCACTGCTCCTCAAGCCAGTCGATGAAGGTTGTCCTTGATTTGTTCTCCTGTTCGGCCTTCTTCAAGGCGTCGTAATCCGGGTCCTCCAGCTCGGAGATCTCGTTCTTTGCGTCGGTAATCGTTCCCGAGACTATGTCTCTGTATTTTTCCGGTACCTGTACAGGAGCTGTCCCGTCGGTTTCTTCTTCGAGATCCTCTCTGTACTCGAAGTCTTCATGGACCTGAATGTCTACCTGGGAGACGTTTCTTCCGTATCCTGTGTGTATTTTTCCCACGTTTACGTTTTCTGTATCCACGTTGTTTTCTGCCGAGAACCTGTCTCTGATGTCTTCTCTTGAGGGTGTAGAGTCTCCGTCGTGTTCTACCTGTGCTGTGATTTTTCTTCTGTCCATCAAAGGGTTCTCTCTCACCGATTCCATCTGTATTTCCATAGTCTATCTTACCTTTATTGCGTATCTTCCTGGTGTCGTGATTTCAAGTCTGTCCGCTATCTCCGAGTCCTCTACATCGTAAACTACTGCTATACCGCTCCAGTTCGATCTTAGATCGTTGTTCTTGTCTATAGGACATTCCTGTGCGTCCTCTACCAACCTGTGACATTCAGAGCATGCTTTCTCTGTCATTCTTCTTCCTCCTCCTGTTCTTCTTCCATTTCCTCCTCGTACTGTTCTATCCAGCATCTCTTTCCGAGGCCTGGCTGCCTTGTCGTCAGGTTTACCTTGTTGGAGTCATCGTTTCCGAGGCTTACAGCTATCATCCTGGAAGTGACTACGTCCCCTATCTCAAGCGCTTTGTCCCCTTCCTCGGATACAAGCATGTCGTTTTCCTCATCTAGGTTAACGTATTCATCCATAACCTGTGAGACGTGACAGAGTGCGTCCAGAGGACCTATACGTATGAAGGCTCCGAAGCTGGTGATATCGACTACCTCCCCCTTCACCACTTCCTGGAGCTCAGGCTCGTAGACGATTGCGGAAAACTCTACGTCGTAATGTATTCCTGCATCCTCTGGCTGTATCTCTCCGCCTTCTATGCTTTTTACTTCTTCGACAGCCAGGATTACTCCCATGTCCTCAACTATCTCTCCTTCAACGTTGAGGGTGAGAGAGGACATTACACTTTCCTCGACCTCTCCTCCGAGATCCTCCGGCTGTACTCTTATCGAGTCTTCCATCTGGAGCCTTTTGTACATTTTTAATTCTACCTCTACGGAACAGTAACGGAACCCGGTCTAATTTTTAAAAACAGGAAGGCGGTACCGGTATGTTTCAGTGTCTCAGGCTGTCCCTGTTTCTGACCTCTAGATGGTTTCCTCCACGCACTATTATGACCTCTGCGTCTTCATCCAGTAGTCTCTCCTTGAGCTCTCTGTCGTTGGTTCCTACCACGAACTCATCACATATCTCTACCAGAAGGTCGTCTACCTCTCCTTCTCCCTCGGTCTCCAGAACCTCTATGTTTTTCGTCTCCAGAAGCTTCTCGACGAGATCAACGTATCTCCCCTCCTCTATGCTTTTGGCCTCCTGAACTGCATCCTCCAGGGTGTAGACCTTGCTTTCCGGGTAGAGACGTTCTATCTCCTCGAAGATGTCGAAGCCCAGCTGGAACGGAGCCACCAGGAAATTAGTATCCAACATTATCTTATCCATCGTCCTTGATCTACGTTAAAATGTATTAAAGCCTTCCTTATGATCTGGAGACATGGAGTTTGATTACAGGGCTTCCAGCCTCAAGAAAGTGGAAATTGATGAAGACACAGAGATAGTATACAGCGGCCACAAGCCCCAGGTAGGTGATGTCGTTGCGGTAAGAATTACTCACGTCAATGAGGATTACAGCGAGCTTGATCTCGAGGGCGGAGAGCTTGTCCAACTCCAGCAAGGCGATGTAGTCCTCGGGGTCCTGGGAAACCGTTCCGGAGTCAAAGGTTACATAGGAGAGGTTCCTGATTCTCTGGATAAAGGTGGCTCCATAGAGTTTCTGGGGTCTGGAGGCATCTTCGGAAGATATATTTCAGGGGCTAGAGAGCTCGATCAGCCCTGTGAGGCAGAGCTTCTGGGATACGTAAGTCACAACAGCACTATTCTTAATACACGTGACTTTGGAACCGATCACGCCAGAGAGGTTGAGGCCGACGCAGACCTTGTAGCAGTGGTTGCCTCAAGGATGGATGCCGGCAAGACCACTCTCGCAAGTAAACTGATCGAGGGTCTCAGCCAGCAGTACGATATTGCGTCACTGAAGCTTACAGGCTCTGCACGTGAGAGGGATCGTCTCCAGATGCTTGAAGCTGGCTCGAAGAGATCCTATGACTTTGTGGATGCCGGTCTGCCGTCCACGGTACACGACACGGATCTGGTGGTATCCGCTGCGAGAGGACTTGTCAATGAGGTTTGGGACGATGACCTGGACTTTGTTGTCGTTGAGTTTGGTGCGGGTCTAGTGTCTAATTACGGCGTTAAAGAGGCTCTCAGAAACCTTGACATAAGAGATCAGATATTCGGCGTCTCCGTGGTCTCACTCGATGTTATGGGTGCTCACGGACTGAAAGATGTACTGAATGATATGGATTATGAGGTTGATTTTGTCTCCGGCCCGATAACAGATACTACGGTTGGCAGGGAAACCGTCGAGAACCAGGTTGGAGTTCCGGCTCTGAATGCATTTCAGGAGGAACACGTTGATGAAGCCGTAGAAATTATTTCCCGAAGCTTTGAGGAAGACTGAAACCCTAGTTTGACATCTCGTCCAGGGCTCTGGCCTTCATGTACTCCATAAATCTCTCCGCCATGTTACGTTCCAGAACCTCTTCGGTTCCCTCCACTCCGGGACATGCATTGATCTCTCCGATGTAGAAGCCTTCTTCCTCACTTTCGTCCTCGATAATATCTATTCCTGCGATCTCAAGACCGGAAAGTCTAGCCGCACCTACAGCAGCCTCTTTCATTTCCTCTGATGGATCCACTCTCTGGCGGTTTCCGCCTGTTGAGATATTGGATCTAAACTCCTCCTCGTTTCCACCTATCCTCTTGTATGAGTACGTCTCGTCTCCGACCACGATTACCCGGATATCCTCTCCAGGATTCTCTATGAACTCCTGCAGACATATATCCTGCTCGAAGAGTGTAAGAGTATCTGTGATAGGTCCAATATCGGACTTCGAGTCTGCCTTCATAACTCCTTTGCCTCCGTAGCCCGATATAATCTTTATCACTGCCGGATATCCCAGCATCTCTCCAGCTCTCTCTGTCTCTGAGGTCGAGAGTGTATAGGTTGAACGTGGAACAGGTACGCCTCCTTCCGCAAGCACCTTCATCATATGGAACTTGTTTGATGCGATCGCAAGCGAATCCGACTCCATCTGTGTGTAGACGTCGTTGTCCTTCAGGACTCCGGGTATATGTTCTCCGTACATGAGATCGCTTCCCAGTAGACGCAGATAGACTGCGTCGAACTCCGTGAGATCTGTGTTTGAGTACATCAGCTTCGTTCCCTCTTCGGTATATACGGTTCTTACACCTTCAAGGGGCACTCCAAGCACTTTATCGAAGTGTTCTTTGCCTTTCTCGATAAAGTGATGGTGCTGTGCTGATTTCTTGCCGTAGATAACCGCACATTTCATCTGAAGCCACCTTTCTGATCTCTGTATTTTCTTATCACAGGTCTTCACCGTCCTTGAGGTATCCGGCTACCCGCCCGTACACGTTTTTTCCACTCTCCTGTTCAAACATGTCCAGACGCGGATCTGTGTCCATATCGATGATTCTGTCTCCCTGCAGTCTTACACGGCAGATGCTGGTTCCTATTGATTCAACAGCTTTCTGAACCGTCTGTTTCTGGGTGTCTGATACCCCGTAGTATGAGAATCCTGTTTCTCCGCTTTCTTTCCATGGAGGGTTATCCGCCTTCAGGCTTATTATCTTTCCATCTATGTACAGAAGCTCGAAGACTTCTTTTTCTTCATCATGTTCTTGGATCATCAGGAAGTCTTTCCCGTGCTCAGTTACCTCTGCGAAGCTTTTGAGCTCGTCGAACCCATCAAAAATCTTGGTCTCCACCAGCTGGAGGTCGGAGTACTTCCTGGCCAGTACAGGAAACTCTATGTTTTTCTGTAGCTCTGTCATACCTTTCTCCGTTGAGATACTTGCCTGTGGCGGTATTGTACATCCTTTGTCTGCCAGCACCTTCGCCAGGTAAGGCTTCTTTGTCAGTATAAATATAGAGGATGTATCTATGTTGCATCTCACGTCCTTAACGCTGAGTACCTCCAGTAGAACCCGGGTGTAGTTGAAGGCTTTGGGCTCGGGCTTCAGGTAGACTGCGTCCCAGTTTTCGATTTTCTTCCCGTTCACCAGAACCTCTGAGATATCTCCTGTTTCTGCGTCTATCATGACATCTGCCAGGGAACTTGAGTCTACCTCGTCGAAGTATTCCCTGAAGCTTTCAGCCTCTTTCTCGTAGTCACTGGCCAGTATCAGAAGTTTGCTCATCTTTTTTATCACCTTCTTGTTCTCGCTCGCTCTCTGGTTTCCAGAGTCTCTCGACGTTTTCCTCACGCTTCCATCTGTCCAGGTAGTCCTGTAGCTGGTCCGGAAGCACATTCTTCAGTATTCGGCCCTGCCGCAGGATTCTACGTAGCTGTAGCTCCATGTTCTTGTTCAACTGGTCGTAGAAAGTTTCGTCTGCATAGAGCAGGCCTTTGCTGATTCTCCAGTAAGCGGTCGTATCTTCTGGAGCCAGCACAAGGTATCCCCGGGTTCTTCCCTCGAACTCTCTCATCGCCTCGAGCATCTCTCCGCTGTCCGCGTAGTAAACCCCTCCTGACACCGTATCTGCGGACGGATCGACTATGAGTAACTCGTCGCCCTCTACCCCTACACACAGGCTGTAGTGGGCTGTATCCGCCTGCGGGAACAGAACAGGCTTCGCAAAGTTAGGTATTATGAGTGCTCCATCATTAAACCATACCTTGAACTCGTCCGCCAGGTCTGTGATCTTGTCGTACTCTACGTACTCTGCATGTACCTCTCCGTCCGTAAGTCCCTCTATGGCTCCGATCAGGTCATCCGGCATCGTACCTTGGCCGACCTCGGTGCCGCATATCTCTCCTATCTCGTCCTGTCCGTACCTGTATCCGAAGATGCTGAGAGCCATCTCCGCTGAGGCTGGTCCACAGTACGAAGGATCCTGTGCTATGAAGTACTCCTTCATGTCTTCCAGAGTCTCCACGTCGTTCTGTGTTTTCTTGAACTTCAGATCTGCGTTCATGACATCGGAGTTCTTTGTTATCATCGTGTAGCCTCCGTCCGTCTCTATCTCGGTGGAAAAGAGGTCTATACCTCTTATCTCTCCGCTTTCATCCTCCAGGTACACCTTCTCTCCAGGTCTTACGAGCCTGGTGTTTTTCAGATAGAAGCCTGCAGCAAGGTTCTTGAAAATATCTTTGAATCCCCAGAAGATTAATGCCGCTCCAAGCCCTACAACTGCGTATGAGGAAGCCGTGATAGCCTTAGAGATGAAGGTGTTTCCTACTCCGAGACTGTCGAGTACTATCTGTATGACCAGCAGGTAGAGGAATCCCTGTGCGCCGATTCTGAGCCCGTTGGTGGCATTTTTGGATATTCCCGCATCTCTGAGGTAGTCTCTTACGCCAAGTCCCTTCAGCACCTTTCCTCCAACCTTTGCAGTCAGGTTTACAAGTATAAGCCCTAGTAGCCCTACCAGCACGGCCGAGGCAATCCTTGGTATGCTCTGGGCCAGCGTAGACGTTAGCGTTGCGGTCAAACCTGTATTCAGGTATACAAGTCCTGCAAGTATTACTACAGAGTCTAAAGCGTACTTGAGGTATCTTACGGTGTCGTAACGCCTCTCTAGCTCTTTCTTCGTCAGGTCGTCTCCCCTTATCCAGATCTTTCTCACACTGAAGGAAGTTATCTTGGCTGCTGCGTGACCCGCTACAAGCATTACAATAGTTATGAAGGTTCTCAGGAGTGCATCCTGTTCAGCAAGCAGGCTGGATAGAAGAGTGTCAGTTGTCATAGATTGTTATACTGAATGTCGCTTTTGCTGGTTAAAAACCTTGTATCTATTTAATTGAGGTTATTTTTCCATGACCTATCAGTCTCCAGCGTGAACCTATCTGCCGCGATATGGCAAGCCTATCGCCTTCTTCGGCACAGACAGGTATCTTGAGATCAAGCTCTACCGTGTCTCCTGCCTGGGTTACTACGCCGGCTGACTTTCCGGTTCCGATGTTTACCATCAGGGGTTCATGTTCCTTGATGTTCTCTATCTCTTTCTCGTCTTCCGCCCCTACCAGCCTATCCATAAGCTCTACGTCAACCTGTAACCTCTCTGAGTTCTCTGGAAGAGTACCTTCATGCCCGATTACGTTTCCCGCAAGCCCATCACTCTTCGCCATTGCGGGATCAAGGCTTGTCTCCAGACCTAGAAGCCCTCCTGGCCCTGCTTCATCGACAGTTTCGTCCCCGTGGATGATAGATCTTACCTTGGTGCCGACGGTCTCCCACTTGTCCTCCCCGATCTTTCTTCCCGGCTTGATCTCTATCTCGTCTCCAGGTTCTAATGTCCCTTTCACGAGGCTTCCTCCGATTACCCCGCCGTTTATGTTCTGGGGCTCTGTTCCTGGCCGGTTTATATCGAAGGATCTGGCGGCCAGCATCTTCGGCTTCGAGTCCTCGTCTCTCTCCGGTGTAGGTACTTCCTGATCTATCGCCTCCAGTAAAGCATCTATGTTTACTTCGTGCTGTGCGGAGACCGGTATCACAGGTGCATCCTCTGCAACCGTTCCCTCGACAAACTCCTTAATCTGTTCATGGTTTCTCTTGACCTGTTCCTTCTCGACCAGGTCTATCTTGTTCTGTACAATTACTATGTTTTCTATACCTGTTATATCAAGTGCTGCAAGATGTTCACGTGTCTGTGGCTGAGGACATTTCTCGTCTGCCGCCACCATCAGGATTGCTCCGTCCATGATTGCTGCGCCGGAGAGTACGTTTGCCATCAGGGTTTCGTGTCCGGGTGCATCCACGAGAGAAACTGATCTCTCCGGTTCGCCTTCGCCATCCACACTGAAACCATCTTCGTCCCGGTAGTAAGAGATGTCTGCGTAACCCAGCTTTATCGTTATACCTTTTTTTAGCTCTTCGGAGTGTTCATCCGTCCATTTTCCGGAAAGTGCCTTGGTCAGAGTAGTCTTTCCGTGGTCAACGTGTCCTACCAGACCTATGTTTGCCTCAGGTGTTTCACTCATGATTGACTCTCCAGAAGCTCATCTACTTCATCTTCGCCCTGTTCAACAACCTTTGTGTTAAGCTGTTCCGTCTGGTTTGAGACAGTGTTTCCTCTCACAGACTTTCTCTCACGTATGCCGTTTTCCTTTTCCTTCACACCGGTACCGGTCTTCAGCAGTTTTTTCTGTCTCTCCGTGCCTTCGATGCTTTCTCTCATCGGGAATCCCTGTCTGTCCGATCCCCCGGTTATCCTCAGCGTGTATCCCTCTAGCCCTATAATATCTCCGCTGAACTCGTCTCCTATCTTCTTGCCGGTAAGCTGTGGGATTTCCTGTTTCTCCGTCTGTACTGTTTCGCCATCCTGTTTTCCTATAGTTATTTTCAAGATTGTTCACCTGCTCAGTCGTTTTGGTTCCGAGCATTCCAGTTATCGCTGACGAATCTTTTAATACAGGGCCCGGCCCTGTTATGCGGTGTCTATTTATTTCCGTCCTGCCTTTGTATTGATGTGAGATTTGCCGTAGTAACCGGAATCCTGGGCAGACTGCTCCAGATACTTTCAGGCCTGTTGCTGGTTCCTGTTCCTCTTGCTCTAGCCTATGGAGGCGGTTCCGGCGGTTCAGCCGTTTTTCTCAGTACAGCTTTACTGTCCCTGGCTGCAGGTACGTTGCTTCAGAGAGCCGGAAAGATAGATGAGCCGTCTCTGTCTGAGTCCGTCTATATCACCGTACTGTCATGGATTCTGGTATCCTCTCTAGCAGCTATACCTCTCTCCACGGGTCTTTCTCCGGGCAAGGCTCTCTTTGAGGCAGTCTCCGGTCTTACAACTACCGGTATATCTGCGGCCGCTGACCCCGCTCTTTTCTCTCCTGCGGTACTTTTCTGGAGGTCTCTGATCCAGTGGATCGGAGGTCTTGGCATACTTACCTTTTTCGTAGCTGTCGTAAGAGAGTCCGGGGCCGTATCCAGAAAGCTCTTTTCCGCCGAGGCACACAAGACTGATCCCGGCAGCATCAGACCCTCCCTGCTCAACTCCGTAAAGTCTCTCTGGAAGGTCTATGGTTTTTTGACGTCCGTTCTGATCGGGGCTTACGTTGTTGCCGGAATGGGCGTTTTCGATGCGGTTTTGCACTCTCTCACCACTCTCTCCACAGGAGGGTTCTCAACCGGTTCGATGAGTCTTGGAGCTTACGGTGCCCCGGTTCAGGCAGTCTCCGCCTTCTTTATGCTTCTTGGAGGGATTAACTTCGTGATTCTCTACAGGCTTCTCAGGGCTGATACAAGGACGCTTGGCTCAGAGTTCAGGATGTACGTACTTGTATTTGCAGGCGTTTCTGCGCTGGGAGCTCTTTCCTCCGGCTCTGTCTTGGACTCGATCTTCACCTCCGCTTCCCTGGTGTCTTCGACAGGGTATGCGACGGTCGGGATCGAATCCTTCTCTGCATTCATGCAGCTTCTTTTCCTCGGTGTTCTGTTCGTTGGAGGTTCAGTGGGCTCGACGGCTGGAGGCCTCAAGATATTCCGTGTCAGGGTGCTTCTGGAGTTACTCCGTAGCAGGGTCAGGTCCTTCAGTCTCCCAGACTCGGCTCTCAACAAGCCGGTGGTGGACGGCAAGATCGTTGAGTCATCTACACTGAGAACGGTTGCTGCCTTGCTCTTTTCCTGGCTCGCGGTCTGTTTCGGTACTGCAGCAGTTGTTCTCTCACAGGAGCCTGTGAGTATCCAGCAGGCGCTGTCTCTGGCAGTTTCCTCTGTCGGGAATATGGGTCCAAGCCTGGCGTCCTCAGAGGCCGTCCTGTCCCTGAGCCCGGTTTCACGCTTCTTCCTGGCGGTAGGAATGATCGCCGGCAGACTGGAGATGATACCGGTACTGGCAATCTTTAATAGAAAGCTGCTGGAATAATAGGTTATGTACGTTATCATAGCAGGTATTAACTCGACGTCAGAGAGACTTGTCCAGAGGCTGGAAAACAGTCATGACGTGGTTGTGATAGATCCTGATGAGGATGAATGCGACAGGCTTTACTCATCCAGCGGAGCTACCGTCATAAACCGTTCTCCGTCCACTATTGCAGCTTTACAGGATGCAGGAGTGTCTCAGGCTGATATAATTATTGCTGCCGGACGTAACGATAATGAAAACATGGTGGTATGCAGTCTTGAACGCAAGTTCGGCGTCCCGAAGATAGTTTCACGCGTGGAGGATAACGAATACGTCGAGGCATTTGATCTTATAGATGCTGAAACTGTAAGCCACAACGATGTGCTTGTGTCCCAGTTTCTCTCTGCCGTCGAGCATCCGTCTGTCATAAAGCTCTCAGATCTGGAAGGCGGTCTAGAGGCTGTGAAGGTAAAAGTGGGTGAAAAATCCGGACAGAAGGTCTCTTCCCTCGAGGACAGCTCCGGTTTTCCTGACGGTTTTCAGGTGAGTACTGTGCTCCGTGGAGATCAGCAGATGGGTCGCGAAGCACATCTTCAGAAAGGTGACAGGCTTCTGATGGTTGGGCCTCAGGAGGAGAAGCCTAAGCTCGATAGTTTCTTTTCCTCCTGAATAAAAATGTTGGGCGGAAATTAGGATATGTGACAGCGATAGTACCTGTCAGGCGGGCGATGAGAGAACACGACAATACTGCTCTCGTCGAGGCATCTAGGAACCATGAGGAAGTCGTACCTGTACATATAGTCGATGAAAGTTTCTTCTCCGAGCATACGCTTGGATACCCGAGAGTGAGGTTCTGGAGTGAGAGCCTGAAGAAACTGAAGAAAGGCATGGGAGATGGCAAGGATCTTGTTGTTCGGAGAGGAGAGCCTCTGGAGGAGCTCCAAAGACTTGTCGACGAGGTTGAGGCAGATAAGCTTTATTACAACAGGGAGTATACACCGTACGCCAAGAAAAGGGACTCACGGATAGAGGAGTCTCTGGATATTTCTGTGGAAAGCTTCAAGGACTCTGTTATGTTTGAGAAGAAAGAGATTCTCACAAACTCCGGAACCCCGTACAAAGTCTATACATACTACAAGAAGAAATGGTTTAAAAACACCAAGAGAAAGCCACAGGAGGTCGAGGACTACAAGACCCCGGAGCTTGAATCGGTTGAGATCCCTGGCCCGGAGGAGATGGGATTCGAGATGCCGGATGAGATGGAATGGGTCTGGGACGCCTCCAGAGATGCCGGTCTTGAAAGAATGGAGGAGTTCAAGGATCTGATACTGGACTATGATCGTGACCGGGACTACGCTTGGAAGGACGCGACCTCAAGGCTTTCCCCTCACCTGAAGTTTGGTACCGTATCTCCGAGAGAGGTCTTCTGGGAGGCGGAAAGGGTTAAGGCAAGGAACCAGGACTCGGATATCTCCGGTATCGAGACCTGGCAGGAGGAACTGGCCTGGAGGGATTATTACTTCCAGATTCTCTGGAACTATCCGCACGAAGTGGAGGAGCCGTTTATGGACAAGTACCGTGGAAACGAACCTGACTGGGACTCCAGAGACCAGACACCGGAGAAGTGGAACGCCTGGGTTGAGGGGAAGACAGGTTACCCGTTCGTCGATGCCGGGATGCGTCAGCTCAAAGAGACCGGCTGGATGCACAACAGACTCCGAATGGTGGTAACAAACTTCTCCTGCAAGGATCTCTGGCTAGAGTGGCGTGACGTTCACGAGTACTTCTCAAAGATGTTTGTGGACGCAGAGATCTCGGCGATGGTAGGGGGAATACAGTGGAGTTACTCGATAGGTACCGATGCACAGCCGTACTTCAGGGTATTTAATCCGACCTCACAGGCAGAAGACTATGATCCAGATGGAAACTATATCAGGAAATGGGTCCCGGAGCTGGAGGATGTTCCCGACAAGTACATTCATGAGCCGTGGAAGATGCCGGAAGAGGTCCAGAGAAACTGTGGTGTGGAAATCGGGAAGGACTATCCGGACAGGATAGTTAACTATGATGAGGAAAGGAAGAGATCTGTCGAAAGGTTCGAGAAGATAGAAAACTAGTTTCTGAAAGCTATCACACCTGTAATACTTAAACATCAGACTCTCTTGTGTAGATATGTCGACAACAATGAAAGGGAAGTCTCTGTTACTGATAGCCTTTCTGGGAGTCGCCCTTCAGCCTGGCCTGGCGCTGGAGTTTCAGTCACCTTCAGATCAGAAGGTTGCTGACCCGTTCGAGGTAAATGTTACAGGCTCTGATGAGAATCAGGTGAGTGTAACTCTTGAAGGTGAGGATGTTGATTTTTCCTCCACGAGCGAGGTTGATACCCCGGATGGCTACGGAACCACGGAGTTCGATGTCGGCGGAACTGACAGCGGCGACTACAGCTTAACTGCAGAGGCTGTCAACGACTCAGGAGATGTAAAGTCCTCTATCGAGAAACAGATATTTGTAGATGCGGAAAAGCCCTCGGTCGAGAGATCGGACGAGTACAGGTACGTGAACGAGGGATCAGAGATTCAGATGACGGTCTCTGATGACCAGTCAGCTGTCACCGACCTCGAGGCAGAGAGCTTTAGCGTGGATCTTGAGGACGGCACCAGAGACAATGTCTGTGGGCCTGGAGGCGTCTGTACGGTATCCTTTGATTTTGACAGGGGTGATGCTGCTCAGGGAGACCAGTTTACTGTAAGCGTCGAGTCCTCTGACTTCGTGGGAAACACCTACTCCGGGGACATATCCTACGTGTATGACTTGGAGTTCGAAGCGGATAAGCCGGAGTTTACAGTTGAAGACGCAGAGGATGGTATCGTACAGCTTGACTCCGATGTCGAGGTAGATGTAGAGGTTCAGGACGTTGAGGATGAACAGAGCGATATCAAGGTGAGGTGCCTGGTTGACGGTGAAGAGGTAGATACCTCGGGATGGGACGATGAAGAAAGCTTCTCGTGCAGTATTCCGGAGGACGAGGTAAACGATGAAGCCGCTGACATATCGGTTGAGGCCGTAGACAGAGCAGGAAACACCGTGGAGTCAGATGAGAGGTCAATAAGCTTTGACTCATCGGAACCGGATGTGGAGGAGTTCGAGCTGGTACAGGAGTACAACACGTTTAGAAGAGATTTTGAAGCAAGATTCGAGGCCGATGATTCTCTTACAGGTATAGATAGGGCCGAGTACTTCTTCGATATAGACACTGATGAGGGAGATGGATACGAGGTTCAGGAGGAAGGGGAGTTCAAGGTAGATACCTCCGATATCTCTGGGAACGGCTCCGAGACCGTCTACCTGAGGGTGCAGGATGGCTCCGGAAGGTGGAGTGAGTATGAGTCAGTCGAGTTCAGATACTTTCCCGAGTCCTCAGAGACCCTGAGAATATCTACACCGCAGGACTTCGAGCTTAGAGCCGGCTCATCCACAGATTATAACATTGAGGTAGAGAACACGGGTGAGTTACTCGTCGAGTCTGTTGTGGTTACTGTGTCTTCGAGACTCTTCGAGAAGTCCGTAACTCTTGAGGAACTGGAAGGTGGAAACTCTGAGACCGTCTCTGTAAGCCTTTCTCCGAATGAATCTCAGACAGGACGCTACGAAGTCTCTGTATCTTCGCAAAGTCCCGATGAAGAAGTTACCGGTGAGTTAACTGTGAGAGCATCCGAGGATCAACGCAGTCGTGTACGGGAACTGCTGGAGAACCTTTCCAGTGCAAACGCCAGCATCTCTGGGAACCTCTCTGATATTTCCCGGAAAGCCTCCGAGGAGGAGCTGGAGAGGACCTCCTCCGCAGTCCAGACGTTCCAGTCCGAGATCAGGAGGATAGAGGCTGCGGTCGAGAACGGATCGTACTACGAAGCTTTGCCTGCGCTTGAGACTGCGGAACAGAGGAAGCAAGAGGCTCTGGAATCTCTTCGGGACGTGGAAAACAGTGTTGAGGCCAGAGAGACTAAATCAACCATACTTAAGGTGCTTCTCGCAGGGGTACTGATAACCGCAGTAATCCTGTATGCTCACAGGAGGGACCAGAAATCGGGAATTCCTGACTTAGATGAAGTCAGGAACAGACTTCAGGATACTGATTCAGCCTCTGTTTCCGAGAGGGTTCGGTCCCTTGATATGCCGGATGTATCTTTACCTGACTCCCTGCCGGAAATCTCTTTGCCTGACTTCAAGCGTAGCAAAGACGACGAGGATGAGTTCCAGGGACTCAAGTAGTTACAGGATCTTTTCGGTACTGGAGTCAAGCTCTTGGATGACGCCCCGATCTCTCATGGCGGATACTATCTTCGATATTTCGTCGGAGTAGTTTTGTTCCTTTGCGGCCCTCGAGGTTGCCTCCTCTACAAGTACCTCGATTTGGGGATCTTGCTCTATCTCGTTGATGACCTCCATTGTGCCACGGCCTTCTCTAAGATAGTTTGAAACCGTCGGCTGCGTAAGGTTCATTGCCCGGGCTATTTCCACCTGGCTGAGGCCGTAGTCCTCGTACAGTCCCTGTGCTATAAGGCGCCTTACCGCAGGCAGAACCTGTTCACATACGACTTCGACCTCGAACTTCATGTAGAGTATCCTGGGAAAATCTCTGGAGCAACTTGGTTTTGATGAGGCGGGGCTTGTAGCCCCTCTGTCCTACATATCAGACTGCTCTACGTCTCTCGAAAGCTTCTCTATGTCCGCTGCGAGAGCATCAAGCTTTCTTGAGACACGTTCCTTTTCCTGTATGATGTTTTCAACCTTTTCGTACTTCCGGGCTGCTCTGTCGAGGTCGTGTTTCTCAACGTATGCTGCCTCTGTGTCCATCATTCTCTCTATTACTTCGTCGGCAATCTCGCCCAGAAGGAGGTTCAGTCCATAGTAGACGTTCGAGCGTACATACTGGCCCTCCGATGCCTCCTCACGTATCATTCTCTTTACTCTTGCATGTGTGAACGGGAGATCGCTTACCTCTGTGTCTTCGGGTACCTTTACCATTTTATCACAGGCTAAAAATCCTTATGAAGCCTTTTAATGGTTTGTAAAATCCGGCTGTATCTTGATGGTTTACCTCCCGGAAGGTTTATTTTATCTTTCAAGCAGTATCTACATATGAATGATCTGCTTGAAGCAGCCAGGTCCTCAGAAGGTGAAGACGAGGAAGATCCGTCCAAGAACCGGTTCAACAGCATGAAGAGGGAAAAGGCTGGTCTTGATGACAGGAGTCCCTCGGAGAAAAGATACGATGAGCTCAAGGAGGATGCGAAGGAGGAGTTGCTTGAGGACGCCGAGGAGGATGAAGGCGGCGAAGAAGAGTCTTCAGGCTTCGTCACACATTAGCATTGGTTACGATGAGAATTGATAGAGTTCCGGACGTGGCAAAGTATCTTTCTGCGGTTTTTCTGGTTGCCTGGTTCGGTAGAAACACAGTCTGGAACTTTCTTCCTCTGTACCTCGAAAGGCACATGAGTATATTCCTTGTTGGGTTAGCTACTTCCTTGCCTCCTGCGGTCACGGTACTTATGGATCTGCCTGTGGGAAGTATTGTTCAGAGGTCGGGCGGCAGGATAGTTACCTTTGTTGGTATATCTCTGATATTTGCCTCTCCGGTGCTGTATCTGTTTACGGCGCCGGTAATGTTGATTCTTGGGAAAGCCTTCGAGGGGCTTTCGAAGGTGTTTATGTGGAACGGTGGCTGGAGCCTGTCTCTTGGAAGCTCCGATCAGGAGGTTGAATCCGAGACCGCTTCCGTCCTGCTTCTTGGGCCAAACATCGCTTATATACTTGCTCCTGTGATCGGAGGCCTGCTGATAGCTTCCAGAGGATTTGAGATCACGTTTGTTTTCTGGGCCCTCAGCTCTCTGGTAGCTATCCTCCTGTATCTCAGGTATATCGGTATAGAGACAGGTGAAAGCCTTCATGAGTCGGTCTCCGGCGTTCTCAGTAGGGATACGTATGCAGGTGAGCTCGATGATCTGAGGATGAACTGGAACGATCTGAAGCTTCCTCTGGTGCTTGTTCTTCTTTACTATGTTATCTTCTCTTTTTACTGGGTGGCTGTACCTCTTTTACTTGAGTCCGTTGCATCCGGGAGGTACGTTGTTATGGGTGCTGTCTTCGGCCTGGCCGCTTTACCCAAGCTCTTTCAGTATCTCTTTGGCGACCTGGCAGACCGTTTCGGTGAGTACAGAACGGTACTTGCTCTCGGTCTGTGCCTGATACCGGTACTGTTTCTCATGAGTACTCTCTCAGGCCCTCTTGCCGTAGGTGCGGTATTTCTTCTGGCAAGGGTTTTTTCAGCAGGTATGTCTCCTGCACTCCACGGTATGTTTAACTCTGCGGTCCCGGACAGACAGGAAGGTGAGATGGTGGGCTTCCTGGAGCTTTTCAAGCATCTTGGTCAGGCCATAGGTCCTGCTCTTGCAGGCGCTGTGGCCGCAGCATACGGCGTGAGCGCATCCTTCATAGCTGCAGCCCTCATATCTACGGGCATAGTGTTTGTATCAGCTCTAGGTCTTAGAACTCAGTGAATCTCCCTGAGCTCCGGGAAGCTGAAGTTTCCGGCCTCCCGGGAGATCGCTACCGCCTTCATACTCCTGAAACTTATGCTGTTGCGTAGAACCGGGGAGAGAAGCTCGGACTTCGGTGTTTCGTTTACGCGTGTGCCGTTCGAGATCTTGGAAAAGGCTGGCAGAACGATTACGCCGGTTCCATTATCGGCCTCTCCGTACAGAAGACAGTCCACCCTCTCCACCACCCCTATCTCGTCCTCAAGGCTCAATGAGGGATGCTCATGGCCGATTACCACCGTCTCAAACTCTCCTATGTCCTCTATCTCTCTGTGTCCATGTGTAAAAAGTACTTCCCCGGTCTCGAATCTTTCCATAAGTCTCAGTCCCTGTTTCTCCACGGTCTCCTCTATGAAGTTATCATGGTTGCCCTGGACGACGATTACGTCGTTGTATGTGTCCTGGAGAGCCTCCAGCAGGTCTCTGACCTCCTGTTTCTCTGAGTACGAGCTTCTGTTGAACTCGTTTTTCAGGTCCCCGTTGAGAAGTATCTTTTCTGCATCGGTTTCTTCCTGTATATCTCTGAGTTCGTCTATTACTTCCTCCAGCTGGAACTGTGGCACGTAGCTCCCTTTGGAGGTCATAGATTTTTCCAGACCGAGGTGTAGATCGGACACTGCGACCAGGTTGAGTTCCGGGTGGTATATGGCAGGATAGCACTCTATCGTCTGAAAGCCGAATATATCCATATTACTCGTTGATCTTGCTCCAGATTTTTAACAGGGTCTTGAATACGTCTTCTCCTGTCGAGACCTTTACGAACTCGGCTCCGTTTTTGCGGGATACCTCTCTGATGTTTTCGACGTGTTCATGGATCCTGTCCTGGTAGCTTCTGCGTGTGCGTTTTGAGAGGAAGGTTCTTATCTTGCTGCTGGATTCCGGGTCCTTCAGTATCTTGTCTCCGGAAAACTGTGGATCGAGCTCTGTTTCATCCAGTACGTTGACGATTACAGGTTCTGTGTGTTTCAGCTTTCCTATACCTTCACGTATCTTCTCCGAGTCCACGAGAAAGTCCGAAAGTATGACTACCACGGACTCGTTCTGGATTCTCTGGCTGTACTCTCCCAGGCAGTGTTGAACCCGGCTTTCGGGGGTCATCCGTGTTTCGTTGATTATATCCAGGAGCTCGGATATGTTTGAGCCTCTGCGTCCCCGGGATATATCGGTTACGGTCTCTGAGAAAACGGAGAAGCTGTACTTGTCGTTCGTGTTGAGGCTCATCTTTGCGATCCCGAGCCCAAGCTTTGCAGCGAACTCGTACTTGTTTGTGTTGCCGTAATCCATTGAAGAGCTTCTGTCTACAAGTATATGGATGTTCAGGCGGCGCTGTTCCTCGAACCTCTTGACGAAGTAGTCCTTTGTGCGGGCGTATGCCTTCCAGTCTATCTTTCTGATGTCGTCGCCCGGCATGTACTCCTTGTGGTCCTTGAAGATCATTCCCTGACCGGTACTGGGACTTTTGTGTTCTCCCTGCTGAACTGTTGAGGCGTTTTTCTTCAGTGCAAGCTGGAACCTCTCAAGCTCCTCTATGTACTCCGGCTGAATCATACGGTCTCCGTTATCTCCTCGATTATGTCCTCTACCTGTTTTCCCTCCTTCTCTGCCTGAAAGCTTAAGCCGATCCTGTGTCTCAGTATGGGTTCTGCCATCTCGTTGACGTCAGAGTTTGAGACATGGTTTCTTCCCTGTATCAGTGCCCTGGCTTTTGCACCGAGGATTATCTGTATCGAGGCCCGTGGTGAGGCACCGTGGTCAAGATCCTCGTGGTTCCGGGTATTCTTCACTATGGTTATAGCCCTGTTTCTGATGTCCTCTGCTATAGGTACTTCACGTGTGAACTCCTGCATCTTCACCAGTGAAGGCTTTGATATCACCTGGTTTAACTCGGGGGAAAACTCAAGTTCCGACGTGAATCTTTCAACAATCTCTCTTTCTTCGTCGGTTCCCGGATAATCCAGCTTCACCTTCATCATGAACCTGTCTTGCTGTGCCTCCGGCAGAGGATATGTTCCTTCCTGTTCCAGAGGGTTCTGTGTCGCCATCAGGAAGAAAGGATTGTCCAGACTGTAGCTCTGGTTTCCAACCGTTACCTGTTTCTCCTGCATCGCCTCCAGCAGGGCAGACTGTGTCTTAGGTGTCGCACGGTTTATCTCGTCTACCAGGACCATGTTTGCAAATATAGGGCCTTTCTGGAAGACGAAGTCTGTCGAGGTCTCAGTCTCCTCTATGATGTGTGTGCCGGTGATGTCTGAAGGCATCAGATCCGGGGTGGCCTGTATACGTGAAAAGTCCAGGCCGATGACCTCTGAGATCGTATGTATCATCTTTGTCTTGCCCATGCCAGGGTTTGACTCCAGAAGTATGTTTCCATCACACAGTATTGAGGCGATTACACGTTCGACAACGTCTTCCTGGCCGACGATTACCTTGCTTACCTCGTCCTTGATGTCGTCGATCTTGTCGTTGAGTTTCCTGTACTTTTCGGCGTTGTCGACGCTGCCAACTATCATAACGTCATAAAGGTGTTTTCAGGTTTAAATCCCTGCCTACATATCCTTGATGGCGAGACTGTACTCCTCCGCCAGCCTTCTGTTTTCCTGAATCCTGTCTCCCGATGACTCAAGGCTGAGCTCTCCGGTCTCACCTGAGAAGGTGAAGCTTCTCTCCGTGCTTTCTCCGGATCCCTGTATATCGAAGTTGAGCTCTCTTGCCTCTGCCTGTATCCGTGTAGGTTCCCCGGTTATGCTTGATGCGTTTTTCAGCTGGTAGTCCCTGTCCTGTACTGTTTTCTTTTCCTCGCCGCCTATCTCCGGTATTATCTGGGCTGTCTGTTCAGGAACCCTGAGATTCATGAAGCCGGAGAAAACTGTTACGAGTGAGAGTGCTCCGACCAGTCCGACCTTGCGTATGATCTCTCTGTCCGGAATTATGGAGTCGGCGGATACTTGGCCTGCTCTTTCCTCCAGGTCGTTGAAAAGTGCCTGTGAAGCTATGCTGTTTCTGTCCTGGTTGTCTCTTGCAGTCCTGAGTATCTCATCCAGCTCCGGGTTTTCCTCCTCGTAAATCTCTACGTTGTAGGTTCTGGCTCTTGCCACCAGATCGATCAGGAAGGCTGCGGTCGCTACCGTTGCAGATACCATGAGGTTTGAGGCTCCTGCAGCGGCCTTGATGTTCAACAGAAAGAATGTCAGGTTTATGGACAGGAACAGAATAATTGAGTCAAGGCTGGCCTGTATCAGGTTCACCTTGAGAAACTCCAGCTTGAGCCTCTTCAGAATTCTATCCAGCTTCATCAGTCAAATCCCTCACACTCATCAGGAACAGTGCCGTTTACCTCCTCGTACTTCTCACATACCGTGTCTATCCGGACACCTAACAGCTGGATCTCCGACTCAAGGCTGTCTATCCTTGTAGTCAGGTTCTCTACCCTTTCCTTTCTGTCCTCGAGGTCATTTTCCAGGGATGAGATACGTGTGTCCTTCTCCGAGATATCTGATTCCAGGCTGTCTATCCGGGAGTTTTTCTCCTCTCTGACCGAGGTAAGTTCGGCACTAAGATTGTCCACTCTCTCCGAAAGGTCTTTGTTCTGTGTCTCAAGCTTTGTGATGTTTTCCTCTGCATTTCTCAGTTCCCTCTCCGTGGTACTGAGTTCGGTACTCAGGTTCTGTTTTTCGGATACAAGGTTGCTTGACTGGCTCTGGTAAAGTACGGACATACCTGCTAGTACCGTCAGAACCAGCACCGTTGTCAACAGTAGAAAGGGGTTGAGCTTGCGTTTCAACAGGTTTTCCTTCATAAGGTAGGATGGCGGCGTGTTGTTTATGTTGGTTGGGTTCACTTGTTTTCGACAGGCTTAAGTATCTCTTCAGGTTATACAAGGGTGTGAGCTCTGACGATGGACCTATGTTCGGGCATGTCTTCGAGACTCCTAACGGTTCACCGTTTCAGAGCCAGCTGGAGTCCGGAGAGATAAGTACCCTGAAGGAGGTTCGTGAAGAAGCCGGTTCCCTGAAGGCTCTGATGGGCGAGGAATGGCGCTCGTTGAAGGTGAAGTCCGGTGACCGGGGAGGTGCGCCTTACGGACTGGCGATAGAGGCTCCGGACAAGTTCGATGATGATCTTGATTATACGGTTGAGAAGATACAGGAAAACGTCTATGTCTCACCTCAGAGCCAGCTTCACAGCCAGCTTATGCAGCAGAAACAGCAGGCTGAACAGAGGGTCAAGGAGACGAAACGCAATCTCTCGGAGCTACTTAAACAGAAACATATGCTTGAACATGATATCAGGAAGCTCAGGTCCCGTGTGGAGGATATTCAGGAGGGAAACGAGACACGTCTGAAGGCAGACTTTGTTGAACTGGTTGACGGTGCTGGAGCCTCCGGGCAGGGAGGCGGAGACCGTGCTGCATTGAAGTTTCTGCGAGACCAAAACATCTATCCTTCCATCGTGGCAGACTTCAACCAGATAGACTCTCTTGAGGACCTGAAGTCGGAGGAGGAAGGAGGCACCGGCAAGCTGGCTTACCTGCCGGAGAACGTGAAGGCAATCCTGAGAAAGAAGTATGCGATGTACGAGAAATGGCTGGATATGTTCGGCAGCGAGGTACAGAGGAAGCTTGACGAGCTGAAAGGAGAGCTGAAAGGTGTCGAGCGCGCTATTGAGGAGACGGAGCAGTACCTGGAGCCGTACGTTAGGGATATGGAGATGCTGAACAACAAGTCCAGAGAGGAGCTTGTAGATGATCTGCAGAGACATATACAGCTCAGGAACTACTCCTCGATGTTTACTGACCGGCGTTACATAATCTACAGAGGCCTGAAGAACACGAGAGACGATATAGTGGTTACCGATGATGAGGATGAGATAACCCATTACCGGCTTGTACTGTGTCATACCGTCCATGCAAACCTGGCGAGCAGCGAGGAGCCTACACAGTCAACAGGTCCGTCAGTACTCAAGGTCTTCTGGCATCCGGCCATAGTCGATAAGTTCCTGTTCGAGAACATCTTCAAAAAGAGAATTGACGAGATGCAGGAAGACTTTGAGAGAAAGGTTATGGAGTATACGGGAAACATCGATACCGAGAAAGGAAAGGACCTCCAGAATGCCAGGACGAAACAGGGTATGTCAGTCGCAGATCTCCGTGAAGGCATGGAGGAGGAACTGGATGAAAACCTCCCGCTCGAGGTCTCAGCCCGCATAAGAAAGGTGGAGGACGGACTTGAAGAGCTTGAAGACCAGTTTACCGAGGAACAGATCAGGGCGATGGAAGAGGTCCTGGATGAATCCCTGATGGATCACGGCGACGGCGGAGAGGAGTTTGTCACAGGGCTGGATAAAAAGCTGAAGAAGTTTACAGGACAGACCGATAGATACTACCTGGATAAAGACATGAGAAAGACTGCCTGGGGGGATATGCATCATGAGATGACCTTCAGGTACTACTACGATCTCAAGATCGGTCTAGGTCTGTACACGATGAAGTGATATTATGTCTATTCTACCCAGCTTCCTGACCTCGAATGAGAACGAAGAAGACCAGGAAGAGGCCGAGGGTTTCCTGGATATGCAGTACGTTGTCGGTAACACCACAGGCCTTGATGTTGGCCAGGAGCCGGGACCCCTACCACAGAGAATAGGAAGCACCGCACAGAAGGGTGGGGAGGTACTGGAGATCCTGTTGCAGAACCCAGCCACCTTCCAGGTTGATAGACAGGAGATGACGAACGTGATAGGGCAGCTGGGCGTAGATACTACATGGCACGGGGATCCTAATCTAGGCTTCTGCGCCGGATATGCAACAAGAGCACAGGGGGTGGAAGCAGGTTACAACGTGCTTCATCGATACTTTACGAGATACCTCAAACAGTTTGCCTCGTACAAGATGGAGATCGAGAATCATCCGCAGTACGACTTTGATGTAGGCTATCTCAACATGCATATTTCAACGGAGCCTATTCCGCCTTTGGCTGAGCAGATCGCGTCCGACAAGACTCTAGATCCTTTCGGTGAACCTGTAGGAGAGGTAAAGGAGAACAAGGAGCCGAATATCTACAGGAACAAGGAGTTCATGAAGCTTCTCTTCGATTACATGGTTCTGGAGTACGTGGAGCCTTTACAGCTTTATAACCTTTTCGGAGAGTACAGCGACTGGTTTCAGGAGGAGTGGAGAGACGCAAGAGAAGACGTTACAGACCAGCTTTATTACGACGAGATCGATGATCTGCGTGGCAAAGCATCTATAATAGAGACAGCTTCGGGCGTCGACCAGGGAATTAACATCATCTACCGTGAAAAGTTCGATGAGAAGGAGCTTGATGAGCCTATCATTCTACAGTCCAGAGAAGAGGTCAGGAAAGTTCTGGAACAGAATGCTGAAGATGATGAATCAATCGATGAAAAACAGGTTGAACAAGCATACCAGGATCAGAAGATTGAGAGTCTCCAGAAAGCAAACTCCCTTCCAGACCAGCTCAGTCCTGACAATTCCGAATCTTTCCGTCTAAAGGACGTCAGAAGAATTGCCACGGCAGTATATCAGATTAATAACTCCGAAATATTCGGAGATGATGGACCCTTATCTGAGGGAGATAGGGAGATAATTTTGGATGCTGTTGAGGATATACTTGAGGATATCTGGACCGGGAATGGCGAAGACAAAGGGCTTTCCTTTCAGGCGAAGGCAAGTGCTTTGACTAACCGTCTGGATATTCAGGAAAGAGATATTGCGGATGAAGCGGATACTGAAGAGGTCCGTGACAAGGGCAGGAGAGTGTTCGCAGGTTTCGAGAATGCTTACGAGAGCACTACCGATCAAAATGGAGAGGAAAAGTATCTTGATCTTTTTGACAAGATCATTCAGAGAACCAGGCTTGGAAGAGAAATAGACAAGGAGTCCACAGTGTTCTACAACCTGCTCCCTGCATGGCTCACGGTATCGGAAAAAACTTACGAGAACCATCCGGGCTTCGAATCACCAAAGTTCATATGGGAAAGTATAGTGGAAGACAAGTATCCTGAAATAGATTTCACGGATTATTCCCAAGTAAAGGAAAAGCTACAGTCAGAAAGGGAGTTCAGACTGGATGTCACAGCTGCGGTAGCATCAACGTATGTCTGGGGACACTTTACACAAAAGAAAGATAACTTCAGCGCAGAAAACGAAGAGAACATTCAGGGGATGAATGGAGTAACTTGGATCAGGTGGATGAACAGATACGACTTGAAGGTTAACATGGAGGCGATGAACGGCGATCCCGGAAACCTCCTGAGACTTTGGAGGCCCAAAGACATGGTTGTTGCGTGCCGGGCTGTCAATCGTACAGCACGGAGGAAGTCCGAGGAGTGGCCTACAGAATGGCGTGGAGATCCCATGAAGTTCACTGTCGACCTTGAACACACCGCGAGCTTCGGTGTTGACCCCGAGGAGGAGATGCAGACTCTGATAGAGCAGGAAAAGCGTCTGGCGGAGGAAGGCAGGATTGAGGCCGATCCGGAGAAGCCACTTAGCTCGATTCTCAAGACCTATCACCTGACGAAGCCGGGCTTCGAGCAGAGAGGTCAGCACAGGCACGGACCTTTCATGCGGGGGGACACGGTTCTTTACAGGTATCTGTACAACATGATCGATGCTGGTTTCTGCAGGGGCGATGAGGAAGGCATCGTCATGTTCGAGATCGGGGGAGAGTACGCGGAGACTCTTTTCACAACCAGAACAGCCATGAAGCTGATAGAGATGGGTGTGGAACCGGAGGAGCTTGACCCCGTCGAGGTCTCACAGGATGGGGACTACGATACCCAGAGAGAAGAGCTTATGGCGAAGTTCTTCGGCATAGATGAAAGCAGCACCTCGATGGAGTGGAAAAAGATCGAGGAACATGCCTTTGACCCTCTTGAAGGTCTCTTGGAGGCTGAAGAGTTCGACTACACTTTTTCGTCCGCAGCAGCGATAAGAAACGATGTGAGTCCGAGAGACTACCCGGACGAAAGGTACAGATGATCTCTATGTCCAGAGGTTCTTAATTTCGTTAAGTTCAGCCAGAGTCTGTGTTGCCGGAACCGACTGTCCAACAAACGGAATCTCCCTGGATGCTATCCTGTGATCCGATGAGTCTGCTCCTAGCACCAGGTGTTCGCCTTCAGTTATCTCCCTGTAAAGTGAGTCTACTCTTTCCATGTGGTAGTCGCTGGTGACTGCTACCGTTGTGCCGTCGTGCCCTTCGCCCACCGACATCTCGATGTCGTCTCTCGTGTCCTCTGGATTAAATGTTTTGACCTTGTCTTCATGGATCCTGTCTGAGTTTTCAGCTCGGTAAAGCTGGTCCTCAGGAACGTAAAGATCAACATCCGAGTTCCCGTTTGAGTAAAGAAGATGTGTAACCTCCTCAAGAAGCTCGAACCGTGCATCGTCTTCTTCCTCTGATGGCCCACCGTGGTATACCAGGGAATCAGTCTGTGCAAAACCATATCTGCGGAACAGGTCATCCACGATCTCGAGTGATTCCTCTTCGTCAAACCGGTCTTTATCGGAGTGGTATGGTGTTACGGCATTGGCCAGATCCTGTGTATCTACCATTTAATCACAAAATTCTTGGCAAGGTATAAAAGTCTCTGGCACAAAATTGAGATTGTGAGATTATGAGCTCCAAGGATAAGATGAAGGAGATGCGTGAAAAGTCCCAGGAAAGAAGGATGGAGTCCGTACAGGAGTTTTCGGACAAGCTAAATGAAAAGCTCGGTGACAAGGTGAAGGTTGTAGCCGTCTGGGGAAGTGTTTCACAGGCGGAACACAGCGTAGACTCTGACATCGACACTCTGGTTATACTGGACGATACAAAACTGAAGGGAGACGTACCAAAAGACGCGAAGAAAAAGATCAGAAAGAAGGTTACTTCGCTGGCGAATGATACCGATGAAAGAATTACTATACAGTACTTCCCGTTCCTGACGGAGTTCTGGGACTCCCTTCGGAAAGGAGAGCCACTGGCCATCGAGGCCGTAAGAAACGGGGAGAAGGTTTATGACACCGGTATTTTCATGCCGGCGAAGCGTCTGCTTGAAAGGGGAAAGATCTCCGGTACACGTGAATCCGTCAAGAAGAGACTGAAACTTGGTGCCCAGGGATACAAGAAAGCGGAGAAAAACATGAGGTCGTCTATACCCCATAAGCTTGAGCAGGCGATGGCCAACGCCGGTCAGGCCCCGATCATGCTTGCGGGAAAGACTCCACCAGGAAAGGAAAAGGTTCCGGACACCCTGGAGGAGATGTTTGTGGATGAGGGAATGCTTGAGGAAGAGTTCGTGGAGAAGGCAAGAAAGATCTACGAGTTCGGTGACAGAGGAGAGAAAGAGCCCCAGTCCGTGACCGGAGAGGAGCTGGAGGAAAACATGCAGAGAACCGATGAGTTCGTCAAGAGGATGCATCAGCTTGTCTCACAGCTTGGCTCCAAGAAGAAGGCGAAGGGCGTCGTAGAGGACTACAAGAAGTTCCTGAAGGCAAATGTTGCCGCGCTCAAGTCCAAGGGCATAGAGCCTCCTGAGGACAAGGAGGATCTTCCCCAGGTCGTCGGTGAAAACCTGGATGTCGACGAAGAACACGTTGAGATGTTTGATAGGTGGGAGGATATCATCTCCAGTATACGGGAAGAATCCATGGATGAAGTCGACGAGAAGGAACTTTACGAGCTGAAGTCCGAAACCAAGGAGTTCGTCTCCGAGGTCGGGAAAGACCTTCAGGAGATGAAGTCAGGAGAACAACAGGAGGATATAAATCCGGGTATAGATCCTGAGGCAGCTGCTAAGAGGAGCTCCGATGAACAGATAGTTCCTAACCTACAGCAGGAAGCGGAGAAAGAGATAGAGGAATCAGAGGAGGAAAAAGAGTAGCTCAGTCCCCGTACTCGTCCGGGAAAAGATACTGGCGTACATGGGAGTGTTCAAGGCGCCAGGTAATATCTTCAACCTCTTCTCTCTTGGTGAAGACCGGTCTTCCCTCCCAGGAACCGTTTCGTTCACCTTCTTCGACTTTTCCTTCAAAAAAGACTTCAGGACCGCCGCTTCCGTTCTCTCCTATATCCAGTATATCACCTATCTCCACGAAAAACCCTGTCTCTTCCTCAACCTCCCTTCTTGCTGCCTCCCGAAGACCTTCCCCTCTCTTTATGAATCCTCCCGGCAGATGGTGCTTTCCGTTTAGCTCGAGGGTCAGTATATCATCGTTTTCTCCATAAGCCAGAACTGCGACAGTCGTAGGCGGCCAAAGCAGTCTGGAGATTATGCGTCCAGCGATTCTTTCCGGATACTTCTTTACGAGCTCGGATAGCCTGTGAGTAATCCTTCGCACGATTATTATCTTGTCGCGTCTCATAAAAAAGAGTTGCATCTCCAGTATCTACTTTCGAGTAAAAAATCTTGTGGATCAAATCCTACCTATGAAGATTCTTGAAAACCTGTTTGAGTATGATACCTCCGACCTTGAGGCTGTAGGCGGGGATTACTGGACTGATGCCTCTCCTGAAGAGGTGGATGCGGTTCTAGCCCCTAGGTTCGGCGCCTCGGAGGAAGGATACAACAGCGTTCTTGCGGAGGGTATAGAGGCCGCAGCCGAGTACTTTGATGACGTAGATCTCTACGCTCAGGGAGAGGTCTATGAGCTCCTGGATGGGGCTGGGGTTGAGGCCACGAAGCTGGGCGGAGGGTCCTCTGGCAAGATAGCATCCGAATACACCACGGAGGATATCCTTGAGGAGGCACGGGCTCAGGTAGAAGGAGAGGTTGCTTACGTGGCTCATCCCGCACACGCTGAAAGAGTTGCTGCCATCGGCTCTGACATGGGGATGGGTGAGAAACTGTTTGTTCCGGACGAGGTTAAGTGGCCCTC
>ERZ1034569.55-NODE-55-length-37453-cov-14.211990_pt1 | contig 37453 bp, 44 predicted proteins | sample MGYA00520706_ERZ1034569 | MGnify/ENA primary metagenome ERZ1034569 (study PRJEB33760, sample SAMEA4777722) | hypersaline lake metagenome | biome: hypersaline environment; feature: brines | place: Spain | collected 2014-08 | depth 0 m ...
GGAGAGGGGGTGGGGCCGGGACGAGGCGTGCGTCGCGACGGGCCCGATCACGACGCACCGGGTGGCGTCGGCGTGGCGCGGATTCGGTCGCCGAGCAACGACGAGAAAAGCGTCGTCTCTCGGCAACTACGGATAGTGTGGCGTCGCACATAAACCCACTGTTGTCGGCGGGCGTGGCTGGCGTCGGAGCTATATAGCTGTCCGGAGGCCAAACTGGTATACCGGTTCCACCCCAAGCGTTGTCTATGGGCCAGGTACGGGCCGACAGCCTGCTCGGAACCGCCGACGGGGTTCTTGACGAACCGACACGACTGTTTCGCCCCCACCCGCTCGGCGAGCCGGGTGACGAAGTCGTCGCCGCCGACGGCGACGAGACGCTCGTCGGACAGCTGTTGGACGTGACGGAGGTGCCGTTGGCGCACCTCAACGTCGCACCCGACACGCGGGAACGACTGTGTACCGAACTCGGTGACGACCGGACCGTCTTCGTCCACGAGATCGCGACGCGCGGCGACTGAGCCACCCGACGGCCGTTCGTCGTGTCGCCCCGTTCGACGGGGCCACACACAACTGTCAAGCCACGGGCGCGTCTCGCTTTCACATGGGATACCACACGTTCGACATCGAGCGAGCCGACGCACTCGAAGATGTCGAGCGATTCCAGTACTGTTCCGCAGAGACACTACGAGCCGCACTCGCCGTTCCGGAGTCGGCGACCGTCGCCGACCTCGGCTCGGGAACCGGTTTCTACACCGACGTGATCGCACCACACGTCACACAGTGTTACGCCGTCGACGTGCAGGCAGAGATGCACGACGCCTACCGCGAGAAGGGACTGCCGGCGTGCGTCGACCCCGTCACCGCCGAGGTGGCGGATCTCCCGTTCGAGACGGACGCACTCGATGCGGCCTTCTCGACGATGACGTTCCACGAGTACGCCAGCGAGCCGGCGCTGGCGGAACTGGCGCGTGTCGTTCGCCCCGGCGGGCGTGTGGTCACGGTCGACTGGAGCCGCCACGGCCCCGGTGAGGCGGGGCCGCCACGCGAGGAACGGTTCGGTGCCGGCGAGGCGGCGACGTTCTTTGCCGACGCAGGATTCAGTGTGGAACGCGCCGAGGAGCGGATCGAGACGATGGTGACGGTAGCAAGTTCGTGATCGGCGGGTCGTTCGAAGACACGCAGCGACACGGCAGGACGCTGGTCTCCACCTGCGACGGCAATCGTTATCAGCACCGGAGGTGTACACTGGGGTGTGAACCAGAGCGAGATTGAGGAACACGTGGAGGAACTCGCCGAGGTTGCGGGGATGGAGCCAGAGGAGATGGCCGAGAAGATCCGGATCGCTGGCTCCGATTAGGAAGGCGAGTAGCAGCGTTTACTCTTTAATCGCCCGGTTTCCCGAAGACGGGAGTGAGGTGTACCGTGTCGTCTTCGACAGAGAGGCGTTCAGGAACGGGGGGACGAAAGCCCCGAACAACTATCTTCAGGAGGTGTCAGTGGAGACAGCGCGGTACGTCACCTCGTATCTCGACTCGTTCCACAGGGAGCACTTCGCCGACTTCGCTACTGACACTGAAGCGTGGTTCAGGCTCGCGTACGAACCGTGAGACGGGCGGGGGGGACGAGGAACCGCGACCACTACCCCCGTTACGTTGCCACAATCCCCGTTTCCTATCAGTTGCGACCCGTACGCCGGCCCGTGAGCGACCGAATCCACCTCAATCTCTTCACGATGAACTCCGTCGAGCACGTCTCGCCGGGGTCGTGGCGACACGCGGGCGACCGGTCACACGAGTACACCGACCGCGAGTACTGGACAGAGATCGCCCGGACGGCGGAGCGTGGCGGGTTCACCGCCGTCTTCTTCGCGGACGTGCGGGGCGTCTACGACGTGTACGGCGGCGACCGGGAGACGGCAGTACAGAAGGGTGTCCAGACGCCCGCGAACGACCCGACGTATCTCCTGCCGGCGATGGCGGCGGTGACGGACCGGCTCGGCTTCGCGGTGACACGCTCGACCACCTACCAACACCCGTACGAACTCGCCCGACAGTTCTCGACGCTCGACCACCTCACGGACGGACGGGTCGCGTTCAACGTCGTCACCTCGTATCTGGAGTCGGCGGCGGTGAATCTCGGCTTGGACGAACGGATGGACAAACAAACCCGGTACGACCGTGCAGACGAGTTCCTCGCCGTCTGTTACGCGCTGTGGGAGGAGTCGTGGGACGACAACGCCGTCGTCCGGGACGCCGAGGCGGGGGTGTACACCCGACCAGAGGGTGTCGACCGCATCGACCACGAGGGGGAGTTCTTCGACATCCCGGGGCCACACGGCTGTGAGCCGTCGCCACAACGGACGCCCGTGCTGTTCCAGGCCGGCTCCTCCGAGCGCGGGCGAACGTTCGCGGCGCGCAACGCGGAGGCGGTGTTCTGCTCACAGCCGACGGAGGCGGGCGTCCGCGAGTACGTCGACGACCTCCGAACGCGGGCGGCCGACCACGGTCGCGATCCGGACCGACTCGCCTTCTTTCCGGGGATCGTCCCGGTGGTCGGCGAGACCGAGGCGGCCGCACGAGCGAAACACGACCGCCTGCGCGAGGGGGTCGACGTGGAGGCGACGCTCGCCTTACTGTCGGGGTTCCTCGATATGGACCTCTCGGCGTTGGACCCCGATCAACGGATCGAACACATCGAGACGGACGCGATCCAGGGGACGATGAACGCGTTCACCCAGACGGACCCCGACCGGGAGTGGACCGTCCGCGAGGTCGCGGAGTTCTCCGGGCTGGGGACGACCTCGCCGGTCGTCGTCGGCACACCCACCGAGGTCGCCGACGAAATGGAACGGTGGGTCCGGGAGGTCGGCGTCGACGGGTTCAACATCAAGGAGGTGGTCCGCACCGGGACGCTCGACGACTTCGTCGATCTGGTCGTCCCCGAACTGCGCGAACGGGGACTGCTCCCGGCAGAAACGGAGACGGGGACGCTCCGCGATCAGTTGTTCGACGACGGTCCGCAGCTCCCGCCGACACACCCCGGAAGCGACGGGTGAGTCGGCTCCGTTCCGGCACGAGTCGGCTCCGTTCCGACACGAACTGGCTCTGTTTCGACACGAGCTGGCGTCGTTCCGCCACGAGCAGGCTCGATTCGTAACACTCGGTTGTGGTCTCGTCCGTGTCGTTCCGGTGCCACGAACCGCCGACGCTAGGATTAAGTGGGGGCCACCACTACCGTCGGGTGACGCTTCGCTTGGAGGGCCGAAGCGTCAGCGGGGACCAACTCGTGGCGGCACGCGCACCGCAGTTTCTGCGGCGCGTTCCGCCCTTTCGTCAAACGACGAGTCGTCAGCACGGCGGCCGTCTGAACAGTCCGTCCGCAAGCGCCGACGCTGCAACGAGCGTGCCGGCCGACACCGCGACCGGACCGCCGAGGGTGTGTCCCGCCAGAGCGACGAACAGTCCCAACCCGATCACGCCCAGCAACGCGTCCGGTCGGTCGACTGAGAGCGACACGGTAATGAGATGTAATTAGACCCAGGAGTGTCTTGTGGGATAGAGTCACGGCGCGACGGCTGTCGAGGGGAAGCGATCCAAGAGAGCGTGGCGTCAGGAGTCCGCAGAGACGCGTTCCTCGTCGGCGAGTGTCGCGATCCGGTCGGGGGCAGTCTCCGGGAGCGAGCCGACCGGTGGGAGCCCCTCCTCGGTTGCGGCGAGGTCGGCGGCGTACGACCGGAGTCCCTCCGGTGTCGTCTCGGAGACCGCCGAACTGCCGGCGACGACCGCGAGTTCGAACACGTCCGTCTCCAGGTTGCAGTCAAGCGCGGCGGGGTCGTCGGCCGACCGGTGGAGCGTCTGGTTGCGGCCGAACCGCTGGACCACTCGGACGGCGTCGTGGGCTGCCGCCGTCCGGGCGAGCAGGTAGAAGCCGCGGGCGACGAACACATCCGCCGCCACCACCTCGATGTCGGCGGCAACGGCCTCCCCGGTGACGACCGGCGCTGTGGAGACGGCCGGCGCCCCACTCCCGTCGGTCGTGTCCAATGGGGGTTCAGACGCGTTCCACGGATCGTCGTGAGCGAGCTGTCGGGTGAGCCGCAACCCCTCGTAAATCAACTGTACGCCGGCGGCACGGTCACCGACGGGGACCGTGTCGGCGTCCGTGGTCAGCCCGCGAGCGCTGTAGACGGTGAGCAGGCCCGGAGTCATCTCGGCGTCCGCGAGCCGTCCGGTGAGTGTCTCTCGGAGACGGGCCGGCTCGATGTCGGCCACCGCCTCTTCGGCAGACTCACGGACCCGCACGGCGTCGTCCATTACCTCACCTATAGCGGAGGCACACGCAAAGACCTTTGGAAACCGCCAGCCAACGGTCGAACGTGATCAGACAGGCGGCCGCCGGGGGTGTGCGTCGGGTGACACTTGACCGGCCGAACGCCCGCAACGCGCTGGTTCCACCGGCGTTGGACGACCTCGCGGACGCCGTCGCGGACGCCGCCGAACCGGTGGTGTTGCTTCGGGGTGCCGGCTCGGCGTTCTGTGCCGGCGCCGACTTAGACAGCGTCGCTGGACTGTCGGAGCCGGCGGCGTTCGCCCGGCGCGGCCAACGAGCGGCCCGCCGGATCGAGACGGCCGAGAGCGTCGTCGTCTGCGGGGTCGACGGCCCCGCACGGGGTGGTGGTGTCGAGCTGGCGTTGGCGTGTGATCTCCGGGTGGCGACACCGGCGGCCAGCTTCGCCGAGTCCGGCGTCCGACACGGTCTGTTCGGTGCGTGGGGGGGCACCCACCGCCTCCCCGCGGCGGTCGGGCCGGCGGTCGCCCGGGACATGATGCTCACCGGCCAGACGGTGGACGCGACGGCCGCACGGCGTGTCGGACTCGTCTCCCGGGTCGTCGATGACCCCCTCACGGTCGCGACGACGCTGGCGGACGCGCCGGCGACGACGCTCCGTGCCGTCCGGTCGCTCCTGACCCCGACGGACGACCGGCGCCGGAAGCGGGCCGAACGCCGTGAGCGTGCGGCGTTCGCACGTCTCCACGCCGCCCACGTCGACGAACTGGCGGCCGCGCGCGCCGAGCACACGGACGACGCCGGCAAAGAGTGACGGTCGAACCGTGTTGTCGGCGGGATAGTCGTCGCCCGCTCTCTCGTCTGATAACTGTCACGCGCAGGTCCAACAGAGGAGCCACAGCGACGCTGACGGTGGCGTCAAGATTATACCCCGGGAAATCAGAGTTGATAGCGAATGGCCGAGGAAGACGAAGAGATCATCGAGGTGCTGGGGAACAAGTACAACCCCGAGATCTTGGACGCCACGGGGGAGCCGAAGTCCGCACAGGAGCTGTCCGACGAACTGGACGTACCGATCGCCACCTGCTACCGCCGAATCAACGAACTGGAGGAGACGGATCTGTTGGAGCTACACGACCGCCCGTTGTCCGACGAACACCGTCGGATCAAGGTGTACCGGCGGTCAGTCGACACCGTCGAGGTGACCTTTCGCGACGGGCTGAACGTCGAGTTGGAGGAACGCTCGGAGGTCCAGAACAAGCTCGATCAGGTGTGGCAGACGATGACCGAAGGGTGATCAGAAGCCGGCCGCGGGGTCGTCACCACCCATCATCGAGAACCCGCTGGCCTTGTCGTAGACGGTGATCCCCCCATCGGCGATCTCCATCGGGAAGATGTCCGTGTCGATGTTCTGTTTCCGCATCTTCGCCACCCAGACGTACCGGTTGACGCCGTCGTCGGTCGGGGTCTGGATGAAGTAGACGTTGCCGTCCGTCAGGAAGTTCTCCAACCCGATCTCCGTCTCCGGGAACACCGCCCCTTGTTCGTTGATCAGAAGCGAGGTGAGCCCGTTACGCTTGAGGATGTCGGAGAACTTCAGCAGGTACGTGCGTTCTTCGGCCTCGTCGTCGAAGAACAGTTGGAACATCGTCAGCGAGTCCAACACGAGCCGGTCGTAGCTGGTGTCTGCGAAGTCCTCCAACAACGTCTCTAAGGTGGCGTTGAAGTCACTCTCCCGGAGCATCTCCGTTTTGTCGTAGATCTGGATCTCCCCGTCGTCGACCATCTCACCGAACTCCTCGAAGCCGATGGAGGTCGCCGCCTCGCGGATCGCGCTCGCGTCCTCCTCGAAGGAGATGTAGATCCCGCGTTCGTCGTGGTCCGCCACACCCGTATAGAGATACTGAATCCCGAACAAACTCTTGCCGGTTCCCGGGTTGCCGCTGACCAGCACCGTCGCGTCTTTCACCAACCCACCGTTGAGAATCTCGTCTAGTCCCGTGACGCCTGTCGCCACCGTCTCGACCATACTGTCTACTTCGGCGGCGACGGTGTAAATAGTTGTGTGGCTTCGGCGTCGCCGCGACATGGGTCGGCGTGCGACAGTTTTAATATCTGCATTCGCGCAGTTGTAATGCATGACAGCTGACGGCACGCGATCCGTGGGGGCGGGTGTGTCGTGACGCGCAGCGTGCTCGTCGTCGAGGACGAGACGCAGGTGGCGGATCTCTACCGCGGCTACCTCGAAGACGACTACGACGTGACGGTCGCCGAGACGGGCGCAGAGGCGCTCTCGGTGGTCGACGACGAGACGGACGCGGTCCTGTTGGACCGACGGCTCCCGGACCGCCCGGGCGCGGAGGTGCTCGCGGAGATTCGCGAGCGTGGTCTCGACTGTCGGGTCGCGATGGTGACTGCCGTCGAGCCGGACACGGACATCGTCCAGATGGGATTCGACCTCTATCTGGTGAAGCCGGCGACCCGTGACGACATCCGACAGGTCGTCGACCGGCTCGAAACCCGGGCGAGCTACGACGAACGGCTCCAGCGTGTCGCCTCACTCGTCTCGAAACGGGCCGTGTTGGAGGCCCAACGGACGGCGGCGGAACTCGACACGAGCGACGAGTACGCCGCGTTACTCGACGAGATCGAGGAACTCCAGTCGGAACTGGAGGACCTCTCGGAGGCGTTCTCGCCGGACGACTACCGGCTCCTGTTCCGAGAGATCGGCGACGAACACGCCTCCGAGTCCGCCTGACGCCGCGCGCAGCCGACGCGACAGTCGCCTCTCCCCACACTCGCCGCTTGCCCACCACTACCTCTCGGTTAGTTGCTCACCCGCCGCTACCCCTCGCATAGTTGCTCACCTACCAGTTCGTCCGCCCGCGCGAGGAACGCCTCCTTCCCGTCTGCGGGGATTGTGGCCCCGGCGGCCACGTCGTGGCCACCGCCTTCACCGTCGACGGCCGCCGCCGCCTCGCTCATCACGACCGACAGGTCCAACCCCTGCCGGACGAGCCGGTGGGTGCCACGCGCGGACACTTTCACTTTCTCGGCGGTCTTGTCGGCGAACGCGAGGATCGGCACGGATCGTGGGATTCCTTCCGCGCCGACGGCCATTCCGGCGACGATCCCGACGATTGTCTCCCGAATCCGGCTGTTGGCGTCGAACCACTGGAGACTCTCGCCGCGTTGTGTCCCCTCCGACTGGATCAACTCTACCCCCTCCGAGAGGTTCCGGCGGTGGGTCCGGAGCAACGTTCGAGCGCGGTCCAACGCGGCGTCTCGGTCACCGAGGCACACTGCCAACCCCACGTCCGCGCGGTCGTACCGCGCCGTCGCGTTCAGCAACGTCGAGAACTCCGACACGTCCCGAAGCTGTGTGCCGGGCGCCTCGTCCGCCAGAACGTACGTCGTCCCGATCAGTTGGTTCACCTGCGTCGCCGGCACACCGGAGTCGACTGCCCGCCGGAGGAGCGCGCTCGCGACGGTCTCGCGTTCCTCGCCGTCGAGGTCCACCCACCGGCGCCACTCACCGTCCGTCCGCAGGTCGATCCCTGTCTCCTCCAGAAACGACACCGCGCCGCTCGGGTCGTTCGAGATCCCCGGGATCTGGACATCGCTGGCGTACTCCAACAGCTTCGGGAGCGGGCGGCTCTGCCGGCCGTACAACGCGATGTCCGTCTGTTCCGTCAGCGCGCCGGCGGCGACCCCCTCAGCGACGATCCGGCGGTTCGCGCCCGCCAGCCCGCCGTCGGAGTCCTGCATGTCGCCGACCGCGCCGACAATCGCCAACGCAGCCAGATCGCGGTTGTCCGGCGGGCGTGGGCCGGCCGTCGGGGGGGCGTCGGCGGTCGACACCGCGGCCTCGTCTGTGGTCGGTGCTGTGGCCGCCACCGTCTCCACGCTCGCCGTGCCGCCGTCCGCGAGCGGGGCGTCGACCGACTCCAGTTCGCGCGCGATCGTGTACGCCGCGCCCGCACCGGACAGCTCCGAGGCGCCGTCGAGCCCGAACAGGAGTGGGTTGAGGTGGTACTCCGTCTCCGCGTCGGCGGGCTGGTGGTGGTCCGCGATTACGGGCGTGAACGCCCCCTCGCGCTCGGCGGCGCTGATGGCGTCGAGTTGGCCGCTCCCGAAGTCCGTGAACCACACTGTGTCGTAGTCTGTGTCCGCGACTTTCGCCACCGACGCCTCGTCGAGTTGGTCGAAGAACGTCGTCTGAAACGGGATGCCAGCGCGCCGGAGCGCGGTCGACGCCACCGCGGCGCTGGTCAGCCCGTCCGCGTCGATGTGTGACGCGAGCAACACCTCGTCTGCGGCCGCGAGCCGGTCGGCACACGCCGCCGCGCGATCCGCCAGCACCGGCACGGGCGGCGTCTCCGGAGCCGGGTCGGGGTCGACTTCGCCGATTGTCATTACTGGATGGTGGGTCGGGATCGTACTTAAACGGTTGTTCGAGACGGCAGTTTTGTGGTAAATTATTGACAATAAATAGCGATTAGTTTTTGCATTTCTAGAGTGGCCAGCACGTCGTGGACAGCGATAGGACCGACACACTGGAGGCAACTCTCAGGGAGACACAACGCGAGTACAGACTGAAAATGGAACGCTTGGACGAAATTGATGATAGAGCACTCAGAATTTCACGGACGAGTGTACTAGTTGTCGGATTCGCAGCCTCTGCGGTGACTGTCGGCGGTTCCAACGCTGTTGACTCGGTACCGATACTCTATCTTGTGATTCTTTCTCTTGGCCTCACATCGACGCTCATGGCTGCCGTTCTTGGAGTTGGAAAAGTTACAGTAACGGGTTATCCGATTGGTGTCGGAACAAGTCAACGGAATGAAATCCGTGGTTTATCTTACAGCTACGGATCGGCGCTATCAGAATATATTGAACAGTACGAAGATATGGTTAGAGAAGTGACACAAGAGATCCGACGGAGCAAAACGGAGTTAGCTATCGTTCAATATCTCACTATATTTGGATCTGCGGGATTGTTCGTAGGATCTTCATCATATATTCTTTTTGAATTAATAATATCTAGCAGTGCTTTGCAACTTCATCTGAGAATTGTTCAAGCCGTATCACTCTTGGTGCCATTCTTTTCTATAGTTATTGTCGTGATAATATCCCAAAGAGCGATTATGCGTGACGGAGAACACAGACAGTGATGACAGATAAATCCGAAAGCGAAATTGAATACCGTCACGAACCAGCCCGATTCGAGAAAGGCACAGAGTTTTCTCGAAGGTTGTTTGGGCTCGTCGGTCTCCGGTCGGCACGTGACGAGCGACAGGGAAACTACCCTTCCCTCGGGGAGCGCGTTCGGGAGCGAATCAGGCAGATTTTCGACGACTGATTGTTCACGGTAACAGACGGCTACAACTCCTCCGCGACGCTCTCTGCGAAGTAGGTGACGATCAGATCCGCGCCGGCGCGTTTGATCGACAGCAGTGACTCCCGTGCGGTCGCCGTCAGGTCCAACCACCCCTTCTCGGCGGCGGCGTGCAGCATCGCGTACTCCCCGCTAACGTTGTAGGCGGCCACCGGGCGGTCGGTCTCCTGTCGGGTCGCCGCGACCACATCCAGATACGGGAGCGCCGGTTTCACCATCAGCACGTCCGCGCCGGCGTCGTCGTCGAGCCGCACCTCGCGGCGCGCCTCCCGGCCGTTCGCGGGGTCCATCTGATAGTGCCGGCGGTCGCCGAACGCGGGCGCGCCGTCGGCGGCGTCCCGGAACGGGCCGTAGAACGCGGACTCGTACTTGGCGGCGTAGCTCATGAGTGCCACGTCCGTGTGGCCCGCCTCGTCGAGTCCCTCGCGAATCGCCGACACCATCCCGTCGGTCATCGAGGAGGGTGCGACCACATCCGCGCCCGCGTCGGCGTGTGAGACTGCGGTCTGGCGGAGCAACTCCAGCGTCTCGTCGTTACGGACGGTCAGGTCGGGGTCCTCGGCAGCGGTGTCTTCGAGGACGCCACAGTGACCGTGGTCGGTGTACTCACACAGACAGACGTCCGTGATCACGGTCGCGTCCGTCTCCGCGGTGATCTGACGGGTCGCACGCTGGACGACACCGTCTGCGGCGTACGCCCGCGAACCGCGGGCGTCCTTCGACTCGGGGACACCAAAGAGAAGCACCGCCTCGACACCCGTCTCCGTCACCTCCCGGACGCGCGCCGCGGCCTCGTCGACCGGCACGCGTTCGTGACCCGGCATCGACTCGATGGGAACCCGTTCGTCGGTCGTCGCGTCGACGAAGACGGGCGCGATCAGGTCCGCCGGCGAGAGGCTGGTCTCGGCGACCAACGGTCGCAGGCCGTCCGTCCGCAGTCGGCGCGGGCGGTCCGTCGGGAACATACGCGACGGTCGGGCCGTCCCGCGCAAAACGCCGTCGGTCGGGCGGGCACGGTCGCGGTGTGATCGGCGCGAGCGTGAGTGTGACCGACGCGAACGCGAGTGCGGCCGACGCGAACGCGGCGTTAAAACAGTGCGCGCCCGTACCGCCGGGTATGACAGACGAACCTACCGCCGGTAGCACAGACTCCGCCGAGGGGACGGCGGCCGGCGAGCCCGCCGACGGCGAGGCGACCACGGTCGACGCCGACGCCGTGTTGGCGCGTGTCGACGGCCCGATCCTCCTGTTCGACGGGGTGTGTAACCTCTGTAACCAGACCGTCCGATTCGTCGTCGACAACGACAGCGACGGTCGGGTGTCGTTCGCGCCACAGCAGTCCCCGGTCGGCGAGGCGTTGCTCGACCGGTTCGACCTCCCGCGGATGGACTCCGTCGTCCTGATCGAGGGGGAACGGGTCACCCGGAAGTCGGACGCTGTGCTCCGGCTCGCGCGGTATCTCGACGACCCGTTGCCGGCCGCGAGTCTGTTCGAACTCGTTCCCGGCCCGCTCCGAGAGGTCGCGTACGACACGGTCGCAGAACACCGCTACCGGATCTTCGGCCGCAAGGAGTCGTGTCCCGTCCCCGACCCGGAGACGCGAGAACGGTTCCTCGACGGGTCGTTCGCCTGACCCGCCCGGCGGAGTCGACGGCTCCGCCGTGTCGCCGCTCAGATTCCCTGTCCCATCAGGTGGCTCCGGAGCACGTCCGGCGTCTTCACGCCGGCGTCGGGGTTGACGACGGCCACCTCGCTTGTCTCGTCGAACACCCCCTCGTCGGCGAGTTCCCACGCGGCCGCCAGCCCGACACCGCCGGCACCACCGACCTCCAACACGGCCGTCTGTGCGGCCGTCACCGCACTCTCTAAGGCGTCGTCGTCGGAGACAGTCACCGCGCGGCCGGGGCGGTCACGGAGTGCCGCGACCGCCAACTCGCCGCCCGCAGGGTCCGGAATCTCGAGTTCGCCGACGATCGTGTCCGGTCCCTCCCACGGCGTCGTCTCTGTGTCGTCCGCGACTGCGGTCGCAATCGGCGCACAGCCCGCCGACTGGGCGGCGACGACGGTCGGCTCGTCGGCGAGTAGATCTGCCGCCGCCAACTCTGAGAGCCCACGGTCGAGTCCGACGAGGAGTTCACCCGTCCCGACCGGGAGGACGACCGCGTCGGGCGTCGGAAGTGGTGCGGCGTCAGCGACCGCCGTCGCGTCCGGGAACGGGCCGACACGGCCGCGGGCGTAGTCTGCGATCAGCTCGTAGGCGAGCGTCTTCGCGCCGTCGTGACGGTACGGCGTCTCGAAGGCCGACAAGGAGTAGTAGTCGGCCGCGAGCTGGTCGTCGACGGCGGCGGCCGCGTCGTCGAACCGGCCGCCGACGACCCGCATCTCGCCGCCGTGGACGTTCACCATCGCCTTGTTGGAGAACGCCGTCCGCGACGGGACGAACGCGTACGACCGGAGTTCCGCCCGGCCAGCGTACGCTGCGGCCGACTGGGCGGCGTTGCCGGCGGCCGCCAGCGCCAGCGGCTCCGTCTCGGCGGCGCGTGCGGCCGTCACGGCGACGCTCATCCCGCGGTCGTAGACGGTGCCGGTCGGGTTGCGCGCCTCGTCTTTCACGACGAGTGAGGCCACACCCAACTCGTCGGCCAGCCGTTCCGTCTCGACGGAGGGGGTGTCGCCTTCGGCGGCGCGGACGCGTTCGTCGACCGGGAACGGCAACGGCGCGTCTGCGGCGTCGGCGACCCCGCGTTGGACAGCCGCCGGGTCGAGATCGTACGCCGGCGAGAGGAGCCCGTCACAGTCGTCACACCGTCCGTGTGTGTCCGTGTCGTGGCGTCGGCCACAGTCGACACAGTCGAGCCCGAGGAAGGCTGTCGTTGTTGTCACGGGCGTCAGTCGAGTCGCGAACGGCAAATGCGTTCTTCTCGCGGCGTCCTCCCGTCGGGCAACTGGAGCGGTCGGGCGAGCAGTCGGCTTTCGCCGATTTTCGAGACCGGCAAACGGGGGACGATTTATATACTGACGTGGCACGTTGGCAGAGACACGATGTCGGCGCCCTCCAACACCGCGGCAGTCCAGCGCGCACGAGAACGGTACAGCGACGACGACGAACCGGAACTCGACGCCTCGGCCGACGAGGTCGCGGCGTTGCTCACCGACGAGTACGCCAGAGAGATCCTCCAGGCCGTGACGAGCGAGGCCAGCCCGGCCTGTGAGTTGGTCGAGACGCTCGGCGTCTCCCGGCCGACCGTCTACCGCCGGCTGGACGACTTAGAGGAGGCTGGACTCGTCGAGCCGACGATGTCGTTCGACCCGGACGGCCACCACCGCCGGGAGTTTCGGGCCACGTTCGAGGAGGTGACCGTCACGCTCGGCGCCGACGGGTTCGGCGTCGAGACCGGCACACCCGCGGACGCGAACTGACCGAGCGGACACGCCAGACACGCGGGCACACGCCAGACGGCGGCGGCTGACCCCCAGCGTCCGGCGAGACGCCAATCTGTACGCCTTAGTCCCCCGGCGTCGAACGGAGAGGTATGACCGAGGAAGTCGCCGTCAGCGGTGCGGGGCTCGCTGGGCTCGTCACCGCCTGCCGGCTCGCGGACGCCGGGGTCGACGTGCGGGTGTACGAGACGCGCGACACGGTCGGGGGCCGGGTCCGGTCGCGCCGGCGCGACGGGTTCGTGCTCGACCGCGGGTTCCAGGTGTTGTTCACCGCCTACCCCGCGGTCCGCGCGGAGTTGGACCTGGACGCGCTCGATCTCCGGCGGTTTTCCCCGGGTGCGGTGTTGTGTTCGACCGACGAGGGGACACGGTCGGTGTTGGCGGACCCGTTGCGCGATCCGGGGTCGTTCGTGGCGTCCGTGTTCAACCGCCGGGTGTCGACGAGTGACAAGCTCCGGACGTTGTTGCTCCGCCAGGATCTGGCCGGGCGGGAGCCGGCCGGGTTGTTCGGCGGGGCAGACGAGTCGATCCGGTCGTACCTCGACGGGTGGGGGTTCTCCGAGCGGTACATCGAGAACTTCGTCGCTCCCTTCTACGGCGGGATCACTCTCGACCGCTCGCTCGCCACGTCGAGTCAGGTGTTCCAGTACACGTTCCGGACGCTCTCGGAGGGGTCGATCGCCGTCCCCGCCGACGGGATGGGTGCAATCGGCGAGCAGTTGGCCGACCGCGCCCGGGCCGCAGGCGTCGAAATCGTCCGCAACGAAGGGCTCGCCCGGATCGAACGCGACCAGGGCGGGGCGACGACGCGGGGGGCCGGCCCGGTGGCGTTCGAGACGACAGAGCGACGCCGGGAGGCGGAGGCGCTCGTCGTCGCGACGGACCCACGCAGTGCCGGCGAACTCACCAGTGTCGAGGGGGTTCCGACGGACGTGAAATCCTCGGTCACACAGTACTACCGTCTCCCCGGCGCCGGACGGGTGGAGACGGGGCGGAAGATCCTTCTCCACACAGACGGGGAGTCGCCGAACGTCGTCGTCCCGTTGTCGGAGGTCGCCCCGGAGTACGCGCCGGACGACCAGACGTTGTTGTGTGCGACGTTCTTGGGTGAGGCGGCACTCGACCGCGATGACGAGGCGCTGGCGGCCGACACCCGAGCAGCGTTGGCGGCGTGGTATCCGGAGCGGTCGTTCGAGTCGTTGGAAGCGATCCACACCGACCGGCTCCCGTTCGCCCAGTTCGCCCAGCCGCCCGGCTTCGCCGACGACCTGCCGGCGACGACCGCGCCCGCCGGCTCGGTGTATCTCGCGGGCGACTACACGGAGTGGTCGTCGATCCAGGGGGCGATGGCGAGTGGCCGTCGTGCCGCCAGTGCCGTCCTGTCCGCCGAGCCGGTCGGGGAGTGAACGGCGGGGCGACCCGCGGCTCGTCACACCTGGAGGGTGTCACACCAGATACTGGAGCCCCAACAGGACGACGAACCCGACGGCTAGTGTCGCGAAGATGTTCTCGGTGGTCCACGCCACGACAAGCGCCGCGACACCCGCGACCAGTCGGTCGTTGCCGACGACCGCGACGGCCCCCTCTGGCGCGAGCAGTGACGGCGCGACGAGCGCGGACAACACGGCCGCGGGAACGAGTTCCAACGCCCGTTCTCCGCGGGGCGGGAGGTCGATCCGCTCGTATAGGTAGAGGAACGACGCGCGCAACAGGAGCGTGCCGACGCCGATCGCGACGATGGCGGGCCACGCGACACCAGTCACGCCGTCTCACCGCCGTCCCGGTCGCCCGGCTTCCCAGAGCCGCCCGAGTCGTCACCGGCCTCGTCGACGAGGAGTCCGGCGGCGACCCCGGCGAGTGCGCCCCCGAGCAGCCCGAGATTCAACGGGAGCGCGGCGCCGGCGACCGCGACACCGCCGCCGACCACGGCGGCCGTGATGGAGGCGTTGTCCGTGACGGCGGGCGTGAGCACCGCCAGAAACACCAACGGAACCGCGAACCCGAGCGGCAACGACGGCGGGAGCTGTGCGCCGCCGACGGCGCCGGCCGCGGTCGCGGCGACGAACACGACCCACAACGGCACGGCCGCGCCGAAGTAGTACCACACCGAGGCACCCTCACGCCGGAACCGTGTCACCGACAGCGCGTACGCCTGGTCGGTGAGGAGATACGCGACGAGCGCCTTCCGGGCCCGGGAGAGGCGACCGAGATACGGCGCGATCGACGCGGAGTACATCACCAGCCGGGCGTTAATCACCAGCGCCGTCCCGACGACGACGACGAAGGGGGCGTCCCGGCCGAGGAGGTCGATCGCCGCGAGCTGTGAGGCACCGGCGAACACGACCGTCGACAGCCCCAGCGCCTGCGCGACGGTGAGCCCCGCCTCGACGGCGGCCGCACCCGCCACCAGTCCGAACGGGGCCGCACCCAACAACACCGGCGCAATCGCGCGGACCCCGGCGAGAAAGGAGTCGCGTTCTGACACGTTTCCGGTTCGGGAGTGGGAGTCGAATAGCTGCCGGTCGCGGAAGTCAGAACTCACTCCCACTCTGTCTGTGGTGTGGGTGTCGACGAAACCGCCTGCTCGGGATCGAGATCGTCGGCCGTCTCGTCTGCACACTCGACACAGTAGCTGTTGTAGCCGATCGTGTCGGCCGCCACCGGAATCCCGGCGACGAACAGGTCGTCGCGGTAGCGCCGTTCAACCCCCTGTGTCACCGTCTCGCCGCAAACGGCACACGGTTGGCCGTGGTCCGGATCGTCGACGATCCGGCGGTCAACCTGCCGGTGCCGGCCGAACGTGCCGGGTGAGCGAAAGCGGTGGATCGACGGTCGCAGTGAGGGAAGTGTGGCGACGGCGATTGAGAGAAACACGAGCGCAAGAACCGTTGGAAAGATTCGTACTCCGGCCCCACCGAACAACCCGTCGAGAACGCCAACGAGCAACAGGATACCGAACCCGAGCGACAACAGTCCCGCAAGCGTGGACAACAGAACGCCGATCTGTTCGGGGAGATCGTCCGGCTGGTCCGACATCAGTCGCCGACTCGCCCGCCGACAGATAATTTCTTTCGACCTGACGAAGCGACACGGCGGTGGCTGTCGACACGAGAGCGGCTGAGGGGAGTAAGCCCCCTTCGGTTCGACCCGACATTCGGCTGAGCGCCCACGCCGGCCCCGCAGGCCGTGGCGAGCCACGGCCCGGCGGTCCCGTCCAGACTACCATCGGGCGCGTGTGCGCCGTCGGCGTGGGCTTGCACCGGCGAAGTTCGTCGTTCCACCCGTTCCCGCGCGTCAGTGGAGAGTCGTGATCTCCTCCCTCGGCGGGGGCTCCCGGCCCGCGCGGGTCGCCACGCGGTGCTCGCGGCCTCGCGGCCGCAGACCCCTCTCGGGGCGGTTCGCACGCCTCATCGGTCGACGCGGGCGGTGTCGTCTCTGTTCGAGAGCCAGCCGTCTCCGACTCCGGGCGTGTGCCCGGTCGCCTGCCCGGACGGTGGGGGGACTTTCCTCGTGTCGCCACGGGGGTCGGGCTCCCTCTGCCACCCCCGGGTAGACGACCCCCCTTCATAACTCTCCCGGCAGGCGGGGAAGGGTTCAAGTCTCCCCCGCCCTTGTGCATGGGTATGTCTCAAGCCCGGGCCGTGGAACTCTCGTACCAGGACGGCGTTCGCGCGGTCGAACTCGCCCGAGAGTCGGTGGCTGCCTTCGTCGAACGCGGACAACGCGAAGATCCGGGGAGTATGCGTGACGCGTTCTACAACCGAACTGGTGCGTTCGTCCGGCTGAGTTCGACGCGCGGGCGCGGTCGCCTCCGTGGCTGTGCGGGATCGTATCAGACAGACGACCAGCTCGGTCACGCGATTGTCGACGCCGCCATCGGCGCCGCCTCCGCCGACTCCGGCGGCTCCGAGGTGGAGGGTGGCGAACTCGACACCCTCCAGGTGTCCGTCTGTGTCGTCGAAGACCTCACGCTCACCGACGACCCCGTCGAAGACATCGAACTCGGCCGCCACGGCGTCGCCATCGACCACGGCAGCACACACGGCTGGCACTATCCGACGGTGCCCGTCGAGAACGGGTGGAGCGCCGAACAGTTCCTCTCGCGCACCTGCCGGAAGTCCGGGCTCCCGCCGTTGGCCTGGCAGGACGAGGAGGCGGTGATCACGCTCATCGACGGCCAGGTGTACCGCGAGCGGCCGGACGGCGGCAGCGTCGAGGAGCTGTAGCCGCGCCGAGGCGCCGTCTCGACCGAGCAGTTTAGAACCCGACCCGTTCTGCGTCCACGAGCGCACGTTCTGCAGTCGCGTCCACGTCGAACGACACCACCCGGTCGCCGTTCTCGATCATCGGTTCCAACAACGACTCCCCGTCTGCGGGGCCGTCACGGTCGCGGCGGCCGACGTGGTGGCCCCCCTCGGGCGTGCGGTAGACGGACTTCGCGCCCGAGAGCTTGCCGCGTTTCGCCGCCGGCTCGCCGTCGACTTCGACCAGATCGACGGAGCAGTCCACCGGGTCCGCGTTCGAGACGAAGCCGCCGACGCCGAACCCGTCGGCCACGCCGCGGAGTTCGCGGAGGTCTGCCGGCCCCAGCCCACCCGAGAGGAAGATGTCCACGTCGTCGTGGCCACGGGCGTCCAGTTCCCACGCCACCTCACGGGCGATGGCGCGGAAATCGCCGCGCCGCGAGCCGGTTGTGTCGAGCCGCACGCCGTCTAACTCGTCGCCGAGTTCGTCGACGGCCGCTAACACCTCACTCACCTCGTCGTCGTACGTGTCACACAACGCCACCGTCGGGGTCCGGTCGGGCGCGGCCTCGGCGAACGCGCGCCACGCGTCGGCGCGGTCTTCGCGGCCGAAACAGATCACGAGCGCGTGTGGCATCGTCCCCGACGGGTCGCGGTCGAGCTGGTCGCCGGCGGCGACGTGTGAGAACCCGTCGAAGCCGGCCTGCAGCGCGCTCTTCTCGACCATCCCCGCGATTGCGGGGTGGACGTGGCGCGCGCCGAAGGAGAGCAGGGTCGTCTCCGGGGCGGCGCGGCGACACCGCAGTGCGGCGGTGGCGACGCCGGTGGCGTGTGAGAGGAACCCCAGGAGTGCGGTCTCTAACTCCGCGAACGCCAGATACGACCCTTCGATCCGCATCACCGGCCCGCCGTCGAACAACGTTCCCGGCGGGAGCGCCGCCACGTCGACATCTCGGCCGGCGAGGAGTTCGACGGCGTTCTCGACGCCCGCGAGCAGGTCGAACCCACCGGTCGGGAACTGGTCGACCGTCACCTCGGCGACTACCTCGGGGGTGCGGTCGGCGGCCGTCAGCGTCTCGCGTGTCCGCCGGAAGTAGGCGTCCGTCGCTCGGCCCGCGAGCACCTGCTCGTCGGTGACGGTGTCAAACGGGCTGTCGGCGGCGACTCCGCTGTCGACGCGGTCGTCTGTGTTGGCGCGACTGTCCGCCGGCGTGTCAGTCATGCAGAGAGATAGCGCGCCATCCGACAAAAGCAGGGAGGCTCGGCGGCGACACCGGTGAGCCGCGACGCTGTCACGGCTACAGCCGCGAGTCGATCGTCTCGGCAGTCGACGCGCCGACCCCAGGCACGTCCGTGAGGTCGTCGTGGCTGGCCGCTCGGACGTTCTCGACGGAGCCGAACCGACGGAGCAGTCGCCGGCGGGTCTCCGGGCCGACGCCCGGCACGTCTTCCAGCACGGTCGACACCTCGTCGCGGAGGGTCTGGTGGTACTGGACGGCGAACCGGTGGGCCTCGTCGCGGACGCGTTGGAGGACGTGGAGCTTCCCCTCGTTGTCGTCCCAGTCGTACACGCGGTCGGGGGTGACGACCAGCTCTTCGTCTTTCGCGAGCGCGATTGCCGGCACGTCCCAGCCGGTCGCCGCGAGTGCGTCCCGAGCGGCGCCGAGCTGGCCGTCCCCGCCGTCGATCACGAGCAGATCCGGCTCCGGGCGGTCGTCGCGCCCCTCGACGGCGCGGTCGGCGCGCCACCGCACCAGCTCGCGCATGTTGTCGTAGTCGTCGTTGCGGTCGGTGAGTTTCTTCCGGCGGTAGTCGGCCTTCTGTGCGCTGCCGTCGACGAAACAGACGTTCGAACCGACGGCGTCCCGACCCTGTGCGTGTGACACGTCGAACCCCTCGATCCGCTCCGGCCGGGCGAGCCCGAGCGCGGCACCGAGCGCGCCGAGTTCGTCACTCCGGCTGGGCCCGCTGCGGGCGTTCTTCAGCGCCAGGTCGATCAGCTTCGCCTCCCGACCCGCACCGGGAACGCGGACGGCGACCCCCTCCGTCTCCAACCACTCGCGCACCTCCGTCTCGTCGGGGCGTTCCGACAGGAGTACCGCGTCCGGGAACGACCGCTCAGCGTAGTACTGGACCAGAAACGCCGACAGGACGCCCGCGACACCGTCCGGACCCTCGGGGGCGTCCATCGTGTGTCGGGAGCGGTCGACCAACTGGCCGTCCTCGCTGTGGAGGCGGGCGACGACCGCGCGGTCACCCTCGACGGTCGCGCCCAACACGTCGACGGCCGACTCCCGGCCGTCGCCGCTGATCGCCGCCTCCCCGTCGCCGTGGAACGCTTCGACCACCTCCAACCGGTCCCGGAGGTTGGCGGCGCGTTCGAACTCCTGGCTCGCGGCGGCCGCCTCCATCGCCCGTTCGAGTGGGTCGCCCAACACGCCCGTCTCCCCCTCGAAGAACCGCCGGACGCTCTCGACATCCGCGGCGTAGTCTGTCTCGCTGATCTCGTCGGTACACGGCGCCGAACAGAGCCCAACCTCGTAGTCGAGACACGGGCGGTCGCGGCCGGCGTACTTGTGATCCGAACAGCCGCGGAGCCCGTACGTCTCCCGCAACGCCTTGACGACCGTCTCCACCCGACCGACGTTGGTGAACGGGCCGAAGACGGTCGCTCCCTCCTCGGGGTCGCGCGTGACGGTGATCTGTGGGACGGGGTGGTCGGTCAGTTGGACCAACGGGTAGGACTTGTCGTCTTTCAGCCGGACGTTGAACCGTGGGCTGTGGCGTTTGATGAGGTTCGCCTCCAACAACAACGCCTGTGTCTCCGTGTCCGTGACGGCAAAGTCGATCGTCTCGGCGCGTTCGACCATCCGCGCGACCCGGCGCGACCGGGGGTCGGCGTACGACGGCACCCGTTCCCGGAGGTCGACGGCCTTCCCGACGTACAGCGTCGTCTCCCCCGCTAGAAACTGGTAGACCCCCGGCTCGTGGGGGAGACGCGCGGCACGCTTCCGGAGTTCGTCCGTCTGCATCTGCTGATCGATCTGTCGGGGCGCGAACGGCTTCAGAGTGGCGTCACGGCTGCCGAACGGCGACGGTCGGCCATGCGCCGAACGCTACCCCGTCTCGGTAAAAACCGTTCGAGTCGGGTGATACGTAGCGAGATGAGGGCTTTCCCTGCGTGTTGGCAACAGATTTAATTTCTGGAGAGAGATACACAGTAGTATGTCAGCCGACGATGTGGACGCTGCGGACGCGAACGAGCAGAAAATCCCTATTGCGGTTGTCGAGGCGATTGACCGGGCCGTGAACGGTGACACGATGAGCAAAGAAGGCGTGAGTGGCGCTCTGAAGTTTTAATAAAGTTTCGTGCACTCATGCCGAGGAGCCACTTGCTGTCCTCAGACAAGCGGTAGATCAGAAAGGTCGACAAGTAGAGTGTAGTGCGGACGGGTTCAGGGTGACATCACGGCTGTCAAACGGCGACGGTCGACCGCGGGCCAGACGCTACCACGTTTCGTCCAGAAACCGTTCGAGTCGGTCGAGCGCCGTCCGGAGCGTGTCGAGCCCAGTGGCGTACGACACCCGGAGGTGGCCCTCACCGCCGGGGCCGAACACCCCCCCGGGAACGACCGCGACACCGGCCTCCTCTAACAACGTCTCCGCGAACGCCGCGGCGTCACCGCCCGGTGCCTCGGGGAACGCGTAGAACGCCCCGCGGGGTCGCGGGCAGTCGATCCCCATCTCGTCGAGCCGGGCGACGAGCACGTTTCGGCGGCGCTCGTACCGTTCGCGGGCGTCGGCGGTCGCGTCGTCGCAGTGTTCCAACGCCTCGATGGCCGCCGCCTGCGCGGTCGTCGGCGCCGACAACATCGTGTACTGGTGGATGCGGTTCATCGCTCGCGTCGCTTCCGGCGGGGCCAGCGCGTACCCCAGCCGCATCCCGGTCATCGCGTACGCCTTCGAGAACCCGTCGAAGACGACCGTCCGCTCGCGCATCCCCGGGAGGGAGGCGATCGAGGTGTGGTCGCCGTCGTACACCAGCTCGGCGTAGATCTCGTCGGCCAACACCGTCAGGTCGTGGTCGCGGGCGAACGCGGCGACCCCCCGAAGTTGGTCGTCGGTCATCCGCGCGCCGGTCGGGTTGTTCGGGTCACAGTACAACAGGTGGTCGGCGGTCTCAGCACCCGCCGCGGCCAACGCCTCGCGTGTCAGTGCGAACCCGTCTTCGGGGCGCGTGGGGACGGAACACACCTCGCCGCCGGCGAACTCCACCGCCGGGACGTACGAGACGTACGTCGGCTGGGCGATTGCGACCGTGTCGCCGGGGTCGACCAACGCCCGACACGCTAGGTCGATCCCCTCGCTGGCGCCGGCGGTGACGAGCACCTCCTCGTCGGGGTCGTGACGCACCGCGCGGCGCTGCCCGCTGTCTGTGGCGATCGCTTCACGGAGATCAGCCCGGCCGCGGTTCGCGGTGTAGGACGTGCGGCCGCGCTCCAACGCGCTGATCGCCGCCTCGCGGGCGGCCCACGGCGCGGAGCCGTCCGGCTCCCCGACACCGAGTGAGATCACGTCGTCGCGAGCCTCCGCAAGCTCGAAAAAGCGTCTGATCCCCGACGGCGGGACGCGGTCGACGCGGGCGGAGGGTTCGATCGTCATGGCGTGACCGACCGCCGGTCGTCGTCGTCCGGCTCGTCGAAGACGACCCCCGCCTCGACGTGGGTGTCCATCACGTAGTGTGACACCGTGTTGGTCACCGCCGACAGCCGCGCGACCTTCTCGGAGACGAACGACGACACCTCACTCATCGACTCCCCTTCGACCTCCAAGAGGAGATCGTAGTCACCCGAGACGAGCCGCAACGCCGCCACCTCCGGGAACGACGCGATCCGGTCGGCCACGTCGCCGTACCCCGTCTCGCGGTCGAGCCGCACGTCCAACTCCACGACCGCCCGAACCCGTTCCGTCTCCCGTTCGTCGTCGTCGACGACCGGGCGGTACCCCACGATCACGCCGTCGGCCTCCAGCTCTGTGATGGCTGTCTCGACGGCCGACTCCGAGAGGTCCGTCTGTCTGGCGATTGCTGCGGTGGTCGCACGGGCGTCGCGTTCGAGGATCGACAGGACTCGCTGGCGGTCTGTCATGGTCGTTGTACGGACGGGGTCTGCCGCGGTAAAGACGCTGGCGGTTGGAACAACTGGTTGGCGTGAGAGAACGCTGTGGCGCGATCAGTTGAGGTCGGGCGGCCGGACGCGGTCAGTCGGAGTCGGCCGACTGGACGCAGTCACTCCCATCGTTCGTCCGGGACCCCAACGACTCGATCTCCTCGTCAGTTAGCGTGACGAACGTCTCGTCGAGTGGCTCCTCGAAGTAGTGGGAGACATCGACGATGTCTGTCGACGGGCGGAGAGAGTCGAATCGAGATGGACGAGATTCGTCGCTCACGGTTGATCCTCGGACAGCCACCGTTTCAGTTTGGTGGCTGTCTGTGACTCCGTCTCCCCGCCTACACCAACTCGTCGTAGCGCGCGCCGGTCTGTTTCAGTGTCTCCGTCGAGTAGAGCCGTTCGTGGTCGACCGGGAGGTGGTCGGCGGCGAGTTCGTCGATCTTGGCGTCGACGGCGTCCGCCTCGCGGCCGTGGACCATCGTGAACAGGTTGTACTCCCAGTCGAGTGCCGGCCGACGCGGGCGATTGTAACACAGCGTGACGTACGGCAGCTCGCCGACCGCCTCGCCGAGGTCGTCGAGTTCGTCGTCGGGCACGTCCCACACCACCATGCAGTTGTTCCGAAACCCGGTGACGACGTGGTTGACGACACAGCCGATCCGTTTGATACAGCCGTCCGCGAGCAACCGCTCGGTCGCCGCGAGCACCGCCTCGACCGACACGTCGGCGTCGACCACGTCGTCGACGGCGGCGGCCACGTCACGGTACGGGGTCCGGGTGAGCGGAAACCCGTCCTGGATCTCGACGAGCAACGCCGCCTCCGACTCGGAGAGATCGCCGGTCGCCGACTCCGAGATCCGGGTGGCGGAGGCGTCCGTCTCGGCGACAGACTCCCGAGCGAACGCGTCGTCGTTGACGACCGGAAACTCCAGGTCGATGTAGTAGTCCGTCAGCATCGGGAGATTGAGGACGGTACAGCCGGTTTCGCGTTCGATCTCGTCGAGGATCGCGTCACGCCGTTCCCGGGAGGCGGCGGTGACGACGAACCACATGTTCCATTCGTGGTCGCGGCGGTAGTTGTGGTTCACCTGCCGCACGTTGTTGATCGTCGCCGCCACCTCGTCAAACCGGTCGTCGGGCGCGGAGACGGCCGCCAACGTCGACGAGCCGATCACTGGCGGGTTGAGTACTGCGCCGAACCGCCGGAACACACCCGACTCCCGGAGCCGCTTGACCCGTTCGAGTACGTCCGTCTCCGTCGTGTCGAGATCGTCGGCGAGCGTCGCGAACGGCTCCGTCGTCACCGGGAACCCGCTCTGGTAGTCGTCGATCAGGGCGGCGTCCGTCTCGTCGAGACCGGCACGCCAGTCCGACTCCGTCTCCGGTGTACTCATACTCGGAGGCAGGCATGGGAGACGGGTACCGCTTTCGCCTTGCTGGCGGCCCGACCTGACGCCGTCGGCGGTGCCGTCGTGCTCGACACCGGCCGGAGACGAGACTGCAAGCGGGGAGAAGCTACTTCACCACTGGGGCCGGAGGCGCTGTGTGAATTCGGCGACAACCACAGAGCGACAACGGAACCGCCTGCTCGTGATCGTCGTCGCGGTCGTCGTCTCGCTGCAGTTTGTCGATTCGGTGCTGCTGGCAGGCTCTGACATCCCGGTGGTTCTCGAGTTCACGACGGGACTGGCCGTCGTCGGGATGCTCACTGGCGCGGCGTGGCTCACCGTCTGTTGGATACGGGATCGGTGAGGCGAGCAGGGACCGTGTCGCTCGGTCGGCACGGTGTTGTCTGTTCGGTCCCACGCGGTGGGGGCGACCGCGCCGTTTTTGCACGGCCGCGCGCAACCACGTGTATGGCGAAAGCGACGGAGACGGACCCAGAGACGTTCGGCGAGTGGTCGTTGAAACGGCTGATGACGGAAGTGTGTGGCTCCGGCCCGAAGTCGGCCGACGACATGACTCGCGCGCAGGCGACGGAGGCGATCCGACGGATCTTCGCGGGCGAGCCGGACCAGACGACGCTGGGTGCGTTCTGGCTGTCGAACCGGTGGAAGCGCAACAACCCCGAGGAGCTGGGCGCGTACGTCGACGAGATGTGTGCCCGCGTGGAGTCGGTCGCACCCGACGCCGACCCGGTCGACTGTGGCGCCAACTACGACGGCAAAGGCGACACGGCGATTCTTGGCGCCGCCGCGGGGATCGTCGCCGCCGGAGCGGGAACGCCCGTGGTCGCCCACTCCGGCGACCGCGTCCCGACACAGAAACAGGACAGCTACAAACACGTTCTCGACGAACTCGGCGTCCGGACGGAGTTGGCGCCGGGCGCCTCCGCGGAGATGGTCGACGAGACCGGGTTCGGCTTCTACTACCAGCCGGCGTTCAACCCGGCCGTCCAGGAGCTGTGGGACCGGCGTGACATGATGGGGGTGCGGACGTTCGTCAACACGATCGAGACGCTCGCGAACCCTGCCGACGCCGACGTTCACCTCGGCTCGTTTTACCACCTCGCGTTCGCCAAGAAGGTCGTCGAGACGTTCGAGGAGAGCCGGGCACACGATCTCGACCGCGTGATCATGTTCCAGGGAATGGAGGGGTACGACGACATCCGGCCCGGCTACACGAAGGTCGCCGAGTGGGAGCAGACGGACGGTGAGGCGTCGTTCACCGACTACGAGATCGAGACGCCGGAGTACGACATGGCGTTCGAGGAGGAAGACCTGGAAGTCGACGACGTGGCCGCAGACTCCGCAACACTCACCGAGGCGGTCGTCACCGGCGAGCGGGACGACCACTGGGCCGACGCCGTCGCGCTCAACGCCGGCGTCCGGATCTACGCCGGCGGTGACGCCGACAGCATCGCCGCAGGGATCGACCAGGCCCGGACCGCAATCGCGGAGGGTGACGCCGAAGCGGTGTTGGCACAGCTACGGGCGTTCTGAGTGTCACGCGACCCGGCCGGTTCTCGGCGGCGATACTCTCGACGGTAGGATTTATACCGAGCCCGTCGAACAGCCGGGTGACCGTGCAATTCGCCGGAAGCGCCGGGCTGTACGAACTGTTCTTTCTCGCCGGGAGCGCCGCAGTCGTGTTGCTGTCGCTGACGGCCCACGTCGTCGGCAGACAGGTCGGCCACGCGCCCGCACTCGGCGGGACGCTCGGACTCGTCGGGTTGTTCACGACCGTCGGCGCGGTCGGGGGACTCGGTGTCGAGGCCGCCACCATCGCGGTGTCACTGAGCACGGCGTTTCTGCTCGTTCCGGTCGTGGTCGGTGTCGGTGTCGCTCGCCTGCTCACCGGACGGTCGGCTGGTGACATCGCCCGCGTTTTTCCGGGGGCGTGGATGGCCGGGTTGTTGCTCGCCTTGCTCACGCAGGCGGCCGGCGCCAAGCTCGGGCGGATTCTGGCCGGCACACCCGGTCTGTTCGGTGTCGACTGGTTCGTCGGCTTCCTGACGTACACGACCGCGGTCGGCGTTGTCTGCGGGCTCGTCGCCGTCCCGTTGCTCACGTCGAGTGACGCCGGGACGGGGTTCTTCGAGGGGTTGGGCACCTGACTGCCGGCTGGCAGATTCGCGTCTCGGCGCGGTCGTGCCGACTCAGAGCCGTGTCGCGACACCGACCAACGTCTGGCCGGCGGTGACGGTCGCCTCTCGCGTGATCGAGTACACCAGCCCGTCGCGGTCGACGGTCGCGGTCTGGCGCCGTTCGTAGCTGGTCGGATCGAACACCTCCCCGACCGTCTCCCCCTCTCGGACCGTCTGGCCCAACGTCAACGCCGGCTCCGGCCGGAACAGCCCCGAGTCGGTCGCCTGCACCCGACCGAGGTGGTTCCGGGCGCGGGTGCCGTCCCACGCGGGCGCGGTCCCGTCCAGCAGTCCGACCTGACGAAATACCCGCAAGAGCCCGTCGACACCCGTCTCGATGGCGTCCTCGACGAGGTGTTTGTTGTGCGCAAGTTCGGGCGTGATCGTCGGAATCCCTTCGCGACTCGCCGCGACGCGGAACTTCCCGCCGAAGTCGCGGGCCTGCCACTCCGCGTCGGCGTCCTCCCCGGCCGGCTCGGCCAACAACAGGTCGGTGCCGAACGCCTCCGCGAGCCGCCGGCAGTCGTCGTCGTTCTTCCGGTAGACGGTGTGTGTCAGCATCTCCGGGCTCCCGGTGTGGAGGTCGACGGCGTAGTCCGCCTCGCCCGCCAACGCCCACAACGACGCCGCCATCCGCTCGTGGATCGTGCCGTCGGCCCGCCCCGGCCAACAACGGTTCATGTTCGGGTTGACGCTGTCGAACGCCTCCGGCGTGGTGTAGCTCACCCGGTCGAAGGTGAGCGGGTCCGCGACGGGGACGGCGACGACCGTTCCGTCGAGGTCCGCGTCCGTGAGACGGTCGTGGAGCCGGCGCAGCACCGCCGCGCCGTTGATCTCTCTGCCGTGTTGGGCCGCCTGGACGTACACTGTTGGGTCGCCGCCCCCGTACGTGTGGACCGTGGTGTCGAGTTCGACCCCCGACGGGAGTCGGGCGAGTGTGCGTCGGTCCGTCTCGTGACTACTCATGGCGGTACGTCGGGCGGACGGGGTTTGTACTCTCGGTCGTCGTCTCGTGAGGAGAACGAGATCATCCCCACCAGACTGTAGCTGGCGTCGCGTAGCGGCTACAACGCCTCCTTGTACGCCTCCAACGTCTGTTCGATGTCTTTGGCCGTGTGGCTGTAGGAGACGAACTGCGACTCGTACTGGTTGGCGGTGAGGAAGATCCCGTGGTCGCGCATCTCCTGCCAGAACACCCGTTCCCACCGTTCGGTGGCGGCGTCACGCACGTCGTCACCCTCCTTCGGGCACGTGTCGTACCGGGAACACGACTCGCGTTGGGCACAGCCAGACTCACAGTGCCCCTCGAAGTTGTCGGGCGCGTCCCGAGTGAAGATCGTCTTGAACATCGACTCCGTGCCGACGACGGTGTACTCTGGGGCCTGATCCGCACAGATGTCCGTCAGTCCCGCGCGGAGCCGTTCGCCGAGTTCGTTGACGTGGTCGTACACGTCGTGTTCGGCCGCGAACTTCAGGTTCTCGTAGCCGGCGGCCATCGTCACCGGGTGGCCTGAGAAGGTGCCCGACTGGAACACCTCGCCGCCGGGGGTGAACTGCTCGACGTACTCCGCTTTCCCGCCGATTGCGCCGACTGGGAACCCGCCGCCGATGATCTTCCCGAACGTCGTAAGATCGGGGTCGATGTCGAACCGGCCCTGCGCACACTGCAGTCCGCCGATCCGGAAGCCGGTGATCACCTCGTCTAACACGAACAGAGCGCCGTAGTCGTCACACAACTCCCGGATCGTGTCGTGGAACCCGTCGACGGGCATCACGATCCCCAGGTTCCCCAGGATCGGCTCTGTCAACACCGCGGCGATCTCGTGGCCGTGGTGGTCGAACACCTCCCGCAGGGTGTCGGTGTCGTTGAACGGCACCGGGATCGTGTGTTTCGCGAAGTCATCGGGAATCCCCGGCGAGGACGGGCTGGGGTGGCCCGGCTCCCCCTCGACGAGGGTGGACTCCTGGGCGCCGTGGTAGCCACCCTGCATGACGACGATCTTGTCGCGGCCGGTGATCGCGCGGGCGAGCCGCACCGCGGAGACGGTCGCCTCCGTCCCGGAGTTGACGAACCGGAGCATCTCCACGGAGGGGACGTGCCGGGCGACAAACTCCGCGTGGTCCACCTCGATCTCCGTGGGGGCGCCGTACATCGGCCCCTCGGCAACGTGGCGTTGGACCGCCGCCGTCACCGGCTCCGGCAGGTCGTGGCCGTACAACAGGGGGCCGTACCCCATCACGTAGTCGAGATACCGGTTGCCGTCCTCGTCGATGACGTGGGCGCCGTCGCCGCGTTGGATGAAAAACGGGTACGGCTTCGTCGCCCGGACGGAGGAGTTGACACCGCCCGCGAGTACGGAGAGGCCACGGTCGTAGAGATCGCGCGACTGCTCGTGTGACATATCGCCCGGTTCGACCGCGTGCCGGAAAGGCGTTTCTGGCTGTGGGCGGTCACTCCGACTCGGACGCGTCCTCGGTCGTGTCGTCGGTATCCTCGTCTTCCTCGGAGATGGGATCAATCTCTTCGAGTTCCTCGGAATCGGGTTCCCCGGAATCGAGGTCCTCGATAAAGTCATCGAGGTCCTCGTCTTCCATCTTGGCTGCGGGTGAGAACGTGTTACTCAGCGACGAAAGAGACTCGGTGACCTGTTCGAGGACGTGTCTGGCGACCTCGGTAACCGTCGCGTCGGCAGTCGTCGCGAGTTCCGTCACGGTCGGAAACCCCTCCAAACAGGAGTCGACGAGTGCACCGAGTTGGTCGCTATAATCTGTGAGCGGCTTCGGGGAGGCGACCGGATCAAGCACGGCCGTTCTGAGGCTGTCCCGGTGTTCGATGAGCACACTACGGGTCGTGTCGAGTCGCTCAACGGTTCGCCCGAGGGCGTCGATATCCACGGACACTGCGTCGGTCGGGTTGTAATGTTTCTCAACGGCTGCTCCCGTTGCCTCTATCCGACTCACGAGCAGGTCTATGCGTTCAACGAGAACACCAAGCACCGCCGCCCAGTTGTTGTACACTGGTGTGTGTGTCTCGGTTACTTCCTCGAACGGTCGCAGGAGCGTGACCCTGTCATCGTCGACAGTGACGACGTTCTCTTCATCTAAGTAACCCAACACGGCCGCTGCCCCGCGCCGGTCACCGACACTGACCGTCGGGGAGACCCTCGTAGCCGACAACACGCGGTCTCGCGACAACACAGCGCTGCCATCGGTCTCAAACGAGAGGGAACCATCACCCGCTTGGAGCCAGTCGGCGACGAGCGGCTCCCAGCCGGCGACGACATCGTCTCGGTCGGTGAGCGCTGCGTCGAACGTCACCTGCTCCCCGTCGGCCGATTCGGCAGTCACCGACCCGTCTGTTACCGCGAACTGATCGAACGTCGTCATCGGTTCCGACGTATGTGGGGAGAGGCTTCAAGACGGCGGCTGTCGTCACTCCCCGCGGTGTGTCGGCGCCGCCCGTTCGACGACCGTGGTCGCCAGCGTCTCGAAGGTCGCTTCCTCGGGCACCACGCTCACCGCGATCCCGTGGTCCCGGGCGGTCTCGGCGGTCGGCTCGCCGATGCAACCGACGACGGCGTCACCCAACCCTTCGACGGCGGCCTCACGAACGCCGCGTTCGCTGGCCGCGTCAAGGAAGTGGTCGACCGTCAGCGAGGAGGTGAACAACGCCGCCTCTAATTCGCCGGCGGCCGCCCGCTCGGCCGACTCGCCGGCGCCTGCGGGTCGTACCAGCCGGTAGAGAACGGTCTCAGTCGTCTCAATTCCGGCGTCGCGGAGGCCGTCCAACAACACCGCCGAGCCGTGGTCCGACCGCGCCACCTCCACGGTCGCGTCGGGTTCGACAGTCCCGGCGAGCGCGTCGACCAACCCCGCAGAGGAGTACTCCTCGGGGACGAGATCCACTGTCCACCCGACTTCGCGGGCGGCATCGGCCGTCGCCGGGCCGATACACGCCAGCCGCCCCGCGGGCGACCAGTCGCTCGCGGCGGCCAACTCCACGCCGGTCTTCGAGGTGAGCACTGTCCAGTCTGCCGCGCCGGGGGTCGCGCCGGTCGGCTCGATCGCCAACATCGGATCGGGAACCGGCGTCGCGCCCAGCGACTCCAACAGCTCGACTGCCGCCGTGATCCGTTCGTCGTCCGGGCGGAAGACGGCCGCACGCACCTCGCTCGTCACGCGTCGTCACCCCTGTCGGTTGAGTCCGTGCGGGTTGTCTCTGCAGTCGCGTCGGCGTCACCCCGCCCGCGGAGGAACGCAACCAACTCCTCGCGGTAAGCGGCGACCTCTCCGATCACCGTGATTGCTGGTGGTTCGATCCCGGCGGCGTCGCGGGCGTCGACGATCGTGTCGAGTGTGCCAGTGACGACGCGCATCGCTGGCCACGTTCCGCGTTCGACGAGTGCGACCGGGGTCTCCGGGGCGAGCCCCGCCGAGCGCAGTTCGGCGGTGTACTCCGGGAGTTTGCCCACGCCCATCAACACGACGATGGTGCCGCCGGTGTCGGCGAGTGCCGACCAGTCGACCGACGACTCCGCTTTGGTGGGGTCCTCGTGGCCGGTGACGAACGACACCGAGGAGACGTGATCACGGTGGGTGACGGGGATGCCCGCGACCCCGGGTGCGGCGATCGGCGACGTGACGCCGGGGACGACCTCGAAGGGAATCCCCGCCTCGGCGAGCACTTCCGCCTCCTCGCCGCCGCGGCCGAACACGAACGGATCACCACCCTTCAGCCGGACGACCTGTTTCCCCTCGCGGGCGAGTTCAACCAGCCGTTCGTTCGTGTACGACTGGCTCGTCCGGTCGCCGCCGGCGCGTTTCCCCACGTCCTCGCGTCGCTGTGCCGGGATCGACTCGATGATCTCCGGGCCCGGCAGCTTGTCGTGGAGCACCACGTCCGCCTCCTGCAGGAGCCGGCGCGCCTTGACCGTCAACAGCTCCGGGTCACCCGGTCCCGAGCCGACGAGGGAGACGACACCAGTCGCGTCGCTGTCGTCCGTGTCGCTCATACTCACTCACCCGCCGTCTCGGCGCGTGCCTCGTCGATCAGTTCGGCGGCACCACGCTCCGCGAGTTCGGCCGCAAACTCACGGGCGGCCTCGGCGTGTCGCTCCGCCGGCAGGTCCCGCGACTCGCTGACCTCGCGGTCACCGTCCGTCGACGACACCCGGACGCGGACGGAGACGTGTTCCCCCTGGAGGAGCGCGTGGACACCGATCGGTGCGACACAGCCGCCACCCAACTCCGCGAGCAGTGTCCGTTCGACGGTGGTGGTGACGCGCGTCGGCGGGTGGTCGATCGCGTCGGTGACCGTCTCGCGTGCCTCGCTTGTCGCGGTCGTCACCGCCAACGCCCCCTGCCCGGGCGCGGGGACGAACTCCGAGCGAGGGAGCCGTTCTGTCTCGAACGCCGAGTGTCTGTAGAGATTCGACCGCCTGAGCCCCGCCTCCGCGAGCACGATCGCGTCGTACTCCGTCTCCGGCCGTCGTTCCAACGCCGCCTGTTCCAACTGTGTGAGACCCGCGAACCAGTCGTCTGGGCGCTGGTCGAACTCCTCGTCGGTGTCCCCCTCCTCGGCGGCGACGCGGCGTTCGTGTTCCGCCTGGAGCCCCGGCGCGAGCAGTTTCTGGACCCGGGTGTCGACGTTGCCTCGCAACGGCTCGACAGAGAGATCCGGCCGGTTGGCGAGCAGTTGCGCCTGTCGGCGGAGCGACCCCGTCCCAACCGTCGCGCCGACGAGTAGGTCGTCCAACCCGGTCCCGTCGGGCGTGACGAGCACGTCACCCGCGGGCGCTCGGGCGGGCACCCCGCCGACGGACAGCTCTGGCGGCTTCTCCGTCGGCATGTCCTTCATCGAGTGGACGGCCGCGTCCGCCGCGCCGTCCAACACCTGTTCGTCGACCGCGCGGACGAACGCACCGGTCTTCCCCAGCTCCGTGATCAGTTCGTCGCGAACCCGATCACCGTGTGTTTCGACGCGGTGGAGTTCCACATCGCGCCGTCGTGTCGCCAGCGACGACTTAATCTGCTCGGCTTGTGCCACCGCGAGCGCCGAGCTTCGCGTCGCTAACGTGAACGTCTCGCTCATACCCGGCCGTCCGCCCGACACGGGGTTAACCCGCTCGGTCTGGGTGGCTCCCGGCGTACGGGGTGAGGCGTGGACGACCGCGAGTCAGCGCAGAGCAGACGGCAGTGTGCAGGGTTGGCGACGGCCGCCGCCGAAAGTTATACCACACGCCTGCCAACACCGGGCAGTGGCAGGCTCCTCCACCCTGGCGCGGGTCGGCGGCCCGGCGGTGGTCGTGTTCGCGCTCGTGCCCGCGACGGTTCACGCCCGACAGCTAACGCTCGCCGTCGGGCTCGAACAGGCGGTGATCGGCGGTGTCCTCCCGTTGGGTGTATCGTTGGCGGTCGCCGCATACGGTATCGTGTTGACCCGTCGCGACGACGACATCGGGGGGGTGGCTGCCGCCGGCGGGGTCGTCGTCGGGACGCTGCTGACGGCGGCGGTCGCGCTGTGGGCCGTCGGTGGTGGGGTCGTCACCGACGCCAACATGGCGCGGCCGGCGGTGGTCGCCGCACACGTCCTCACTGCCGGGCTGGCGGTCGGGGGCGCACTCGGCGCGCTCGCCGAACGGGTCCGGCGGACGGAGCGGGTCGCCGAGCGTCTGTTCGACGGGCTGTCGAACCCCGTCGCCCGGGTCGTCCGCGAGGAGAGCCAGCGCCGGGTCGTCGAGGTGAACGAGGCGTTCCGTCAGACGTTCGGGCCGGAGCGCCCGCACGTCGGCAGCCCGCTGAGTGCGTGTCTCCGCCCGGCCGACGGGGAGGGGTCGGTCGACGACGTACTGGAGGCGGAGGTGGCCGCCCGCTCACACCTCACGTGTGGCGTCGCGGGCGGCGGGGACGGCGTCCGGGAGTTCCGTGTTTCGCGGGTGCCCGTCGACGATCCAGAGGAGTTTGTCGTTCTCGCGGACGTGACGGCCCGACGCCGGCGAGAACGACGGCTCTCCGTGCTCAACCGGGTGTTGCGTCACGACCTCCGGACCGCGGTCAACGTGATCGACGGGCAGGCGACGGCGCTGGCCGACCGGCTCGACCGGGCGGCACCGGAACTCGATGCCGTCGCGCGCCAGACCGACGGGTTGCTCAGGCTGTCGGAACGCGCCCGGCAGTTGGAGTCGCTCGTCGCCGGCGAGACGGCGGCGACGGAGACCGACCTCGCGGCGCTGGCCCGGGAACGGGTCGGCGAGTTCCGAGACCGGGACCACAGTGTCACCGTCGAGACGGCGCTCCCGGCGTCGCCGGTCACTGTCCGAGGGAACGAACTGCTCGGGGCGGCCGTCGACGAACTGCTCGACAACGTCGCACACCACGCCGGCCCGGCGACGACCGCTCGCGTCGAACTCACCCGCGAGGGGGGGATGGCGACGCTGACCGTCGCCGACGACGGTCCCGGGTTGCCGGAGACGGAGGCGGCCGTCGTCGACCGGACCACCGAGTCCGATCTCGACCACGCAAGCGGGATCGGGCTGTGGTTCGTCACGTGGGTGCTCGTTGAACTCGGCGGCGAGGTGACCGTCGACGGTGACGACGGCACGACCGTCGCGCTCCACGTTCCGTTGGCGACTGCCGACGGGAGCACTGCAGAGACAGACGACCACTGAACGGAGTGAAGCCACTGAGCGCCACCGGGACCGACAGTCACTCGCTGTCGTCGGCGAGCAACAGTTCGATCTTGAACACGGTGCCGCTCTCGCCGGTCGACAGAAGCGGGGTCGACTCCGTCCACTCCTCGAACCAGATCTGCCCCTCGTAGGTGGCGACGACGCTGTCGGCGAAGAACAGACTCAGCCCGTCGCCGTGGGTGAGCGCGTCCGTCGCGGAGCGGCCGAACACCACGTCCTCGTCTTGGGGCATCCCCGGCCCGTCGTCGGCGATCTGGACGACCGCGGTCCGGTCGGTCGTCTGGACATCGACGCCGACGTGTGGCTCGTCGTCGTTGTGTTCGACCGCGTTCTCCAACACCCCCTCGAACACGACCGACAGGAGATCGTCGGCGACCACCCGGACGGGCGGCAACGATCCGAGTTCGAAGGTGGCCCGTGACGACTCCCGGACCGTCGCGACCGCCTCGGTCAACACCCTGTCGACTCTGACCGGGTCGGTGGACTCACCGTAGGCTCGTTCCAACAACGACCGGAGGTCACGAGCGCGGTTGCTCTTGCGAATCACCTGTGACAGCGTCTCGCGGGCGTCTGCCAGCGCCGCCCGCGTGACCGGGTCGTCGGTCTGGGCACGCGCCCGCTGGAGGTGGCCGTACACCACATTGAGGTCGTTCTTCAGATCGTGGCGCAACAACCGGTTCAACACCTCTGCTGCGGTCTCGTACTGGCGTTTCTGGCGGGCGTCGACGAACGCCGCGACGTACCCACACGGGGTGACGACTGGGGTGTCGCCGTCGGCCATGTCTGCCGACCGGGCGGTGTCGCTGTCCGCAGCTGTCGACCGGGCGGTGTCTGCCGACTGGGCGGTGTCTGCCGACTGGGCGGTGTCTACCGACTGGGCGGTGTCTACCGATTGGGCGGTGTCCGTCGACCGGCCAGTGTCGTTGTCTGTGGTCGAGGCAAGCCCTGCAGAAGTTCGACCGCCGTCGCCGGCCGCCTCCGCGTCCGCCGGCGGAACCGGCGCGACTGACCCCTGGCCGTGGACGGTACGACCGCCTGCCGTGCGGACCGTGATGTCGCCGTGCCACTCTCGGACCGCCACCATCGCCTCGGCGATCTCCTCGGCGGTCGTCCGTTCCGCGAGGAGTCGGGTGACCGACGCGCCGACGAGGCCCTCGCGGTCGTACCCGGAGAAGGCCAGCGCCGCGTCGTTCACCGCCTTGATCTCGCCGGTGGTGTTCATCATGATCACCGGGACACCGACGCTTTCGAAGGCGCGTCTGTACACCGACGGCCCGAACGTCACGTGTGACACCCCCGACTCCCCGTTCCCGACGGCCGGACGACGACGGGTGTCTGTTCCACGCGGTCACTCTTCCGTCCGCTGATAAAATAGTTCGGTCTAATTACGAGATTCGATAGCTGAACCGGAACCACCGTCGCCGGGGGTCGTGAGCGTCGGCTGGGAGACACAGTCTGTGACTACCGAGAACACGCCGTCGGTCGACGAGTGGGCATCGGGACTCACTCGAACAGTTCGTCGACCGCGTCGCGGGCCGCGCGTGCGGCCTCGTCGGCGACCCGTTCGGCGTCGTGGTCGGCGTCGGCGGGTGGGTTGACGTAGACATCCACGTCAAGCACGCCGTCCTCGAACGTGACGGTCACGTCGAAGTCACGCAGTGCAGACTGTTTGTACCGGTCGAGCACCAACCCCTCGGCGGCCGCCGAGGCCGTCTCCACGACCGTCTCGGCTGTCGGCTCCGTCTCGTCCGTCGACATCTACGCGCCGCCGGCACCGGGACCGCCCGGACCGCCCGGCATGCCGCCCGCGCCGCCACCCTGCAGGAGCTGTTGGAGCTCCTCCTGGAGACTCTCGAACTGTTGTTGGACCTTCGACTCCTTCGAGTCCAACTGCTCTGCGCGACGGTCGAGCCGGTCGCGTTTCCCTTCCAGGTCCGACTTGGCCTCGTCGTACTCCGCCTCGACGAGCAGTTCGCCCGCCTCGCGGTACATCTGGGCGCCCTCGTCGATCTCTTCGAGCGCGTCCAACGCCGTCTCGGCGTCCGTCAGCGCCGTCTCGGTCGACTCCTTCTGCTCGGAGAGGTTCTGTGCCTGCTCCTGTAGCTCCTGTAGCTCCTCGATCTTCTCTTGTGCCTCGGGCGGCAGATTACCCTGCATACCAGAGTCGACGGGCCTCGGGGTGAAAAAGGCGTTTACTCGCCCGGCGAACGCCACTCGCCGTCTGGGCGGTCGCCGCGACGGTGATCACGCGGCGACTGACTCACTCCGCGGCCGCCGAGTCGACGCTCCCGTCGCCGATTGTGACGACGGTGCGTTCACACTCCGAACACCGCCACTTCGCCTTCACGCCGATGTGGACCTCCATGCTGGCGGCCCGCCAGAACGTCGTCTCCTCGTCACACTCCGGACACTCGCGGGTCGTCTCTAGGCTCATACCTCCCTGTTGGCTCCGCGGCCGATTTGAACACGTCGGTCTCGCCGTCGTGTGAGAAGGTGGGTGGCCGCTCCGTGGTGAGCGACGGCGGAGTTCCGTCGACCCCCCCAGGGGTTTGGTGGTGATTGGGGGTCGACGGAAAGACTAAGTGCTGGGTGGGCGCTAACAGGCTGTACGTGCCCGATCCGGGCATGGTTCCACATGAACCCGTTGTGGGGTTGAAGCCGATCTCGGTGTCGCTCACGGAGTCGAAGTCATCGGAGTTCCAGATGAACCCGTTGTGGGGTTGAAGCGGGTCCGGGTCGGACTCGGTGTCCGGTGCCGCGTCGGGTTCCAGATGAACCCGTTGTGGGGTTGAAGCGGTCACATCGGTCAGACGAGTGTCAAGCCCGTCATAGTTCCAGATGAACCCGTTGTGGGGTTGAAGCGTGGCCGATGGCGAGTGAGGCTCGTCACCCGATACTGGCCGACACGAGCAGTCTGGTCGCTGTCGCGAGTAATCTGAGGGCAAGGGGCGAGCGCGTCGTCGCGCGTTGCGCGTGCCACCACCCGAACGTATTTGTCTGAACACTGCCGGCCGCGACGCCCACAGTGCTTATATTCGTCAGAGACAAATCGCAGGCTGTCCCGGGTCGCTGACAGCCGCCCGGAGACAAGAGATCACTGAGCGTGTGAGGGACCCGTTGTCCTGTCTGACAGGGCACGGTCGCACTCCTGATCCAGCTCTGCCGCGAGAATCGGGAGGCTGCTGGTGGCTCGGTGACGCTCTGCCGTCGTACTCTCTCGAAAGAATCGGTAGCCGCTGGTGGTTCAGTCTCGGTTGAGACGAACGCCCAGTGCGACCCAGATTAACGGACCGCCTATCGCGTGTCCCCCTAAGACGAGGACTGTACCGCACACCAACATCGTCACGAAGACGATGGGCAAGTCCTGATCGGTCGACAGCTCTGCCATCGTACTCTCGGCTACACCGTGGGTCAAGCCCACGTCACGCCGACTACGGTTGGGGTAGCGATTGACTTCAATTTCTATACTCAAAACGTCTCTCCTCTTGTTAATTACATTATTTGTTCTTTTGTACGTCAAACGTCACAGAGTGGGAATCCACGCGAACGAACGAGACGACACAGCACGACGGGTTCCGACCACAGTGGGTCGACACGCCACGCTAGCCCGGTGTCCGGTCACCCGACTGGCTCTGTGT
>ERZ1034569.56-NODE-56-length-37061-cov-11.428768_pt1 | contig 37061 bp, 30 predicted proteins | sample MGYA00520706_ERZ1034569 | MGnify/ENA primary metagenome ERZ1034569 (study PRJEB33760, sample SAMEA4777722) | hypersaline lake metagenome | biome: hypersaline environment; feature: brines | place: Spain | collected 2014-08 | depth 0 m ...
TGTGGAAGCGGTCTCGAATACCGTCTCTCGAAGATAACACCGTCGCACTCGTGTTCGAGTGCCCCCTTGACGATTCCGTTTGCCACAGAGTGCAGAACGTGCGTGACGTATTCGTCTTCTCGACTGCTAAGTTGTTGGAGAGTGCGATGGGCTGACTGCGTCCCACACTCTTGCAGGCTGCCACGAGTGTTCTCGAATTCTCTTCGAGCGTCATTAAGTGTGCCTGCGCTGGAAAAAGTGGGCCGTGCTGGTGACGACTGGTTGACGCCGAGGTCAACACTGAGAACCGTCTCGTCCCGTCCTGCGTCGTTGCCCCCTGCTCGGGCTTCTCCTCACGATAGCCGAGGTGTAGGTATTGTCGTTTCGGTAGTGGAGTGTGCTTTCGGTGTACTCCCACTCTTTGTCGTTCAAGTACTGGACTAGTGTCCATCATCTCCACTCGGAAGCGCGAGGTCTACCCTGACTCGTGAGTGGCTGCCCAACACTGTCAGTGACACGTGCTCTTGTTCGCGAACACACTGAGTGTTCGCCTATTGTGTGTGATGGACTTGGACGTGAATTGTGATCGTATCGCTTCTCCCCGTTTTTTCTATGTTCAATGCAGGATTGGATGCGACGTGCACCCTCGTGACAGGCAAGAACCGAGTGCTAACTGTGCAACTCTATTTGTTGTTGCACCGTGTCTCGAGCTCGGTTTCTGACACCACCCTGAGTGTGTTCGGTCTCCCATGCAAGATTGGATGCGAGATTGCATCCACCGAGCCACTTCTCCATGGTGGATTGGAGTAGCTCGTGATGTATCGATGGATGTGATAGCCGACTTCAGCACATGCTGCCGCACGATTGACGACAGAGCGACTGATCCAAATCCAAGAACCTCAGATGCAACATGAACTCCCCCGCGTGCGATGGCGTGGGGCATCTTGGTTTTAGGCGAATGTCAACGGCTTCAGCCGTGGGAGCCGACGCTACTGAAACAGACAACGTGTCTGATATCTCACTGTAATCCTCAAACGCACCGTGTGAGCCAGATATAATCCCACAGAGAAAGCAAGACGAGTGCCTCGGCTTTGTTCCCGGGTGGCAATCGTCAATTTCCGTTCCGATAATGATTTTTTGTGTCTCAAACCACTTCAGTTGACTCCGAAACAGTTCACTTTACTCCCGTCTCCCCTCTATATGAGTCACATGGATTCCTGCTCGCTACGATAGTGCTGAGCGGGTCCCAACTCTCGAGTCCCGCCAATTGTGAGAACATATAAGACTGCTAAACCAATCCCATAAGCGAGCATAAGTGGGATCGTAACTAAAAACATCGTCATGATATCAGCAGGGGTGAATATAGCTGCGAGAGCAAGCATTGCGACCGTCACCTCTCGCCATCGATTCCGCATCGTCTGGTAAGGAATTCGAGCACGATTTAGCAGAATCATCAATACTGGGACATCGAATAAAATGCCGATACCAGCTGTGGTAAAGAAGATCAACCAAAAGAAGTTCGTGATGCGATATGCGATAAACATGTTCGCCACGAGCGCGTCGTTTACCAGCCAAGAAATTACTGTTGGCGCAACCGTGGTGTAGCCGAGAACAAACCCGCCAATAAGTCCACCCCCAAGAGCTGCTGTCCAGCCCAGTACCGCCTCGCGCCGCTGACTAATAATCGCACGCTCTTGCAGTGCTGGCCACGCATAGTATGCAACTAATGGGACGGTCGCGATTGCTGCGATAATCGCAGAGAGTTTCACTTCGAATATTAGTGCCTCCATTGGGTGAAGCGCAACAACACTGAGCACCTCAGTCGGTTGCACCTCTGTTGGCAACCGTCGTAGGAAGTCATCATACACTCGTTTGATACCTCCTGTGTAAAGCCAGCCAAATGCCCCGGCCAGGACGAGCATAAAGAACCCAACAATCCGGAACGCTTTGGAGGTGAGCGACTCAAGAATGAACGTCAAATCGGCGTAATACCCATCAATACTCTCTTCAGCTGTTGCTTCATCATCAGCAAACTCAGAGAGGAACGCGCTTCCAGCCCGAGATGCCCGATCACTCACCGATTCTGTCTCATCGGCTTGCTCAGGTGATGGCGAATCATCTGCCTCGGTTGCGTCGTGACGGTCTAATATGACTCGTGCCTTCTGTTTCTCACCAGCGTCCAGTGCCTGATTTGCTGCCTGCATCACATCAGACTCTGAGAGTGACTCAAAGACCTCTGGTGGAGCAGCTCGCACACCGGCCTCGTCAAGCGTTGAAAGCTCGATTTTCGATGGATTCCCGATCCCAGCTTCAATCGCAGCCACGGTATCAATATCTCGATATATCAGCCCTGCGATAGTGATCAGTGTTCCAAATACTCCACCTGCTATGATGAGGAGCGCCTGTGTGGCCTCGCTCTCTGGCCGCTGAACCCGGTAAGCACTCTCTAAGGTGGCGAGTGCTGCATTCGTCTGTTCAAACCCACCATACATGAGAATCATGTAGATCAGTGATCCTCCACCAATCCCAGCAGCAGTGACGAGATTCCAATGCTGTCGCATGGTCTCAGTGAAATTGAGCTGTGCGCTGCCGCGATGTACGATGGTAACCAGCTTTGATAGATAGAGACTAACACCGTACAGGGCTAAGACAGGAAGTGCCCAGAGTATCTGTGTGAATGGGTCTGGCGGAGTGAACATCGCCCCTGCAGCGAAGACGCCGAGCACAGCGTAGCGCCATTTTTCTCGAAACGTCTCGTACGGGACGATTTCCGCATATGAGAGTGCCGGCATGACGAGTGGCAACTGGCTTGCCAGTCCAAAAGAGATTGTTAGAAGAAAAATAAACTCTGCCCATTTGACAATCGAGTATGTTGGTGCAAACCCCGCATTTACTGCGTTCTGTGCTAAAAATGAGAAAGTAAACGGGAAGAAAAAGAAATATCCATATGTCACTCCCCCAGCGAACAGCGATGCCATTCCAACAATGATGCCAACCACCGTCCACCAAGGGATTGACCTCTGTGGCCAGAGTCCACGTTCACGAAGCGCATCTCGGCTCACGTACAGAAATGCAGGAAGACAAATCACAACTCCAGTCACTAAGCCTATTTTCGCCTGTAACAGAATCACATCGAACGGCGTCTGTGCAATGATCGAAACTGCTTTTTCAAGTTGTGCTTCCATTTGGGCGCGCGTAACTCCTTTGAGGAAGTCCCATACGTACAGATTCAATGCATAGAATGTGCCTAAAAATCCGATAAGAAAAATAACGAATACTTTTTGCAGATCTTTTTGAGCTGCTCGAAGCATCGCACCAGCGGTTTCTCGACCAGCATTGATTGTCGATCTGGTGTCGTCGTCGAGCGCACTTGCCATATAAATAGGTGCTTACTCGCGGTTATCAACTTTTTCCAATCCAGTGCGCTGTCTTCTGACTGATTCATCAGAAAAGGACTATAAGAAATCGGCGACGAGTAAGAATGAATGGTGGAGGACTCAGAGCCCGCAGATTCTGTATCTACTGGTTCATCGACTGCCAATGACAGGCCAGCAGTAGCAGACCCTGATCAATCGCCACCAACTGGCACTGATGGCGGCGAACCGGTTTCACAGAGTGCTGTGGATGCAGATCACACTGGGGCCGCGACTGGCCACACGGTTGATGATGGACTCGTTGGTGAAGGCCCTGAAGGTGACGAGGAGATGCCACTTGCGGATCACATTGAGGAGATGATACGTCGGTTGGCGATTATCTTGGGTGTAGCTGGAGCATTTACGCTTATACTGTATCCTGGCGCTGATCTGCTCAACACTGCGGTTACGGTTGAGTTAATCAGTTCGACTGAAGTCATCGATTTTCTCTGGAATACACACATTCCAGGGGCCCCCGAGGTCAGTGACCGTCGCCCTCGAATATATGGGCCACTTGAACTCCTATTTACGGAACTCAAAGTTGCTGCTCTTGGTGGACTGGTCATTGGTCTCCCAGTGTTTGTGTATGAGACCTATCTATTCATGCGGCCAGGGCTGTTCGAAAAAGAGCGTCGGTATTATCTAGCAGCCGTCCCGACAAGCGTCGTCTTGGCATTTATCGGGATAGCCTTCGCGCACTTCATTGTCCTGCCAGCCATCTTCGCGTATTTCACCTCCTATACGACCGGCACAGCGGTTGTCGCATTCGGACTGAAGGAAACATTCAATCTAATCTTGATTCTCATGGGATATAATGCCGTTATTTTCCAGATACCGCTTTTTATCATGCTGGCAATCATGATGAATCTCGTCACCCGCCAGTGGCTTCTCCAGCGCCGATTGATATTCTGGGGGACATTCTTAGGAATCGCATTTCTAGTCAGTCCAGACCCAACCGGCATGGCCCCAATTATTATTGGGGTGACGATGATCGTCCTGTTTGAGGGAACACTCGGTGTCTTGGGCTGGGTCACTGATCGGTGAGTTGGCCTATTCAGTGGATGGATATGATGTCTCGAACACATCCTCAACGACAGGCCCATCGCCGGAATCGGTCTCAGATTCATTACCTGGGCTGACACTTCCTGTTTGATAACCGTGCAGATCGAGTGTGACATGGTCGAATCCAATTTCAGTCAAACGTTGACGGACAGCGATAACAAAATCCGTGTCGAGCGCCTCAGATAATTCTTCAGAGGCAACTTCGATCCGAGCCAGCCCATCATGATCACGAACACGAAACTGTGAGAATCCCCACTGTCGAAGAGCTGCCTCGGCTTTTTCAACGCGACTCAGTCGGTCTTCGGTCACTGCAAGTCCTGTCGGAATTCTTGACGACAGACATGCCATCGATGGCTTATCCGCAACCGACAATCCATACCAGTCAGCGACACGCCTGACAGCATCCTTTTCGAAGCCGTGCTCACGGAGTGGTGAGTGGACTGAGAGTTCCTCAACTGCTTGCAGTCCTGGACGGTGTCCTTCAGATGGGTCAGAGGCATTTGTTCCATCACAAACTGTTGTGATATTTAATTCGTGTGCAGTCTCATACATCCGCCCCAATCGCATTGTCCGACAATGATAACATCGATCGCCATCGTTCTCAACAAAATCAGGATTCTCGAGTTCAGAGAAATTTACAATTTTGTGTCGGATTCCAATCTCTGTTGCCACGCGCCGAGCGTCCTCAAGCTCAGCGGAAGGCAAGGTCTCAGATTTGGCAGTACAGGCAACTGCTGCATCGCCTAAGACGTCATGTGCAATCGCCGCAACGACTGCTGAATCAACACCGCCGGAAAAAGCGACAAGAATGGACTCACGCTCTGCTAATGACGCACGAGCGGCTTCGATACGGCGTTCATCATCAGGAGTCAGAGTCCCAGCATCTGGTGCTGATTGAGTCTCGTTTACACCACCCATACCGGGGTCAATGGTCATGTTCCGGATTATAGTTTAAGATAGTAAAAATACATGGGCAGGCCAGTGCGGCTCTGTCACCCGCAACGTTTTGTTGGATGAAACAAGACTGACGCGTGAATGGAGTTTGAGGCAATCCCCGGTGTCGGCCCAAAGACTGCAGCCGCGCTTGCAGAGTTCGACGGTGCCGAACAGGCACTGCGGGATGGAGATGTTGCAGCATTAGCGCGCGTATCTAATCTGTCCGAAGGCCGCGCAGCACGAGTAGCAAGAGGTGCTATTAGATACCGCCACGATGACCAGAGTGAGTTCTTGACAACGGACCGTGCCAAAGAATTGTATCGCGAGATCCTTGGGCTACTCAAGGATCGGGCCGTCACCGAATACGCAACTAAACGTATGTCGACGTTTTACCCAACTGCATCGCAAGCCCGCATTGAGGAGGTGCGTGAGCAAGTTACGGCGGCGACAGAACTTGACCCCGACCTTCCGATTCGCGATGCGCTCTCTGAGTTGGCACCACTTGAAGATCCTTCACCACAGCGAGTCCGTGATCGATGCTTGGCGACACACGATGCGGAGCGATATACTGCTGCAGAATCGGCATTTCCTGAGCTCTCTATCGAAATTGTCGAAGACACGCGTGGACTGGCTGAGCTTGCCCGCTCATACTCAACGGTCGTGACCCCAGATGAATCATTTGCAGGCATCGATATCGAGGGTGATGTTCGCGTGCGTCCCGATGCGTTTGAGTCACCGGATGAAATCGTTCCAGAGCGTGTCCTATCATTCTTTGCACACAATCGTGAGGCAATCCTTGCAGCAACCCGTATCTACGAGGACATTCCACGTGAACCTCCTTGCAATCTTAGCCACCTCCGTGGTCGACTCGAACTACTCACCGCAGATGGCACCGTTCGAGGTGATACAGAACTACAACGACTCGCGACTGCTATTGATGATCTCGATGTGACAGTTTCGACAGCCGAATCAGTTGCGAATGACCGCCTTCGCGCTGCCATTGAGGAGCGCGATGTGACAATTGAAGGGACAGACTTTCTTTCGCTGGTTGAGCAAGGGGCACGCGTTGACTCATTATTTGGGCGAGAACTGGATGGTGAATACGATGCGGCTGTTGAGGCTGCTCGTACACATCTGATCGAAGCAATCGACCTCAAACCAGATGAAGTAGACTTACTCACCCGCGTGTTTCCCCCAGATCCAACATTCCCTGTCGAACATAATGAGACCGTTGTCTCACGACTTCGCACTGAGCTCACTGCAAATCGCGACCGACGCGCAGCGAGACGAAAACGCGAGCTTGCGAGCGACCTCTCAGACCTTCGCACAGTCGTCAACACGCTGGTTGAAGAGGCGCTTGAACTCGATGTTCAGCTGGCACTGGCGCGGTTTGTCGATGATTTTGACTGCTGCTTTCCGACGTTCCGTAGCGACCCACCCGGGTTTTCGTTTGAACAGGGATGTTCACCCTTTCTCGATCTTCCATTCGACCGGGTCGAACCCGTCGATTACCACGCCTCAGGCGTCACGCTCCTTTCAGGCGTGAATTCTGGTGGAAAAACCTCGACCCTCGATCTGATAGCCCTGATTGTTATTTTAGCACATATGGGCTTTCCCGTTCCAGCGGGTGCGGTCGCTCTTGAGCGATTCACTGAGCTCCATTACTACGCCAAAAATCAAGGAACTCTTGATGCAGGTGCGTTTGAGAGCACCCTCCGTGAATTCCGCAATCTCGTTGACGGCCAGCGAAATCGATTGGTACTAGTTGACGAACTTGAGAGTATTACCGAACCCGGGGCGTCGGCCAAGATCATCGCCGGCATTCTTGAATCACTCAGCGAGCAGGGAGTCACTGCAGTGTTTGTCTCTCATCTTGCGGACGAAATTCAGGAGGCGAGCGCAGCTGAGGTTGCTGTCGATGGAATTGAGGCGGTTGGGCTGAAAAACGGAGAACTCATTGTCAACCGCTCCCCAATGAAAGGACACTTAGCACGTTCCACGCCAGAGTTGATCGTTGAAAAGCTCGCTGGTGAGGATGAAAGCGGCTTTTATGATCAGCTCCTGGAAAAATTCTGAAGCGGGTGACTGGGCAACGGTTAAGTAACCGCCTCGTCGTTATCGAATCGATGAGCGAGGATCCCGACGAGGGGATGCTATCGTGGGATGAATCTGTCTTCCGCGATGAACACGTCTTCGAGATTGACTATGTCCCCGAGACCTTTGATCACCGCGAAACTCAACTTGAGAGTCTAAAGTATGCGCTTCGACCAGCCGTACGTGGATCCCGTCCGCTGAACACGATGACTCGCGGCCCGCCTGGAACTGGCAAAACCACCGCTGTTCAGAAGCTGCTTACTGAGCTAGATTCACAACGTGGTGTGCAAACTGTAAGGGTAAACTGTCAAGTAGATTCCACAAGATACGGCGTCTTCTCGCGCATCTTTCAGCACATATTCGAGTATGAGCCTCCCTCGTCGGGGATATCATTCAAAAAGCTTTTTGGGCAGATTGCCGATCAACTTGTTGATGCGGAAGATGTCCTTGTCGTTGCACTGGACGATATTAATTATTTGATTTATGAGAATGAAGCATCAGATACGCTTTACTCGCTACTGCGGGCACACGAAGCACAAGCTGGTGCCAAAGTTGGAGTCATCGTCATTTCATCAGATCTCTCTGTTGAACTCATTGACGAACTCGATAATCGAGTACAGAGTGTTTTTCGACCTGAAGAAGTGTACTTCTCCAAATACGACGCCACTGAAATTATTGATATCCTTCAGCAGCGCGCTTCCCGCGGCTTTCACGATGGTGTGCTCGGTTCGCCCGAACTTGACCGCGTGACTGAACTGACTGCTGCAGATGGGGACCTTCGAGTTGGTATCGACCTCTTGCGGCGAGCGGGTCTCCAGGCTGAGATGCGCGGGAGCAGGACGATTGCAATTGAGGATATCGACACAGCATACGAGAAATCAAAGTATGTGCATCTATCCCGCCGACTACAGGGACTCTCTCAGACAGAGTCGGCGCTCGTCGAGGTCGTAGCAGCAGATAGTGGGGCAACTGCCGGCGAGATTTATGAGTTATTTCATGCTGAAACTGGTCTCGGATATACGCGGTATAGCGAGGTTGTGAATAAATTAGACGATCTGGGCATCATTGATGCCTCGTACACAGATATTGAAGGCCGAGGCCGAACGCGATCAATGAGCTTGGCCTACGATGCTGACGCGGTTATGGAGCGATTATAAATCCAGCTCGCGTGACCCACGCTGGAGCATCACGGAATCTGACTGAGCTGAGCCCACTCCATTCAGCCGCTAACGTGGCTTCTTCGACCCACTTACGCGTCTCTCGTGCTCCTCCGAAATATATAGATACCTCACGGCAAAGTATGGATGATGAAACGCACAAGTGGAACTGACGAACAAAAGCGTCAGGCAGGAAAAAAGGCTGCATCATATGTCTGCTCTGGTGATACCGTTGGCTTGGGAACAGGGAGCACCGCTGCAATGGCTGTACGGGAATTGGGCAAGCGCGTGACAAACGGTCTCACAATTCAGGCTGTGCCAACTTCATACGCAACAGCTGATCTCGCTCAAGATGCAGACATTCCACTCTGCGGGCTGAGTGCGATTGAACACATCGACATCGCTATTGACGGTGCAGATCAAGTGACCGAGTCATGTGATGCGCTCAAAGGCGGAGGCGCAGCACACACGACCGAAAAGATAGTCGCCAGTCGTGCCAGTGAGTTCATCATTATCGTTGATCCGTCGAAAGTGGTGTCGACACTTTCTGGTCCGGTTCCATTGGCGGTTCTCCCATCAGCCGTGACACATGTTTCAGATGTTGTTACACGGCTTGGGGGACAAGCTACTCTTCGAGAGGCTGCACACAAAGATGGACCAGTCGTGACTGATCAGGGAAATCATGTCATAGATGTGTCTTTTGAGAAGATATCCTCGCCTGATGCATTGGGAGCTGACCTGTCAACGATTCCAGGAGTAGTTGAACACGGGCTTTTTATCGATATGGCTGACGGCGTCTTTGTCGGTAGAAGTGACGGCGTTCGTCAATTGCAGCCCTCTCCGTGACTACCCTTGCCGGTAGTCGATACTCACATTCTCGTCTTGAGACGAGGGAGCTATCGCTGCGCCTCTCTGAGAGTATTAACCGGCGTGAAAAAGAGTGATGATGTAATTCTACAAATCCCGCGGTTGGACAGTTTTTCGATCGTTATCCTCTGCTCGTCGCGCTGCGTCTTCGAGCAACTCATTTACTTCTCCATCGAGTGCATCGTAGAAATCAGATGCGACGTTCTTGTCTGCTAATGCCTCTTTAACGGCCGCCTTGACGATTAAATCTGCCATGCAAAGTCCTCTACATCGGCCCTATATAAAAATATTTTCCAAATCGGCTGTACATACCCTTGTTCCCCGGAATTACGGCATTTGAACACATATGATTTAAGTAGTATGTCTGCATAGCGCGCGTCGACAAGACGTAATGTGATGTGAGACGGGTACTGGCCTGGTAGTTTAGACTATCTCAAAAGAGAGGCCAGGCACTATCGATGTATAGTCAAACCGACACATATGTGACTGAGCAGGCCAATTCGACCGTGTGCGAGACGTTCTTGAAGACGTAGCGGCAGGCGAACTGACACCAGCAGAGGCAGAGGCTCAGCTTGCAGGGTACATCACGGGCGAGGCTGGTCGATTTGATGCTGCGCGTGAACAGCGCCGTGGAATCCCTGAGGGGATTCTCGCTGAGGGTAAGACACCCACAGAAATCACAGAATTAGCATCATCAGCATTAATTTCGACCGAGCATGCGGTTATCACACGGATTGATGCAGACACCGCCGAGACCGTCATAAGCTCTCTCAGTGCCGGTGAATCACATACATTTGATGACCGTGCACAGACACTCACGATACAGACTGATGAATACTCACCGCCAGAAACAGATGGAACTGTCGGAATTGTGACCGGTGGAACAGCAGATACTGCAGTTGCAGGTGAAGCTGCAACCGTTCTCAAAGAAATGGGCGTAAGCATTGAGTGGATAACCGACGTTGGTGTCGCCCACCTTGGAAGAGTGATCGACCATATCGACACGCTCAAGCAGACAGATGTACTCATCGTAGCGGCCGGCCGTGAGGGGGCACTCCCGACGGTCATAGCAGGGCTCGTAGATACACCTGTGATTGGTCTTCCTGTTGCCTCTGGATACGGGTATGATGGAGATGGTGAAGCAGCACTTTCCGGCCTGTTACAGTCGTGTACCGTACTTTCCGTGGTAAATATCGATGCTGGATTCGTCGCGGGATCACAGGCTGGTCTTATCGTCAGGGCGATTGATGATGCCCGCAAAACATCAGACAAGTAACGTTTGTGTGTGCTGTGACGCACAGATCATGCCCGAGGAACACGGTATCGTTGTTGATCAGGTGGACGAAGAAAATCCCCCGAAGACGTGCTCATATTGCAGACAGATTCGAGAGAGTAACCGCGTGGGACGTGGACTGTACGTCTGTGAGTTGTGCGAGACGACAATAAACGCAGGTGTGAACGTTTGCAGACAGATAGCTCAGAATCCCTCAGCGGGGGATATGAGTAACAGCTGGTTGGCCAAGCCCGGAGTCTTCCTGTTCGACTGCGAGAGCGGACAGTTCATACCGAAAAAACGGAAAGACTGTAAACTGTCATATCCCAACGCTCGGGAATCCCACCCTTGAAGCGGCGTGAGGAGGTCACATCCAGTTTATATGCTCATCATATATATCAGGAATAGAGATGGGCTGGGATGGAGAGTGCATAGCCTACAAACCAGTTTACACTCGTTCGAAAGCCCACAAGCTCAGCCGTGGGAGGATGCCGGGAATCACAGATGAGTTCATTCGCATGCGAGAAATTGCTGATTTGCGGAGGAATTGTATCTTCGCCGACTCGCCCGGATTCGCCTCGCGCTTGTTAACACGTGGCTAAGCGCCTATAGACCGCTCATGGGTGGAAGAACGCATCCAGAGCGTTGTGTTCAGTTGAACGTGGTTAGGCGACTGAGACTGCCTGAGTAGTCTTATCAGACAGATACTGACCTCAGCTTCTGTTGTGTAAAAATAAGATATGTTGACGCCTGCATGAACAAGGCTGTGTCGATCGACTCAAGACGTCTGATACATCCGTCCATTGCGTTGGCCTGCCGTGTGTGGACCGGAAGGGATAGAACAGGGCGCTGTTGAATGTGAGATGAGAGTATATGGATGAGCGCCTCTCGATCCTGCTGACGAATGACGATGGTATCGATGCACCAGGGTTGGCAACACTGCGGACCGAACTGACTGCTGTTGGTGAAGTGACGGTTGTTGCTCCAGCCTCAAATCAAAGCGGTGTGGGCCGAACGCGGAGCGACGAGGTCGTTATTCGTGACCATCCCTGGGGGGTTGCATTAAATGGAACGCCTGCTGATTGCGTCGCATATGCACTTTCCGGTCTTGAGGAGCGGTTCGATATTGTCGTCGCTGGTGTCAATAATGGTCCGAACGCTGGTAATTATATTGTTGGCCGCTCTGGGACTGTTGGCGCTGGGATCGAGGCCGCATTTCTTGACACCCCTGCCCTGGCGATCTCAGCGTATCACTCGACCGACTTCTTCATCTCACCTCCAGAGGAATATGATTTTTCGAGGCCTGCACGGATTGCCCGACGAATTGCTGTCCGCGGTCTTGAAGCGGGAGTATACGATACTGTTGATCTGCTAAATGTAAACGCTCCTGTCGATGCGCCAAATCCACCAGTCATTTTGACTGAACCATATCATGATTATGAGCAAGAGATTGAACCGGTGAACACAGCCGACAGAGCATCGAGTTCAGAGTTAGATGCTGATGAATCGCTCATTCGACTCCGTGACCGAACATGGCCCGGATCGATAGGATGGGAAAATCCGTTTCCTCCGACTGCAGAGCACCGTCGCCGATATCCTGTCGGGAGTGACCGGAGAGCGCTTATGGACGCTGGAGTGAGTGTTTCTCCGCTGTCAGTCACTCATGGTTCGCCAGATAGCGCTGCGCTCGCTGACGTGATTGAAACGATCGATGCCTCCTGAGGCAGTTTCTCCTCCAGAGGATGCCCCGCATTGCGTCTATATCGTCCGCTGCGATGACGATTCGTACTACACAGGGTATACGACCGATGTTGAGCGCCGTGTGACTGAGCATAACGCTGGCGATGGGGCAAAATATACCAAAGGGCGAAGGCCAGTGAAACTGGTTTACGTTGAGACATTTGCCACTCGCTCTGCTGCACAGTCAAGAGAGTATGAAATCAAGCAGTTCTCGCGAAAAGACAAACATGAGCTGGTACACCACTCGTGACTGTCGCAACGTATCTTTTTGTTCTGTTAGTGTTTCATCATCTCATATGGATGCGATCTCCTTTGGGACGGACGGCTGGCGAGCGACGCTGGAGACCTTCACTGACCGACGTGTCCGCATCGTCGGACAGGCGGTTGCCACTTATCTTACCGACATGGGGCACACAGCACCTGTCGTCGTTGGATACGATGCTCGTGAAACCTCTGAGGGGTTTGCCACATCACTGGCAGAGGTGTTGGCCACCAACGGCTATGATGTCATCTTACCAGAACGTGACCGACCAACGCCACTCGTAGCATATGCGGTTGTTGACCGCGAGCTATCTGGTGCGGTCATGATTACTGCCTCACACAATCCTGCAGAGTACAACGGAATCAAGTTCATTCCCGACGACGGTGCACCGGCGCTTCCTGCGGTGACAGATGCAATCGCTGAACGACTGGCTGAGCCAATGACAGAGACAGGCGGTGAGACTGGGTCGATCAAGAGAGTCAATCTCAAACGGCCACACTTTGATCATGCACGCGAACTCGTGCCTGCAGACCTCTCTAACGTTGAGGTTGTATACGACGCAATGCATGGGTCAGGCCGGCGTGTGACCAGTGAACTCCTCTCGGAGGCTGGTGCGGATATCACCTCGATTCGCGAAGAAACAAACCCGACATTTGGAGGGAGCGCGCCAGAGCCAAATACAACACATCTTCAGGAGCTCGTTCAGACGGTCAGACAGAGCGATGCTGATATCGGCGTGGCAAACGACGGTGACGCTGACCGTGTCGCATTTGTGACACCTGACCGAGGCGTTCTTGATGAGAACTTGTTTTTCGCAGCAGCCTATGATTACCTGCTTACGCAAGCATCTGGCCCAGCAATCCGAACAGTCTCAACGACGTTCCTCATTGATCAGATTGCGGCTGATCATGAAACTGAAGTCATTGAGACTGCAGTCGGATTCAAATGGATTGCCGATGCGATGGCTAACCATGACGCGCTCATTGGTGGTGAAGAATCTGGTGGATTCTCTATTCGCGGACATATTCGTGAAAAGGATGGAGTGCTGATGGCACTTTTGGGGTCGGCGATGACAGCAACCGAACCGATGGACGCCCGTATTGATCGGATTGAGGCCACGTATGGCACAATCGCCGCTGGCAAACGGAGTCTCGACTGCCCTGACTCAGAGAAATCACGTGTCATCGACGAACTTGCGGAGGTACTTCCTGACACAGTGGCTGGTCGAGATATCCGTGATATCGTCACTCGTGATGGGTTTAAACTACTCTTAGAAGATGGAACATGGCTTCTCGTGCGTCCATCAGGGACAGAACCAAAACTGAGAGTCTATGCAGAGGCCACAACAGACACAGCGGTTGAGGCTCTCTTAGACGCAGGGACAACGCTTGTCAAGCCGGTGATTTAACACCAACACAGCGCCGAACACCTTCAGAAGTGTCGAGACTGCAGATATCAAAGCCAAGTTGTTGATAAAAGGGCTTTACCTGTGGATGAAACTCGACCCCAACAGCTGCTGTGTTGTCGGTCAGTATTTCACTCACGAGTGCTGTTGCTATTCCACCCGATTGAAACTGTTGTCGAACTGCAATATGCGTGATTTCGTCAATAGCGTCGACACGTTCGAAGAGTGTCTCCGATGGCCACTCTGTGGGGGGTTGTCGTTGAAGTGTAATGCGACAGACTCCTACAACTCTTTGATCGCACTCTGCGACTCGAAGGCTCACTGCCTCGGAGGTGATACTCTCAGAGAGGTCACACTCTATCGCAAGCATTGCGGCATCAAGCACTGCACGGATTTCGCTCTGGTCAGTCAATTCGGCAGTGCGCGTTCTGAACGTCCGTTCAGTCGAACACATCCTCTCTAATCATCCCTCAGTGGTATCAGAGAAGTGCACTGGGAGTACAGTACCACGGATTTGAATCGTGAAAACATGTCAGAGGACATTGCACAGCTCAAACAATCGTATTCCACTGTGAACCGCCCCGAGGTCAACTGAAGTGGTTCCCGAGACACGCTTGGAGTTATGGCGGCACTGATTTGTGACCCCGAGGCACTTGCCCTGGTCGTCCGTACATCGAGCATCATGTGGTATCTAAACGCGGGTGGTTTATGTCTGAGGGGACACCCTGTATGAGTATGAGCGAGGCAGACACGTCTGAGGGGACACCTACTGGTCGGGAGATATGGATCGAAAAATACCGACCAGAGACGCTTGATGATATCTATGGACAAACGGATATCATCGAGCGATTACAGTCATATGTCGAGCGTCAGGAACTCCCTCATCTGTTATTCTCTGGGCCTGCCGGCATTGGAAAGTGTGTCACCGGCGATACTCCTGTTCTTACAAGCGATGGACTCACTCCAATTGCGGATGTGGTTGGATCAGTTGAGGGGTTTGGACGACCAGACCCTCATCTCAAGGTGTGCACACTCACAGATACCGCCACATTTAGATTTGTTTCTCCATCTCATGTGTTCGCACAGACGAGTGAACGACTTATTCGGGTCCAGACCGTGGCAGGCGGAGAGATGCGTGTCACCCCCGAGCACAAGTTCTTGACTCGAGGTAAAAATGGGGTTGTTTGGCAACCAGCGGCACGCCTCAGTGATGGAACAGCAATCGCACGGCCAGCATCACTTCCTGCGCCGCCTGTGCCATCATCAGCACTATCCAGCTCAAGCGCACGAGATATCGGTGAGGCAGTGAGGGCTGAACACCCGCACCCTGAAGCGATACCAGCTTCGTCGTCGACAACAGCCCTCCTGCAAGCCAGCCGCTCCACACGCGAGGCATTCCTTGAGGCTGTCTTCGGTGGGGAAGCATACATGAAAAATCAGAGTACCGCTATCGAATCTGAGTGGACACCGCTCGTGAGCTATGTCGCAGCGTCGACCGGCAAAGAGACACAGATTGTCGAACGAACGACATCACAAACTCGTCTCGACATCCGACCTCCCTCAGCTCCGGAAACTCATGTGGGAGCGCGGCGTTCAAACAGGGAGGCGTATGCAGACGGTGGGGCAATCTATTTCGATACCGTCGAAGCGATTGATACACTGAGTGAGCCGACACGCGTGTACGACTTGACAGTCCCACAAACACGAAATTATGTCGGTGGGCGACTCCCGACAGTCCTGCATAACACAACCAGCGCAACCGCGATTGCGCGTGCAGTCTACGGTGAGGACTGGCGGGGGAACTTTTTGGAACTCAACGCCTCAGACGAACGCGGCATAGACGTTGTCCGCGATCGAATCAAAAGCTTCGCACGCTCATCATTTGGGGGATATGACCATCGAATTATCTTTCTTGACGAAGCTGACTCGCTGACGGATGACGCACAGTCTGCACTCCGCCGTACAATGGAACAGTTTGCAGACAACACACGATTTATTCTTTCGTGTAACTATTCCTCGAAAATCATCGACCCGATACAGTCACGCTGTGCGGTCTTTCGGTTCACACCACTTGATGATGAAGCAATTGCAAATCAACTCCGCGATATCGCATCTGCGGAGAGCATCGAGATGACTGAAAACGGACTGGACGCGCTCGTCTATGCGGCAAGTGGGGATATGCGACGTGGGATTAATTCATTGCAAGCGGCTGCTACGACGGGTACAGTGGTTGATGAGGAGACAGTGTATACTGTCACGTCGACAGCGCGGCCTGAGCAAATCGAAGCAATGGTTACCGCAGCGATTGAGGGAGACTTCACAACTGCACGGTCTGATTTGGAGACACTGCTCGTTGAGACTGGTATGGCCGGAAGCGATGTTATCGATCAGCTTCACAGAATCGCGTGGAATCTCGAACTTGATCAAGAAACAACCGTTCGATTACTCGAGCGAATTGGCGAAGCTGATTACCGAATCACAGTCGGAGGAAACGAGCGTGTACAGTTAGAGGCGCTCTTAGCGACATTAGCGGCATCTTAGTATCTCCCAGCGAGCTTTCGCTCCCGGAACTGTTTTACCGAGCGCGGGGCCAATTCAGAACTAATGAGTGAGCTACAGTCGGAGTATCAACTCCAATACTTCGATGATGAAGGATTCTCCCGGAAGCAGTGTCCGGTCACGGATGTGTATTTCTGGACTCGTGATCCGGATCAGGAAACGTGTGGTGAACCGCCAGCAGATGACTACTCTTTTATCGATAATCCAGGATTTGACACAGAATACAGCCTTGAGGAAATGCGTGAGGAATTTCTCTCTTTCTTTGATTCACGTGATCATGAGCGAATCGATCCCTACCCTGTCGCGGCTAACCGGTGGCGCGACGACGTATTACTGACTCAGGCATCAATCTACGACTTTCAGCCGCTCGTCACGAGCGGCGAAACCCCTCCTCCAGCGAATCCACTCTGTATCAGTCAGCCATGTATTCGGATGCAAGATATTGACAACGTTGGAAAAACCGGGCGTCATACCATGGCGTTCGAGATGATGGCTCACCACGCGTTCAATACGCGCGAAGAAGCCAATGACGAGTACGCCTATTCTGGTGAGACGTACTGGAAAAATGAAACAGTGCGACTCTGTGACACGTTTTTTGAGCACATGGGTGCAAATCTCGATGAAATAACCTATATCGAGGATCCGTGGGTGGGTGGTGGCAATGCTGGCCCCGCATTTGAGGTGTTATATCGAGGGGCAGAGCTTGCGACACTCGTTTTCATGTCACTTGAACAAGACGCTGCTGGCGAATATGAGATGAAAGATGGCAATCGCTACAGTCCAATGGATACATATGTGGTTGATACAGGGTATGGGCTCGAGCGATGGACGTGGGTTTCACAGGGGACACCGACTGTGTATGAGGCTATTTATCCTGATACAATCGAGTTTTTGAAATCGAACGCTGGTATTTCGCTCTCGGAATCTGAGAAAGAACTTGTTCATGAAGCAGCAAAATTATCTGGGTATCTAGATATTGATGAAGCTGATTCACTCGGATCAGCCCGCGCAGGTGTCGCCGACGAACTCGGTGTCAGCACAACAAAACTTGCTGATCTTCTCGAACCATTAGAGCATATCTATGCAATTGCCGACCACAGCCGGACGTTAGCGTATATGCTCGGTGATGAAATCGTCCCATCAAATGTCGGGACTGGATATCTTGCACGGATGGTGCTGCGCCGAACAAAGCGGCTCGTTGATGAGGTTGGTATCGACGCTCCACTCGATGAATTAGTTGATATGCAAGCTGACCGACTTGGATATACAAATCGCGACACGATACGAGATATCGTTCGGACAGAACATAAAAAATATCGTGAAACGCTCAAACGTGGGCGGAGACGGGTTGAGTCGCTCGCAGACACGTACGCGGACCGAGATGAGCCAATTCCGGTTGATGATCTTGTTGAACTGTATGACTCACACGGTATCCAGCCAGATATGGTAACGACAATTGCCGCCGACCGTGGTGCAGCGGTTGAGATACCAGATGACTTTTATTCGCTCGTGGCTGCCCGACACGAAGGTGATACCCCGATAGAGACCGATGACGCGCGCTCTTCCCGACTAACAGAACTCCCACCCACAGAGAAACTATACTATGATGATCAGGACCGGACCGAATTTGAGGCGGTCGTTCTTGATGTCTTTGATCACGACGAGGGGTATGGGGTTGTTCTTGATCAGACAATGTTCTATCCAGAAGGCGGTGGGCAGCCAGCCGATCACGGCACACTCACAAACGATGATATCACTGCAGAAGTGACGGACGTGCAGAGTGAGAATGATGTGATTGTTCATCATACCGACACGGCCCCTCAAAAGGGTGAGTTTGTTCGAGGGCAACTTGACGTTGACCGTCGACACCGCCTGATGCGACATCACACCGCGACGCATATTATCGGGGCAGCCGCCCGTCGTGTTGTCGGTGAACACATCCGACAGGCTGGCGCCCAGAAAGGAACCAATCAGGCAAGGCTTGACATCACCCATTATGAGCGTCTGTCTGATGAAACAGTTGCCTCGATTGAAGCAACTGCAAACAGAATGATCCGTCAGAATCACACCGTCAAAGTCAATCGTCCCGATCGGCACGAGGCTGAGCAAACACACGGGTTTGATCTGTATCAGGGCGGGATTCCACCGGGTCAGGATATACGGACGATTACCATTGCTGAGGATACACAGGCCTGTGGTGGAACGCACGTCTCACACACTGGCGACATTGGGGCCATCTCAATTCTGAATACTGAACCGATCCAAGATGGTGTCGAACGAGTGACCTTCGCGGCTGGCGAAGCCGCCATCGACGCAGTTCAGGAGACAAAACGCACACTCGCCGATGCAGCAGACGTCTTTGATGTCGCCCCTGCAGAACTCCCATCAACAGCTGAGCGATTCTTCTCGGAGTGGAAAGCCCGGGGAAAAAAGATCGAATCACTCAAAACTGAACTCGCTGAGGCGAGGGCAGCCGATGCATCTGCGACGAGCACAATTGGCGATGTCCCAGTCGTGGTAGACCATATCGATGGTGATATTGATGAACTCCGGGCGAATGCGAATGCAGTCGTCAAAGACGGTTCAGTCGCCGTCTATGGGTCGAAATCAGGTGGGAATGCGCAATTTGTGGTTGGTGTGCCTGACGATGTCGATATTAATGCAGGCGCGGTGGTGTCTGAGCTGGCCAGCCGCGTCGGTGGCGGTGGTGGTGGCCCACCAGACTTTGCCCAGGGCGGGGGCCCTAACATTGATCATTTTGAGACAGCGCTTGAGGCAGCCCCCTCGATTCTTCGCACAGCCCGGGAGGCATAATATCAGCGACACATATTTTCAGATAAACTCGTGACTGAAACAATCACTCGGTCAGGAGCGACTATTGCGTACTCCACCGCTGGGAGTGGAAACCCAGTCTGTTTCATCGGAGAGCTTGGCTTGGGTCCATGGCAGTGGAGCTGGCAGTTCCCCGCAGTTGCTGGCCCGTTCAAAGCAATCATTCCAGAGCGCCGTGGAGTTGGACATTCTGCATCTCCAAGCGACGACTATGATATCAGAACGATTCGGCAAGACATTCTTGCAATTTTGGCTGCCTGCGACGTGCGCCGTGCGCACTTCGTTGGCTTTGGTGTCGGTGGTCTGATTGCTCTCTCGATGGCTCGACAGACCCATCGGGTGGCATCGTTGACGCTGATTGGGACCGCAGCAACCCGCTTAGACAGAAGTTCCCCTATGGAGAGCCATTGGTCGCCTCCTCAGCCTGCATCCGTCAGGAGACGGATCAGCGATGAGTTTTCGGCTATGTTTCTCGATTCACACCCCGACATACTCTCTCAACTCGTCGAGTGGCGGTGTGGTGAGGACAGTGTCCGGCGCGATATGGAACGACAGCGTGATGCAGTTGCCGGAATCAATCTTGCGAACGCGCTCTATGAGATCACGGCGCCCTCGTTAGTGATTCATGGTACCGCCGATTCGGCCTGGCCAATCGAAGCTGGCCGCACACTCGCACGCGACCTCCCTAAGGGAACGTTCCACGCGATTGAGGACGCTGGCCATTTCGTCCAGATCGAAGCCGCTGCGCCAGTCAATGACCTTCTGGTGACCACACTAGAGCAGCACGAGACATGAGCTCTCGCCACGGACAGCGTAAGGTCCTTGTTAGCATGCATATTGTATCTGATAATGCCATCTACTCGCACACGACCACGGATTGCTCTGCTAGATGCCTCTCATGCGGATTCAAACACTCGACGCAACTTTCGACGAGAGCTTGATGCTGAACTCGTTGAGTACGATGTGACTTCTAATATCACCCCACCTCATGTCGAGTTTGATGGGATTGTTATTACGGGTTCACGTTCGTCCGTCTACTGGGACGAGCCGTGGATACAGACGCTTATTACCTATGTCACAGAGGCCATTCAGAAGCAACTTCCTGTTCTTGGGGTCTGCTATGGACATCAAGTGCTCGCGAGCGCGATTGGTGGCACTGTTTCAGATATGGGTGAGTATGAACTGGGCTATCGCGAAATCACTCAGCGAGCGACTGACCCGCTGTTTGAAGGAATTCCAGACTCGTTCATGGCATTTACGAGTCACTCTGACGTCGTCACTGATCTCCCAGATGAAGCCGTTACGCTCGCACACAATGACTATGGTATTCATGCATTCCGCTATGGAAACGCCTGGGGAGTGCAGTTCCACCCCGAGTACGACAGGCAAACTGCCGAGGTGATCACACGAAGAAAATCATTGCCAGATGCCTACGTTCAAGAGGTGTTGGACGAGATCACCGAGGCAAATTATAGCCGTGCGTGCAAGAGCAAGCGACTGTTCGACAATTTCCTCGGTGAAATTGAGCACTCCCCACAGTCGATATCAACGGTCAGTACCGACGTGGTTTAGCCTATCCAAAGAGTATCGCACATCATGGGCATTGATCCGAACTTTGCTCGCACCAGAGAGAAAGTCGATGAAGAGAACGGAGTCGATGTCTGGGGACCCGTCGAACCGCCAGAGCAGCTGGGTATTCATGGCACACATGTTGCTGTCGACTATGATATCTGTATTGCTGACGGTGCCTGTCTCGAGAGTTGCCCAGTTGATGTCTTCACATGGGTAGAGACACCCGACCATCCGGCCTCTGAGAAAAAAGTTGAACCGACTCACGAGGCACAATGTATCGACTGTATGTTGTGCGTGGACATCTGTCCAGTCGACGCCATTGATGTTGATGGCTCCAGAAAATAATTGCTTTCGGCGGGTATACCAGACGGTCGATATCTTCGCCCTTGATACCCAGACGTAGGTGTTTTTTCGCGCGAGACTTCGACAATTAAGCGCTTCCTTGAAGCCCAAAGTATACAAGTAACACACTCAAGATGATGCTTGGAATATCGTGACGAGAGAGCTGTAGCGTTCGTAGTGTCGGATTCCACGCCAAGCACCGTGCCTGCAGTGCCTCACTTAATCGGTCAGCTCTCAGCAAACCATATCTCAGTGTTTTACCCCCCAAATGCTGCATTCGTTCGCGTACTGGCCTGCTCGTTCCTAATCGTGCCGCAGTCGCAGCACGGAGTCGAGTCACGTCTGCACGGAGTAGTGGGAAGAACCGAAACACCATCTCGATCGCAATCCCTGCTGCACTCCCCACTCGTCTTGGCAGTAGCCACTGCACGGCTGCACGTGAATCACGTATTGGTGTCGTCACCACGTAGACTCCCGAGACTAATAGAATCAGAACGATACGATAACTGGCGAGTCCAGCAATATATACAGCTTCAAACTCGACAGTTGGGGGCCATCCAGTAATCCCGGCGACAAGCGGTGCAAGAATTAAAAATGGCATTGCAGGGAGATATCCGCGTAACATACTCTCCGGTCGACACCGTCCGCTGGCGAGTATGATACCGGCGACAACAGTCAGTATGATAAGACCACGCGGCGTGGTGCGACAAAACGAAGCAAATGCAAAACTCATCTGAACCAATAGCTTTCCACGAGGGTCAACACGATGAGCAAACGTTGACCCGGGTGTATACTGTAACATTCTCAATCTGGTGTGGTAGGCAGAGAGATATTGAATCGGTCATCATCTGCTGGAAGCTCTGTTGGTGCTCCATTGAATCCAACCTGCCCATCGCTCAGTACAACGAGACGGTCGGCTGGTGCAATAACCTCACGGAGATCATGTGTCACAATAATAATGCTTGTTCCTGAAGCAGAAATCTCACACAAGCGTTCGTATACCGCTTGCCGAGATGTCGTATCAAGCCCAGTGAATGGCTCATCGCAAATGAGATGATCAGGACGCATAGCCAGCACACCGGCGAGTGCAACACGTGCCACTTCACCGCCAGAAAGCGTATGAACACGCTGTTGTGCCTTCTCACTCATCCCGACGGTTTCTAATGCTTGCTCAACCCGTGTGTCAATCGCATTCCGTTCCAGCCCGAGGTTTTCTGGGCCAAATGCGACATCAGCTGCTACTGTTCCCGCAACAAGTTGGTCACGAGGCTGTTGAAATACCATCCCAACGGTGGTTCGCGCATTCAGAAGGTCTGCCTCCACAGGGGTGTCGTTAACACGGACAACCCCTCGGTCAGGTGATAAGAGTCCATTAAAATGTTTGATGAGCGTTGTCTTGCCTGACCCGTTGGCCCCAGCTATTACGACCCACTCTCCGTCGTCAATCTTGAGTGAGATCCCATCAATCACTGTGGTCTGGCCCTTGCGATGCGTGAGGTTTTCAACTTGAATCATTCCCGTGCTAATTCGCAACAGCGTGCTCGTTTCGCACAATTCCAATCGTGGCGGCCATTTTGATCGCCTCAAACGGAATGAATGCAACCGCGCTGACGAGGAAGGCATCGATGAGGCCAACGTTTTGAACAATCGCGAATCCAACCGTCCCGAGTGTGTAAATAAGTACTGTGCCGGCAACCATTGCCCCGATGAGTCGCACTGTTGACTGCTTTTGCGGGTCCGAGAGTGACGACGGCCCGTGTGCGAGAAAACCAATCAGCGCTGCGGCGAACGGATATGACCACAGGTAGCCGCCAGTGAATCCGAGCAGTGGGCCGATACCTGCTGTTCCTCCACTAAATATCGGTGCACCAACTGCCCCAGCACCGAGGTATACAGCCATCGAGAGCCCACCCCAAACTGGTCCGAGATAGACGCCAGCGAGAAAGACGCCCATGACCTGTAGTGTAATTGGAACGGGAGATAATGGGCTTGGAAACGACACATAAGCGAATGCCCCAGTGAGAGCAGCAAATAGTGCCGCCCGTGCAAGGTTAGTGGTCACTGCATCTCCAACGAGGGTGACCGACTCGCTCTGAGTTTTCATATACACTGATTTTTGTAAACCTACAAGAAGCATTTGGTTTACACAGTCTCTGGGCAAACCGTTTTATCTCTCGTCAAGCTACCTCGTCTATGGATAATAAAACAGCCAATCTTCGAGACCTATTTATTGAAACCACTGGGTCAAAGAAGACAACTGAGTCACAGGCTGTTGATCGTGGGACGCTCGTCAAAAGAGCCGCAGCGGACGATGTTGACGCTGCGCTGAGTGACATCGTTGATGAAATGGAAGCAACGTTCACGTTTCGAAGCTCTCTCTCTCAGGAGAGATACGTTGAGTTAATAAAAACATTTTATTCAGTTGGAGGTCAGTCAGCGTGGAGCATCAGCGAAGACGCTCAATTCCGGCCATCGGTCGCAGGGGACGCTGTTGTCATACGCACAGCCCGCACAGATCTTCACCTGATAGCTGATGTTGACCGGATCGGACCGCTCTCGCCGAATGAGGCCTACCAGCGGTCAGCGAATCACTCATTATCGGCGATTGCTAATACAGTGGGCTGTGATATCGACACAATTGAACGACTGGTCCATGTTGGAAAAGCAGAGTCCGAATCGCGTCGGGTCAATCATCAATATCGCAACACATTCAGACAGCTACTGACCGATGCGGAGCTTTCAGAGCAGTTAACTGCAGACGCACGCGAGGATGGCCTTCGTGAGGCGACCGAAGACATTGAGACAAACGTTTCATTATAACAGCCGCATGACAGTGGCGAAGACTCATATTTCGAGGGGAACATAGTATTCTCGATGGCACAGGCACCGCAGGATTCTCACGACCTCACCAAGCAATTTATTGAATTCTTCCGGCGCTACTACCGCGAGGAGATTGGAACTCTTGCACAACGGTATCCGAATGAGAAGCGCTCGCTATTCATTGATTATGACGACCTCTACACGTTTGATGCGGATTTAGCCGCTGATTATCGCCGTGAACCTGATCAACTGACCGAATACGCTGAGGAGGCCCTTCGACTCTATGACCTCCCAGCGGATGTAAAGTTAGGACGAGCTCACGTCCGGATGGAGAATCTTCCTTCAACTGTCGATATCCGCTCGATTCGCGTTCATGATGATCACATTAGCCGACTGATTGCGGTCCAAGGAATCGTGCGGAAGGCTACTGATGTTCGCCCGAAGATCACTGAAGCGGCGTTCGAATGTCAGCGCTGTGGAACAATGACGTACATCTCACAAGCAGACACTGGATTCCAAGAACCACATGAATGTCAAGGCTGTGAACGACAGGGTCCGTTCCATATCGATTTTGACCAATCAGAGTTTATCGATGCACAGAAGATCCGCGTTCAAGAGAGTCCTGAGGGGCTCCGTGGCGGAGAAACTCCACAAAGCATCGATATTGATCTTGAAGATGATATCACCGGCCAAGTGACTGCTGGCGATCACGTTACCGTCAACGGGATATTACATATTGAGCAACAGACTGAGAGAAATGAAAAGACACCCATTTTCGATCTTTACATGGACGGTGTCTCACTGAGTATCGAGGATGAGGAGTTTGAGGATATGCAGATCACAGACGACGATATCGCCAATATTATCGAACTCTCAAACGATGAAGATATCTATGAAAAAATGGTCGACTCGGTTGCTCCCTCGATCTATGGATATGAAGATGAAAAATTAGCGATGATCCTGCAGTTGTTTTCAGGAGTGACAAAGCATCTTCCAGATGGGTCACGAATCCGTGGTGACCTCCACATGTTACTGATTGGTGACCCTGGAACAGGAAAGTGTGTCGATGGGGATACACTCGTTTCTCTTGCAGACGGCTCTGAGACACCGATTAGGGAATTAGTTGAAGCGAACTTGGAATCTCCAAAACGCGTTGATGACGGTGTGTGGGACCGTGTTAATATTGCAGTCCCATCGATGCGACCTGATGGATCGTTTACCACGCAGCAGGCAACACGTGTCTGGAAACGTGAAGCCCCAGAGCAGATGTTCCAGATCCAGACCACAGGCGGAACACAGCTGACTGTAACGCCCTCTCATCCACTCTTTGTGGTTCGGGGTGGGACACCGACAGCTATCATCGCGGCCAATCTTGAGATTGGACAATCAGTGGCTGTAGCCAATACAGAGATAGACTGCACTGAGACAGACACTGGTGCAAGAACGCTTCAATCACCTCTCAGTGACGGTGGGATTACTGTTGAGCAGATAACAGCAATCGAAGCCGTTGACCCGGCTGAAGAATGGGTATACGATCTTGAAATTGCACAGACCCACTCATACATCACGAATAAGATTGTCTCACATAATTCTGCGATGTTGCAATACATTCGCAATATTGCCCCCCGGTCAGTCTATACCTCAGGAAAAGGAAGCTCTTCGGCAGGCCTGTGTGTGACTGGCGACACCAGAATTCATACAAAAGATGGATTTATCAGAATTCGAAATCTCGTTGAACAAAAGCTTCCAGACCCTGTTTCAGTCGAAACATCAGCGACCGACGAACGCGGAGTATACACGCTTGATCAAGGGACACAGACGATTGAATCGACCCAAAGCTCGCACATCTGGCGTATGCCAGAGAAACTGTGCCGACGAGTTGAGACAGCCCGAGGAAAGGAACTCGAACTATCAGTAAATACCCCCGTGCTCGTTCGCGGTCAAGACCAGACACAGTGGAAGGCCGTCAAGCACGTTGAACCAGGAGAGTATATTGCAGCGCCACAGTATCGTGGGATTGAGCGATCAGATCCACCGATCGATGATTTTATTGAGTACACTGGTCAGGAAACAGAACTTCTGCTCGATGAGAAGTCGGCTGCTTATCTTCGTGACCGACTTATAGAAGCGTTTGAAACACCTCAGAGGGCGGCCGCATCTCTTGGCCTCAGCGAGGAGACCATTCAAAATGCACTCGCATGCCGACCCATTGCTGTCGGGCAACTCGATCACATACTGAGCACGCTCGGTGAGAGCCGAGAAGAGATTACAGTCTCTCGAGCGAGGGCATCAGAGAGTGATGAAATCCGTATTCCACGTCACTTCGATACAGAACTCCTCTATCTCACTGGACTCATTTTTGCCGAGGGCGAGTTCACCTCTCAAAACTCAGTGAATGAGTCCAAATCAATCCGGATCTTCACCGCCGACGAAACTCTGCTGGAGCGAGCAGCAACGATTATTAATTCACGATTTGACATCGACGTTGAGATTCAGGCTACAATGCGGAATAGCGAAACTTCCTCCATTCATCTTGATAATCCGATACTTCTTCGATTCTTTGAGAATCTCGGACTGGGAGTTACACAAGAGACGAGCGAACTTGACGCACGCCTGACAAACGCCTCAAACATTGACGCGTTTGTACAGGGGCTAATGGATGCGAAGGCGTCTCTTAGCTCTCCACAACGGTCTCCTTCGAGAGTGCAACTTCGCCTCAACAGTGACTCACTTGCTATACAAATCCAACTGATCCTCGAAACATATGGCATCAAAGCGACGCGCCGCAGTCGAGGCCAGTATCGATCGCAACACATGAGCGAGCATCGAACAAACGAGGAAGAGCGAGCCCAATATTACATCCAGATACCTGAACAGAGTGTTGCCCGATACGCAGAGGTCATCAACTTTCGCTCAACAACGAAACATGACGCGCTTGCGGAGATGGTGGCGGCATCAAACATACACGAAAATGACTGCTCTGGCGAAAGCACACAAGTGATTGGTATAGATCGAGATGGAGGGAACGGCCTCCTGCGCCAACAGTTGAGTCCAGGTGATCAGCTACTTCAAGCTGAGACTCGTCCACTTACTACCTCTGCCACCACCCATAATAGACGTGGCGATACCGAAGCCACTGCAGAGGCTGATGTCGCATGGGAACGAGTTGTCACAGCCGTCGATATAGGTCCCAAAGAGGTGTTCGATCTGACAGTCCCATCGACACACAATTTCATTGGAAATGGGATTGTCACGCACAATACTGCAGCAGCAGTACGAGATGACTTCGGTGACGGACAGCAGTGGACACTTGAGGCAGGTGCGCTTGTCCTCGCAGACAAGGGCACAGCTGCCGTTGACGAGCTAGACAAGATGCGGTGTGTTACAGGAGACACGCTCGTTCATCTCGCAGATGGAAGCCTCAGACGCATTCGAGACATCGCAGACGAAGCTGCACAGACTGGACAGATTGAATCACTCTCAAATGGGCGGACAATCCGCGATACTGACATCGAAACTCATGTATGGACGATGAGTGATGAGGGTACCCTCATTCCCCGCCCTATCACAGCAATTCACAAGTACGAAGCACCTGAGGCGCTCATTCAGGTAACATTGGCATCCGGTGAGACAGTGACTTGCACTGCTGATCATCCCTTCTTTATTTTGGAAGACGGCGAGCGTAGCAAGCAGCCGGCAAAATCATTAGCACCGGGTGAGTTGACAATTGTGCCAACGCAACTCTCGCCGGCGATAAGCGATGGCGGGGTTGATCTACAAGCGGGTTCAGATATGCATGAGGGCGGTATCGACTCATACCCATCGCCGGCACTGGCTGCTATATTCGGGTACATGTGTACGGAAATAGCGAGTTTTTCACCTGCACGTGCGGAGTCTGACATCTGTTTTAGTGGCTATGAGACAGGATTGCAGACACCACTCAAACAAAACGCCCAGGCAGCATTCGAAGCAGTCTCTCTCTGCGAACACGGAGAGGTGCATTCAGATGACTCTGAGACAATCCAGCTCACGGCCAAGGGTGTGATGAACGAATTGAGTGACGCAGGCATACGTCGCGACACGGTTGACAGCCGACAACTCATCGAAACAGTGACAACTGGATGTCAAAAGGCCAGACAACAATTTATCCGCGCCCTTGCAGATGTCAACGGAAAAGTAACCGAACAGCAGATACAGATCACTTCGACACACAGAGAGCTTCTCCTCGGTGTACAACAGCTCCTCACTGCATTCACCGTTAGTGCTTCTGTGCGGCGCATTGCCGCTGAATCGGAGAGCGAACAGTACGAACTGGTCATCGCTGACCAGGCATCGATCAGGTCGTTTGAGCGGCTGATTGGATTTACCATGCGTCGAAAACAGAGAGCAATCGCTTCAGCCGCGAAGTATGATTCAGAAGACAATCCACGGCTGAGTGATATCGACGGACTCAGTGAGATTTATGCGAGCATTCGAGAATCTCTCCGACTCGATCATTCAGAGTGCGGGATAGCTGCGGAGACATACCGCACGTTCGAAACCAATGAGACGAGTCTCTCTGTCCAGCAGGCGCACGATGTAATTGAGTCATTTGAACAACGTGTACAGGAAGCACATCGTCAAAAGCCGACGCTTCAAGAGGCCTCGTTGACTGAATTGCTCACACTGGCTGATGAGTACCATCTTTCCGTCTCGGAGTTCGCCAATCAGCCACACTGCACTCAACAACAGATCCAGACTCGTTCCGAAACGAGTGAGCGTCTCCTCACTGCGGTGCGGAATCAACTGAGTGATATTCTTGCAACTGTATCATCAGTTAATCTGGATGGGATCCGGTCTATTGTTGAAGGCGATGTGAGGTGCTGTCGGATCGAAGACGTCAGCACTATTTCAGCAGCAACTGGTAATGATCAGCGAAAATATGTCTATGATTTGACTGTCAAAGAGACTCATAACTTTGTCGCGAATGGTATTGTCGTTCATAATTCAGAGGATCGGAGTGCGATGCATGAGGCACTTGAACAGCAATCATATCACCCACAGTCAGAGATACTTCTTGCTGATGGCCGACGGATCAATATTGGTCCTTTCGTTGACACACTGATGCAGAAGTCTCCTGAACAGGTCACTGAAGGAGTTGACTGTGAACTCCTTCCAACGGATGACATCGACATACATACCGTTGATTTTGAAACGAATGACATCAGGAAAACGTCTGTCGACCGCGTGAGTAGACACGCTGCTCCAGATCGATTCATTCGTGTAAGCTTCTCGAATGGGCGGTCAGTGACTGTCACACCTGAGCATCCAATGTTTGTTGAACAGGGGGGTGAGATTGAGACGACTGCTGCAGAAAATATGAGCATAAATGACCGAGTTCCGGCTCCACGACAGCTTCCAGACACTGAGGACTCAGCGCTGGACGGAAAGAAGTGCAACACGAAACCGAGCGATATTGACCGCTCAGATGACCTCTCGCCTGTAGGTGGAGAGATTCTCGGAATACTTATCGCAACAGAGTATTTTGACGCTCACACACACCCACCTGATGGTGCCCTTTCGGATGTTGGTGCGGACGTACTCTCTCGACTGGACTCTCTCCTCGAAAGAACAACCGAAGGAACTGAATCTCCTGCGAGTCGACAGATCGAAACCCGGCGACAACGCGAGGAAGTTCTTCGCCGTATTCAATTCAATCTTGTCGATTCAGCGTTCGACCCATCGTCTGCCCGGATTCCGCGCGTTGTGCTTGCTGGCTCGGAGACAATTATTCGTCGGTTCCTTGTGGGTGCATTTGCTGTTAATGACACACATGGATCTGACGCAAGCACGTTTTCGGCAACTGTCGCTAGCCTTGCAGAGGATTACGCTGATGCGTTGCTCAAACTTGGTATCTCTTCGCAGATTCAACACGATGCGAGCATGGATGTGTGGAAAACAGTCGTTGAAGAGCACTCACGGAAGCGATTCACCGAATGTATCGCCGATGTGGTCAACAGGCAGTATGACCGGCCGGAGCATCTTGGCAAACCTGTCAATGCGGGTGTTGAGACTACCGATAATCGCCTACCAATATATTCTACATCAAAAGACAAACTCTCAACTCAGCATACTGGTACAAATGTAAACAAACGCCGACAGACAAATTGTTTTGAAGCGAATATGTCACATATTTCGCCCGACTGTGCTGGCATTACAGTTCCTAAACTGAGAGCTACGGACATCTGGCCAAGTCAACAATGTGTGGGCCGGCGACCAGGGTCTGTGACTGATACACCACACCAGTGCTACAGTGGTGAGTCGACAGCACCAAACAGACAAGCGCACTCTGCCAGGTGGAACGTGGCCGATACCAACGCCAACGATGCAGACACATGTGATCCTCGCAGCAGTGTCGATTCAGACTCAGCGCTCCAATATTATCATGTGACCAATATTGAAACAATTCCCAATCAAGGACCAGATGCATGTGAGTGGGTGTACGACATTACTGTCGAACCGACACACACCTTCATTAGTCAAGGAGTCGTTCTTCATAATTCCATCTCCGTTTCCAAGGCAGGCATCAATGCAACACTCAAATCCCGCTGTTCGCTGTTAGGCGCTGCTAATCCAAAGTACGGGCGCTTCGACCAGTATGAGTCGATCGGTGAACAAATTGATCTTGAGCCAGCACTCATCTCGCGTTTCGATCTCATATTTACGGTCACAGATAATCCAGATCCTGAAAGAGATGCTGAATTGGCAGAGCATATAATAAACACGAATTACGCTGGTGAACTGCATACACAGAAATCGAAGCTTCCAAGCTCAGAATTTAGTGAAAATGAAGTCGATTCAGCGACTGAGGAGGTCACACCAGAGATTGAAGCAGAACTTCTCCGCAAATACGTGGCTTACGCGAAACGGAACTGCTATCCAACGATGACTGACGCCGCCAAGGAAGTGATCCGTGAATTCTACGTCGATTTCCGAGCAAAGGGTGCTGATGAAGATTCTCCTGTGCCTGTCACTGCTCGAAAACTCGAAGCGCTTGTTAGACTGTCAGAGGCCTCTGCTCGGTTACGGCTCTCCGATACTGTGGATAAGCGCGATGCACTTCGCGTGACAGACATCGTTGAGTCGTGTCTCCGGGACATCGGCATGGATCCTGAGACAGGCGAATTTGATGCCGATATCGTTGAAACAGGGACCTCAAAGAGCCAACGTGACCGAATTAAGAATCTTCTGCATCTTATTGAGGCGCTTGAAACAGAGTATGAGAGTGGCGCACCGTATGAAGAAGTTGTCGAACAAGCAGAGAGTGAACTCGGATTAACTGAGACAAAGACTGAAGAACAGATTGAGGATCTGAAACGCAAGGGAGAGTTATATGAACCACAGATGAACACTCTCCGGACGACATAGATGGACCGAATCTCCGCGCTCAGAAATATCGAGAGTGCGCTCCGCGCCTTCGAAGAGGGGGAACGGGATCTCCAGTCTGTCGAATCGCAGACACGGGCGGTTCTCCGAACATACGCGACAGATTTTGAAACAGATAGTCCAACGCCTAAGCAGGCCTACCGAGCACTGGCTCCTGAGAGCGTGGCTGGGACTATTGTCGTTGCGACCGATACAACAACCGCGTGTGAACGTGTCGCAGCGCTCTCAGAGGCAGAGATACTCCGGACGGATATCGACATGGTTCAGATATGATTTGATTCTCTTCTGAGTTAGGTGGCAGCTTGAATGCGCTGGGTCTCTGCATTCAACAAAATTCGTTTCGTCAAGCAGAACTTGCAATCTGGCAGATACTGCGACCCTAACTCTGCGATAGACTTTCGATGGTGAATGCGGAATCACTGTAATCAAAGAATCTGGAGGCTGGCAGTTCCAGCCAATGCTCACACCGTGGGAAAAAAGCTGTCAGCAGACAAGGGTCGCTAGTTATCAATCTTTGCAACTTGGTTAGTCGTCGGCTTTCTCCTTGAGCTCAAAGGTCTGGGTATCTGTCTCTGCAGCCGATGAAGACGTCTTCAATAGGGGTTTGATGACGGTGTCGATGTCGCAGGGCTGATGAGTTAGCCTGTCGTTCCTGGTCAGAACGGACCTGAGAGAGAAGACATTACTCAGTGCCTCACGTGGAGTGGAACAACCATTGTTGACAGCAGGATGGTCATTCAATTAAAAAGGAACTCACGAACTGGTTTAAAAGATCATATGTGTTTTTGATAAATGCCGATTATATAGCTGATTATTGTGTTGCTGGTTGTGACATACTCAACGCAGGCACGTCAGACACTCCGAAATATCTGTCGGCATCACGAGGAGACGGTTATCCGACGGTTTGGCCGAGCAGCATTACTCGCTGAGACACAACTCGGGGCTTTCATGACCTGCCGGTTGCGTGCACGCTTCGGCGAAGCCGTTCAAATTGAGCGAACAGAACCGTTCAATGAATTTCAGAAGGTGCCTTCCTCAGTGCGAGAGGCAGCAAATGCATATGCAGAACGAGAGAATCCATATCTCCCATATCCTGCCTTTGCCACCCAGCATAATTATCCATCGGCCGAGCAGATGCGACACAGAGACCTATGAGCTCGTCGGGTTATACTGTTGTCCTGCCATCGGGGGTGACCCACACTGGATTTACGATTGATGTTCGTCGCACCCAGTGGGATACCACCTGTTGGTGTCGAGTACTTCGACACGGTGGACCACAGACGCCTCATTCTCCCTGTCTTTTCAGTCCCCCACCATCACAATTGCAGTATGTACTCCCAGCACTCACGCCAGATATTCGCGTCAGCCGTCGGGTATGTTTGCTGGCGATAGGCGCCGACCGAGGTCTTCCGACGCCATACGATGCTGCTCTTCAATCAGCACTTACGGGTCGTCATCAAGCAATTCAGCACTTCACGACGCCCGGACTCGCTGCACTCCGTCGAGAAGTCGCAGAGCTGACTCATGCTGTAGAGCGCGCACGAGAGAAGGCTGCTGCACGTCGTGGTGCGCTCAGTGCATTTCGCACGCATGGACAAGAAGATTCGACCGACTCGGTGTACGAAACGTATCAAATCGCTCTCCAGGAGTTAGCTGAAACTGAGACAGCTTACGCCGCGGCCACGCAACGACTCGAAATCGCTATCAAAGCAGCTCGCAAACGCCGAACTTCCCGTGAATCCTGTATGCAGCACGCTGATTCTATCAACAATCTTCGTCGTCGGATTCGTCAACATCGCTTAGCGATACTCAGGGAGGAGTTTAAATCGCAGTCATCTCCGATTCAGCTGACACAAGATGATGCGATATCACTCTCAGCAGCACAAATAGCTCAACTTAACAAGGCAGTCGAGATGTTACGATTTGGTACGACCCCAGCACCGGTCATTGTTGAAGCGACACTGTTGAGCGCGCTTGATACGCCCGAGATGCTCATCACGTCGTTAGGTGGGTTAATCCTTGTTACTCCACCACCTGATCTTAAATACTAACCCGGTCCCAACGTGCGTGTGCACTCCGTGGTCAATACGAATCAGGTGTCCGGCGTGACGCTCGTCTCAGTCATTTTGAAAAACACCGCTCCAATCAAGCGACGGGTGAAAGTGGTGAATGAACTTGATGGACCTATCTTGATGCCATTAACAAACGGCACCCCCGAGATTGGATGGAATCAAACTGGATATACCACGGTCATGGCATCTGGAGTCAAGTGCTCGGTGGGGTACGCATGCCCATGTCTCACGTCTATCGAAACGAACGATACAGCAGATATCGTAAAAATCGTCACTGAGCCATCCACGACCCAGCGTGCACCTGCTGCGGTCAAACATGCAATCCGGACACTGGGTGCTGCCCGCCCACCAGCAGACGCAATTTCAGCGACATCAATAGATGCTGAACTTCCATCTGCCGTTGAGAGATGGTTATATGAGATATCAACGCGAGTTGAACGGGCAGAGGCCCTTACGGATCCACCTCTTCAAGCGATGTCTGACACCGCCAGCCGGCATAGGACTACCTCCTGTCCTGTCCCTGTTCTTGAAGAGTTATATCGTGACCAAGCGCACCTACAGACGATCCGATCACGCGCTGAGGGGCTCACACAATATCTTGAGCGAGTCATCCCTGATCAAGAGTTTCTTCAGTGTAAAAACGAATGATCTGTGCTGTTACGAGTGGAAAAGGTGGTGTAGGTAAGTCTACAGTCTCGCTCGAACTTGCAGCACTTCTTGCTGCACCAGTCGTCGATGCTGACCTTACGATGGCAGATCTTTGTCTCGACACACATACCACATTGCATGATGTACTCTGTGCGAACTGTTCACCATTTGACGCACTGCATAGAATGGCTGGTGATATTCTCATCCTTCCAGGTGGAAAGACGCTGGCTGGTGCGCGTGCCGCTGACATCTCTCGAATCAAACCCACTCTTGAAGCTCTTGAACAGACATTTGGGACAATTATTATTGATTGCCCTGCTGGGCTCGCGGTCGATGCAGGACTCCCACTCGCTGTCGCTGATGTGTGTCTTATCATTGCTTCACCTGAGAGTTATGCGCTACGTGATGCAATTAAAATACGCGAATTGGCCGAGACATTGCAGTCAGGGATTGCCGGAATTATCATCAATCAATGTCATCATGAGCCAGATACTGATTTTTATCGAAACATCTTGCAGGCACCAATTCACACCTTGCCGTACGAACCGCAACTAAAAGAGACTCTTTCGACACTCACCCCACTCTGTCATCGAAACACAGCACATCCAATCGCTGATCGACTCTCGCGATTAGCTCACGAACTCATACGTGCAGACGCTGAAACCCATTAGTCCTCTTTACACACATCGTGATATGTCGCCCGGAGCGTAACTGGAGTCACATCTGCGACGGCTCCAACCTCTTTTTGGGTTACATCCACCCCGTATTTAAGCGCAGCCGCATACAGGCAACCGGCGGCGACACCACTTGGATTCCGCCCACCGAGAGCCCCATCCTGTGAGAGGCCTGCAGCATACTCTCGTGCACATCGCTCAACGTCTGTGGGGAGTTCGAGCTCAGATGCATACCGGCTCAGATACTCTGCAGGATTGATTGGCCCAATTGGTAGCTTTAGCTCGCGATTCAATGCGTCATACGCTGCTTGTTGTTCAGCAGCGGTTGCCTTTGCAGCGGCGGTTACCTCCTTCTGAGTACGTGACACGCTGGCAACTCGACATGCAGCGTATACACACGCCGCAGCAAACCCCTCGAGTGAACGCCCACGAAGTATATCTTCATTCTGTGCAGAGCGAAACAGCGAGCATGCATGGTCACGTATCTGATCTGGAACCGACAGCACACCGGTGAGACGTCGAATTTCGTTGAATGCATAGACCTGATTCCGTTCGCGTTTGGTGGAGATACGAGCGCGGTTGTGTTGGCGCCGAAGTCGCGCGAATAGTCGGCGTTTCCGACCGTTCATTCGTGTTGAGCGACCGATCTCCGTCGATAGCCCTCGGTCGTGCCGCGAGCGAGTGAGTGGGGCACCAGTCCGTTTTGAATTTGTTGTGTCATCATTGAATGATCGCCACTCAGGACCATGGTCGATATAATATTCATCAAGAACAAGCCCACACTCATCGCAAATCGTTTCACCATTATGTGTCCGTGGACGCCCATCGCACTCGGGACACGTTGCAGTTGACTCGGTGGAAGTGATTGGCATATTGCTCATCACAGGTTGAACTGCGTCCGCATCGGGTATTTAATATAAGCCGATTGTGACCGGAAAGAGCCGTGATCGATGGCAGCACCTACCGGTTACCGGTTGGTGAAAAACTGTCGAGCACGAACCTATATATGCTCGCGCGAATCATGGTCGCATATGACATTGTCGGATATCGCTGCTGATCTCATGATCGAGGAGTCTCAGCAGGACCGACAGATTACATATGTTGATGAGACTTCCAATACTCTCTTCGATCGGTTGCGCGAACACGAATCAGCGCTTCCAACCACAGCTGAAGCTGCACAGACAATCGTGGAAACGTATCAAGAGGGGGCCTGCGTCGGTGAAACTGCAACTGCTGCTGGAGTTGCCCCAATCACGGCTGCAAAACTATTACATCGATGTGGAATAGCTGGTGTCTCCACACTTACCCCCACCGGGCGACAGATTATCACCGATTGGATACATGGTAAGCTTTCACGAACACAGGCCCGACAGCTATCTGGCGCTGACGACCAGACACTGGCTCTGGCAGTGTACATTGAAACTCACGAACCAATAGCGGCAGTTGCCGGCATCGTGCGTCGTCTCGATCGCGTTCAGTTTGAGTGATATGAATTGAATTCCCTCACAGACGAGTGAGCTTTCGTTCCTCTTTGATACCTGATAGCTCCATGCGACTACACGAATATCAGTCGTTGAAAACACGGCGATTCAGCAACACCTCCGGAGAGTCAGTCAGCGCCTGAGAAGACCCCCGGTCGCCAAATAACTGTCTGAACTCTCGGATTGCTCGGTGGCGCTGAGAGATCATTCTCACAGGCCTGGAACGACTCGGTTAGCGAAACTCTCGAAGACATGGTATCTGTCGTGTGCGCGGCTATTCGGCCAGCAACACGATGATGAGCAGATCTATTTGACATCACTCGACTCGGTCAGCAACTCCCGCACGACACCACGCCACGCCACGCCAGGCCACGCCACGCCACACCCACTGCCACCTGAACGCGAATCACGGCTGTGCCAGGTTCCGCCAGGCGTTAGGGGCACTTGC
>ERZ1034569.57-NODE-57-length-36812-cov-12.100117_pt1 | contig 36812 bp, 37 predicted proteins | sample MGYA00520706_ERZ1034569 | MGnify/ENA primary metagenome ERZ1034569 (study PRJEB33760, sample SAMEA4777722) | hypersaline lake metagenome | biome: hypersaline environment; feature: brines | place: Spain | collected 2014-08 | depth 0 m ...
GGTGTGCTCGGTATCGTGCTCGGTCTCGCGGCGCGGAAGACGCTCGGGTCGGTCATCGCGGGGTTCATGCTGATGTTCACCCGGCCGTTTACCGTCGGTGACTGGGTCGAGGTTGGCGACCACGAGGGGGCTGTCACCGGTATCACAATCATGCACACAGAGATACGCGAGTTCAACGGTGAACTGGTCATCATTCCAAACGACCTCGTCAGCGAACAGCCGATCCGGAACCGGAGCCACCAGGACATCCTACGCCTGCGCACCGAGGTCGGCATCGACTACGACACCGACCCCGAGTACGCCGAACAGGTCGCACTCAACGCGATCGGGACTGTCGACGAGGTAATCGATGCGCCACCCCCCGAGACCACGACGGCGTCACTCGACGCCTCCGCCGTCAGCCTGCAACTGCTGTACTGGATCGACGACCCCGATCCGGTCAGCGCCCGCCGCGCCAGAGAGTCCGTTATCTACGCGGTGAAAGCCCGCTTCGAGCAAGAAGGGATCGGAATGCCGTACCCACACCGGACTCTCTCGACACACACCGGCGACGGGCTCCTGTCGATAGACAACTCCAGCGGTGACGACTAGCCCCGATACTGTCGGCTGTGAGCACATGCCACAGTGTGGCACCCTGGGGTGCCGATCGTTCCACGAAGTCACAGCCGACAGTGTGACTCTCACGGCAGGACACGCCGGATGTTCCGGACACCAGGGCGATAGCCGTAATTGTTTTAGGAGTGTTGGACGAGAAAACAGTATGGTAGAGGACGGACATCGATCGGACTCCGGAGACGACGAGAGCTCGGAGTCGTCCGACCCTCCCCAACAGGACTCCGACCGGTCAACGGACTCGGACTCCAAACGGGAGGAGGCCAGCACCCGAGGGCAAGAGGAGACCGATCAGCCGAGGGAATCGGGCGGGTCGGGGTTCGGTCGGGAGGAGTCGGACAGACAGCAGGGTGGAAGACCGGAGACAGAGCAACCGTCAGCGGGAACCCGGGAGCGGGGAACACAGGAACCGGTGGTGGGCGCACAAGGGTCGGGAACCAGCCGACAGGCAGCCACCCGGGGCGAACCGGTTGCCGGGCCGCCGGGGGGGACCCGGCGGGAGCAGAGGTCCCCACGGAGAGACCAGACCGACGGCGTTGTCGGGGCGATCCGTGAGCGGATACAGCAGTTCAGTACGGTGATTATCTGGCCCGAGTCACTCATCGCCGGCATCAGCGCGTGGCTCGTCGGATTTCTTCTGACGGCGCTCCCGCTCTGGTGGTTCGATTTCGGCGAGGAAACGGGTGAGAGCGTCCTCGATCTTAGTATCTGGGTGTACGTCGAAAGTGTCGGCGGAACAATAAGCGGGGAAACACTCGCGGTGACCGGAGGAACGTACGGCACACTCGAGTCGAACGCGTTCGGTCTCGGAGCCGTGCTGCACGGGTTCGTGCCGATGGTTGTGCTGATTATCGCGGGGTACATCCTCGCCGGACGTCATATAATAGCCGGGACGACGGGGCGACCGCTCCAGTCGGTCCTCGCCGGCGGGTCGCTCGCGGTCTGGTTCACGCTCACGCTGTTTATCACCGCCGTGGTCAGTTCGAGTGGGGAGCTCTCGGTCAACCTGCTGGAGACGCTTGTCGTGACGCTGCTGTACGCGGGTGTGCTCGCGTCGATCGGGGCGGCGATCCGTTCGCGGACAGGTCTCACCTCGGCTTGGGGGTTGCTCGCCGGTATCGGTGCGTTTGTTGTTGGACTGCTGGCCTGGCGGTTCATCGACAACCCGTTCGAGAACCGCCCTGGCGTCGACGGGATCACCGATCTCGAGGGGTTGCTCGAGTACACCAGGCTGCTGACGGGGTTTGTCTCCGAGCACGGGGTTGGGGCCGACGAGATACTGCCGACCTGGTTTGCCGCGGTCGTGCCGCTCCTGTTCGGCGGGGTGCTGGCGCTCGCGTACAGGCGACGCGACCCGGTTGTCGGGTTCGGTGAGGGTGCCAGACTCGGCACCACGTACGCGCTCGTCGTGTTCGTCGCCGTCGTTGCGAATATCGGCGCACAGGCCCAGGAGTACGAGGAGCAAGGGGGCGGTTGGAGCGACGGGCAGATCGAGTTCGCGAACCAGCTCATCTCACTGGCTCCTCGCAATATCCTGTTCGCCGGGATTGTCTATCCCGTCGTCTTTGCCGCGATCGGCGGAGCAATCGGCGCGACGGCCTACGATCTGTGGCAGTCCTCGAACGAGGAGAGCCGACAGCAGACCGGGCGGTCCCAACGCGACCCGGTTGGGTCAGCCACGGGAGGCTACCGACAAAACCAGGGGCGACAGGCCAGCCAGCAGTACCAGCAGACACCCGACCGGTCCGGACAGCGACCACCCGAGGGGGCCGGCGACGAATACAGGGCTGGAGGACAGTCACCAGGCCGGACAGACAACCAGTATCGGTCCGGACAACGGTCGCCCGGTCGGACAGACGACCGGTCCCAGTCTGGCCAACAACCGTCAGGCCGGGTGGACGACCAGTACCGCTCCGGGCAGGGGCGAGCGGAGGGGGCAGGCGACAGATACCAGTCCGACCGGGGCCGGGCGGACCCCAACGAGTCGGTTGACGACGCCGGCCGAGGTGAGAGGAGGCGCGCGGAGCCAGACACCTCGGGTGAGGAGCTGTCCCCGGGGGATATCGTTGGGGACGAACTCGACGAGAACAGCAGCGACGGTTCCTGAGCGGTTCGGGGAACAGGCGTTCTGTGTGTCACGCGACACAAACTCTCAGACACAGTCGCTCGGAGGGCGCGGCGTCGATACTATCATTCCTCGGGCGCCTGTAGACAGGGTATGGAGACACGGGACCTGCTCGTTGTGGACGCGTTCGCGGACGAACTGCTCTCGGGGGTCAGGGTGGCCCTCCTGCCGGACGGCTCATCACTGACCGACCGGCAACTACGCGCAATCGCCGGCGAGGTTGGCGCACCGGCTGCTGTCGCGTACCGTGACGGGATGATGCGACACGTCCCGCGCATTGGACACGGCACGCCGGTTGCCGCGGCGGTCGCCGGCTGTGTCGGGCTGACAGAGCGCGACGCGCTCGACCCGGGCGAGCACACGCTGACCCGACCCGGCGGCGACCCGATAACAGTCGAGCTCAACAGCGACCGGACCGCGACCGTCGACGCCGGACAGTCCGTCAAGCGTGCCGACATCGACGGCGCGACAGCCGCCGGCGCACTCGGGCTCCCTACCGCTGCGGTGACCGATATCGACCTGCCCGTCGGACGCGCCGAGGGCGCGGGCGGGTCACTGCTCGTCCCGGTCGCGTTTCTCGACGGACTCGGGAGCGTCTCGCCCGCACCGGGTGCCGTCGCCGACCTGCTCGGCGAGGACGACCGACTGTTTGCGTTCACGTTCGACACCCTGACCGCCGAGACCGATGTCCACGCGCGGGTGTTCGAGCCGGACGACAAGGGTGAACTCGCAGCGAGCGGTGTCGGTGCCGCCGGCTGTGCGAGGTTCCTCGCCACACGGGACGCCTTCGATGGCGAGCAAGACACCATCCGGGTTGAGTCCGGACAGTTCCTCGACCGGCCCGCGACGCTGGAGGCGACACTCGACACCGGGGCGGTCTCCGGCCGCGGGTTGCTTAGTCTCGCCGGAACTGTGAATGTGCCGCCGGACGACGAGGATGATATCGTTGTCGCCTGAGACTCTGTACGCGAGGCTGGGCCAAACAGCCGTTGCCGCTACCTCCCAACGGGGGAGTTACCGCGAGCGGGAGGTCACCAGCGAGACTGCGGAGCGACTATATATATCCGCTGTAGAACAGTAGATAAGATGCTGTTCGATTCGACAGCAGTCGGGGCAGCAAAACTGGACAACCGCGTCGGTGTAGCGCCGATGACGCGCGTGAGCGCAACGGCCGACGGCAGGGCGACCGAGGAGATGGCACAGTACTACGCGACGTTTGCAACGGGTGGTTTCTCGTTCGTCGTTACCGAGGGCACATACACCGACGACGCCTACAGCAAGGGCTATCTCAATCAACCGGGGCTGGTCACAACCGAGCACGTCAGGGCCTGGCGGACAGTCGTCGACGCCGTCCACGACGCCGGTGGTGTGATATTCGCACAACTGATGCACTGTGGCGCACAGAACCAGGGGATACCGAGCGACTGTGACCAGGAGACAATCGCGCCCTCTGCGGTGCAACCAGACGCCGAAAAAAAAGAGGAGTACGGCGGTGACGGCCGGTACCCGACAGCTAAGCGAGCCACCACCGCGGACCTCGCAGCGGTAAAAAACGGGTTCGTCGCGGCAGCGAGAAACGCACACAAAGCAGGGTTCGACGGTATTGAACTCCACGGTGCGAACGGGTACTTTCTGAACGAGTTCCTCTCTACATCGATGAACCGGCGCGACGACGAGTACGGTGGCGACCCACAAGCCCGGGTCCGATACCCCACAGAGGTGGTCTCGGCCGTCTCCGGGGCTGTCCCCGAGGAGTTTGTCGTCGGCATTCGCATCTCACAGAGCATGGTGACCGATTACGGCTACGTCTGGCCGAAGGGCGAGGACGCAGCGGCGGTCTTTTTTGAGAGGCTCTCGACTGCGGGCGCGGATTACATCCACACGACCGAGCGCGACGCCACCGCTTCGACGTTTGGCGAGGACGGCCCCTCACTCGCCAAGGCCGCCAAGATCTACAGTGTTCCGGATACAGTGGTCATCGCCAACGGTGGGCTCGGGACGCCCGCAGTCGCACGCGAATCACTCGGTGACGCCGCAGATCTCGTCACCCTCGGCAGGCGGGCGCTTGCGAACCCGGACTGGCCACACCGCGTCGCAACGGGAGCAGATCTCGCGGAGTTCGACCGCACGAGTCGACTGAAACCCGAGGCCAGTATCTCCGAGGAGGAACTCTCGCTGGATGTGCCGCCAGCCGAAAAATAACGATCCGGATGGCCAAAGAGGGTGACCAACTGCCTACCCGAACCAGAGAGACAGTCGTCGCCGACCCGACCGAACTCAGGTGTTATTAGTGTCACCCTCAGACACCTGAGCAAACCTACGCGGAATCTCGATGAGCCTATGACGCCCGCTGTCTCCAGGGGTGCGGTGTCCTCCCCCAGAGCGGCAACCCGACAGTCACCCCTCGTACACAATACCAAAGATTCAATTGCTTACACTATCATAGTAGTACGATGGAGGAGTTTGTTCTCGTCGTCGACGACGAGGAGGCCACCCGTCGTCTGATCCGTCATCGCCTGGAGAGCGACGGATACACCGTCCGAGTCTGCGAGGACGGACGCGAGGCGGCAGACCTGCTGGAGACGGGCTTCGAACCGTCGCTGGCCGTCTTCGACATAATGATGCCTCGACTGGACGGCACACGTCTGCTCCGGATGATCAGGAACGACGAGTTCTCGGTCGACCCGGAGCTTCCAGTCATCATGCTGACCTCGAAGGGTCGGGAGGAGCACGTCCTGGAGGGGTTCGAGAGTGGCGCGGACGATTATGTCACGAAACCGTTCCGGGCCACAGAGCTGATAGCTCGCGTCGAGACGCTCGACAGCACCTGATGGGGGGACAGTTGTCTGTACTCGTGTTCGGGTCCGGACTCACGTCGACCGTGGTCGCTCTCGTGCTCGGGGCAGTGGTCGGGGCCGCGCTCGTGGCACTCGGCTCGCTAACACTGGGGCTGTCCGTGGTGCAGGCGGTCAGGGACAGTCGGCGAGTGCAGGTCCGCGAGGAGCTACAGGACGAGATGGTCGGCAGACTGTTCGACCCGGAGACAGACTGGAGTGAGTGGGTCGAGGGGCTGTCCGGTGTCGAGCGCGAGGTGGCCGAGAACCTGCTCGCGGAGTACATCCGTGAACTCGACGGCGAGACTGTCGAGACCCTCCGGCGACTCGGCGAGGAACTGGGCATTCCGGACCGCTCGACAGAGCGCCTGAACTCTCGACGGGAGTACCGGCGGCTGTACGCGCTGACCTGGCTCGCACTGCTGAATCAGACCGACCGGCTCCGGACGGCCGCGTTCCAGCCCGAGACCGACCGTGAGCGGGCGGCGGTCGCGCGGATGCGGCACGAGAGCGAGGAGTTCGAGGAGACGGCGGAGGGGTTGGGGCTGCTGCTGGAGGGGACAACGACACAGCTCTCGGTGTTCGGGCAGGACACGCTGTACCAGATTGCGATGGCGGAGCCGGGTGCACTGTTCGAGTTGGTCGGAGACAGCTACCGGGGCTGGTCGACACCGCTTCTCGTCCAGGTGCTGGTGGTCTGTCGACACGTGGGGAGCAATGTCTCCACAGAGGATCTGTCCTGGCTGACGGCACTGCTGGAACACGAGGACGAGACGGTCCGGGAGGCCGCAACGCTGGTGCTCGGCAACCTCGGCTGGCGGCGCGATGTCCGGAGTTCCAGGCTCGTCACCCGGCTCGTCGAGGACCCGTCGCCGCGTGTCCGGACTGCCGTCTACCGGATGCTCGCCCGGTGGGGGGACACGGAGGCGTTCGAGATGCTCACCGGTGCGTTGCAGACAGAGGACCACCCCCGGGCACGTCTCGCCGGCACAGACGCACTCGCCGGGCAGCGCGAGCAGTTCCCCGTCGCCACCGCCGAACGACTCGACCGGGCCTGGCTCTGGAGCAAAGAACAGGTCGAGTACGACAGACTCACACGCACACCGGGTTCGTCGGTGGGTGGTTGAGGTGCACGCGATCGAACATGTCGCCGCCCAGGCTATCCTCGGGTTCGGTCTGTTCGTCGTCCTGTTCTACATCGTCATAAATAGTTTCTACCTGGCGATTCACGGCCTGGCGCTGTTCGAACTCCGTGACGACCTGCGGGAGTCGCGGTGGACCCCACCGTTCCAGGTGTTCGCGAGCCCGTTCTACCCGGGTATCGGTGTCGTCGTTCCGGCGTACAACGAGGCGACGACGATCACGGAGAGCGTCCAGTCGTTGCTGTCGCTGAACTACCCCGACGTGGAGATCACGGTCGTCAACGACGGGTCCACCGACGAGACACTGACAGTGCTCGACGAGCAGTTCGACCTCCAACCCGTCGACGCCGAGATTCCGGTCGAGATGCCGAGCGAACCGGTTCACCAGGTGTACCGGTCGGCGGTGTACGAGGAGTTGCTCGTCATCGACAAGGAGAACGGCGGCAAGAGCGACGCACTCAACGCGGGGCTCTGGCTGACAGAGATGCCGCTTTGCTGTGCCATCGACTCGGACACCATCATCGACCGTGACGCGCTGCTGGCGCTCGTGCGGCCGTTTCTGGAGCGACCGAACGCGACCGTTGCCTCCGGCGGGGTCGTCCGTGTTGCGAACGGATCGACGGTCGAGGATGGTATCGTGGAGTCGGTCTCGCTGCCCCGCACGGGGTTGCCGGGGCTGCAGGTGATGGAGTATCTCCGCGCCTTTTATTCCGGACGACTCGGACTCGACCGTGCGGGTGGGCTGATTCTCATCTCGGGTGCGTTCGGGCTGTTCGAGACCGAGACCGTCCGCGAGATAGGTGGCTACCGTCGGGACACCATCACTGAGGATTTCGACATCGTCGTCCGCCTGCACCGGTATCTGATCGACAACGACCGGGAGTACTCGGTGCAGTTCGTCCCCGAACCGGTCGCGTGGACGGAGGTCCCGTCGGACCACCGCGCACTTGGCCGGCAGCGACGCCGCTGGTATCGCGGGATGGTCGAGACGGTGGTCACCAACCGCGGGATGCTGTTCAACCCCGCGTACGGTCGGGTCGGGGTGGTTATCCTGCCGCTGTTCGTTGCTGCCGAGATGTTCGGCCGACTCGTCGAGGGCCTCGGCTACCTCGTGCTCCCGCTTGCGGTGTTTCTCGGGGTTCTGAACGTCGAGTTCTTTCTCGTCTTCTTCGTGCTGACGACCGGGTTCGGTGTGTTCCTTTCGTGGTTCAGCGTCTTCAGCGAGGTGTGGAGTTTCAACCGCTACGACAGCCCCTGGCAGGTGCTCCGCCTGCTCTGGTACGGGGTGCTGGAGAACTTCGGCTACCGTCAGTGGAGGACAGTCGTCGCCTGGCGCGGCCTGATACAGTATCTCAGGGGCACCGAGGGCTGGGGTCGGTCGGAGCGAACCGGGTTCGACACCGATGAGGACTAACATCTATCACAACTGCCCGTTATAGGTGCGTATGGACGTGACAGACGCGGGAGCGTATTTCAGGGACCTCTACGAACTCGGTGCCGACCCGTCGCTGTCGGTTGCGGAGAAGATAGAGCGGACAGTCGCCGTCGGCCGGGACCGGTTGGGCGTCCAGTACGGCCTGCTGAGCTACACCGGGAACGGCGAGTACGAGGTGGTCGACTCGACAATCACCGATGGGGGGTACGAGTCGGGGACGGTCCACGACCTGGAGGAGACGTACTGCCGGCACGTCGTCGGTGACCGGGAGATGCTGGCCATCTCTGATGTCGAGGACTCGGCGTACAGCGACGACATCGCGGCCGATGTAACGGGTCTCAGATGTTACATTGGGGCCCCAGTCGTAGTCGACGGCGAGGCGTACGGGACGCTCTGTTACTCCGGGGACGAGCCGCTGGAGCGGCCGTTCACCGAGGACGAGCGGCGGTTCGTCCGACTGCTGGCGCGCTGGATCGGTGGTGAACTCGAGCGAGACCGACACCACGCGGCGCTCGAGGCACAGAACAGGCGGCTGGACGAGTTCGCCGAGCTCCTGGCCCACGACATCCGGGGGCCGCTCACCGCGGCCCGCGGCTACACGGAGCTCGTCGCGGAGACCGTCCCCGAGGGCGAGGCAAAGGGCCTGCAGACGGCGCTCGACGCGCTGGACCGCATCGACGACCTGATCGCCGGTGCCCTCTCGGTGTCTCGGCAGGGTGGGGATGTCGGCGAGCGGGAACCGGTCGAACTCGGGGCGGTCGCGCGGTCGGCCTGGGACACCGTCGGCCCGGCGGACGGCACACTCCTCGTGACCGACGACCTGACCGTCGCAGCGGACCGGTCACTGCTCGAGCGACTGTTCGAGTCCCTGTTCCAGAACGTCGACGACCGCTGTCCGGCGGCCGTCACCGTCACCGTCCGGGGAACAGAGGGCGGATTCAGTGTCGCCGACGACGGTCCCACCATCCCGCCCGAGACGGCAGACACACTGTTCGGTGACGAGGTCGATAGCCGTCGCATCCAGTTCAGCCTCCTGATGGTCGAGCGGGTCGCGTCCGGTCACGGCTGGGAGGGCCGTGTCGAGGTTGAGGACGGAACCCGGTTCGTGTTCTCCGGTGTCGGTGACGTCACGACCAGCGTCCACTGATACGGTCGTGCGTGACTCGTTACCGCCGGGCTGTCGCAGACTCCCGTTTCACGGGCTGTTTCCCGGAGTTTGGAACGGTGCTTGAACTACTCACGCACGACCGTATGAGTAGGGTCAGGGGTCAGACCGTCGATAGCTCCTCGCGCAGAACGTGGTAGGACTGTTTCAGCCGCTCCGTGTACGCCGGGCGGCTCCAGGGCTCCCACGTGTACTCGACAGAGCGGACTGTCGACCCGTCACGGCCCGGTATCTGGTGTGTGAGGTTCGTCACCCCGTCTGTCTCGACGGCGCGACCGTCCGCGCCGGGGTCGAACGTGGACGCACTCACCGTCACCCCGTCGAACGGGACCGTCGAGAGACCGTCGTCCCAGTCTGTGGCGATGCGCTGTTTCGTCGACGGGTCCGCGATGTTCAGCAGTATCCAGGGGATTCGCCCCTCGATGGTGTTCTGTGCGGTGTCGACGTGGACATCGGTTAGCGAGTCGTAGACCGGCGACTCCGGGTTCCCGTTCCCGAACCGCAGCTGTCCCGTCTCGACGGCGTCGAACGGTCGCCGTGTGTCCGTTGCCGGAACGGTGTACCCCAGACTGACCGGCTCCCGAGCGGGAACGAACCCGGCGGACCCATCGCGGTAGGCTCCAACGGGCAGACCCGCCTCCGCACCGAACTCGCGGGCGAACGTGTCGTAGCTCGACTCCACCAGCAGCCGGGAGCGGCCCACACCGGCCAGCCGAACGACGGTGTCCGCCGCGGCATCTGCATCCGTCCCGAACGGGAGTGTGTTACTGCGGCCGGTCAGACCGACGGTCAATACGGCGTTCATCGCTGTCCAGTCGACTGGCTCGGGCAGCGTCTCGAACTCGAGTCTGTAGTTCAGCCCCTCGAGGTCGTGTGTCACCGACAATCGTTCGAGCGTCCGCGCCGGCCGGGTGTCGCCCGGGTCGATAGGTTCGACCGTGCGAGCGTCGGTCCAGTCGGCTGCCGACCCGTCGAGTGTGACCCCGTCTACCGGGTCGAACGCCAGGAGACCGAACCGCTGTTCGGGTGTCTCGACGTTCGACCAGTGCGGGCGTCGCCCCGGCACCGACCGCGCATCGAGGTTCCACGTCCGTTTGAACCACTCGTTTTGCCAGCTGAACATCACCCCGCCCGCGGTGTCGGCACGCTCGATATCCTCGAACATCGCGGCCACCTCCTCACCCTGTTCCCGCTCGGTGTTCCGGCCCTGGTCGCGCCCGTGCACGCCCCGATGAGCGATGCCGCGTGAGCTCGGGACCCCGAACTCGGCTATCAGCACCGGCTGATCGGTCGACCCCACGATATCGTCCAGATAGCCGGCGTAGCTGTTCTGCTCCCCCCGGTGGTCGACGTGCGACCTGTACTGCGGTGTCTCGTTCAGCAGGTCTGGATAGTACGGGTAGACGTGGTACGAGGCAACGGTCCCGGCGGTGAACGCCGCCGTCGGGGCGATGCTGTCCGGGTCGATGCTGACGCTGTCCTCGTCCTGGAACGGCTCGTAGGGGTGGTCGAGTGGGTCCGTCGTGACCCAGTTGACGAACGAGACGGGTCGCTGTGCCCCGTGGGTCTCCTCCTCGTGGGAGACGAGTCCGTCCAGTCGGCCGGCGAGCCACCGCTCGAACGGTGAACCGTCCTCGGTCCGGAGGTACTCACCCTCGTACTCGCCGGGCTCCCCCTGGTCGTTCGTCGCCTCGACAACTGCCGGGGGCCACTCGATGCCGAACAGAAACCCACAGGTGTAGTTACTCACGTCGGCGTCGTACACCCCTGCGGCGTGACCGGGGCGCTCTGGCAGTGTCGTTGCTCCGTGTATCACGTCGACAGTCCGTCGCAGTTCGGCATCGACGGTTGCCGAGAGCACCGTCGCGTCACCCGCATCGAGGAGGTCGTTGGTCGTGACCCAGGTTCCCTGGAGCAGGAGTAACGGCTCATCTGCTGTCTCGTTGTGCGCGGCCAGCGCACGGTAGAACGCCGGCGGGTGGATGGTGTACACCCGGACCAGATTCGCGATATCGCCGATTGCGGAGAGCCAGCGGTCGTACTCCGACCGGGTGATGGCCGCCTCCCCCGGGAACCGGCCGGGTTTCGCCATTCCGAGGTTCACCCCACGGACTGAGACCGGCGTGGACACACCACCGACCGACCGCTCGAACCCGTTTGCTCCGATGCTGAACGTCACGTCGCCCGAACTGTCGGACAGACAGCCGGCGACCCCCGCGAGCCCGGTTGTGCCGACGGTCGCGACGAACTGGCGTCTGTTCACCGTACTGCTACGGGCGCGTCACGGTTAGGCTACACGAACCCGGTGTCGTCATCTGTGGCGATTCGGGTGAGTATCTTCGGGGTCGATACTGATATGCCCGGCCACGCACAAAAAACTGAACCAGCCGGGAGATCTACCCTCCAACGATGGCAGACTCGACGGACCGTGAGACGGCGGCGAGTGCAGAGACCGGCGAGACAGACCCGCTCGCGGTGGCGGCGGAACACCCCGTGTTGCTGTTCGACGGTGTCTGCAACCTCTGCAACGGGTCGGTACAGTTTCTCATCGAGCGGGACCCGGAGGCGATGTTTCGGTTCGCGCCGCTACAGTCCGACACCGCGCAGGAACTGCTCGCGGCGGTTGGCTACGAGGAGGCGACACTCGACTCGGTCGTACTCGTCGAGAACGGCGAGTACTACGCCAAGTCCGACGCGGTCATCCGGGCGGCCCGGCATCTCGGTCTGCCCTACAGCCTCTCGCGCCCGTTCGGAGTGGTGCCCGCGCGCCTGCGGAACATCTTCTACGATTTCGTGGCTGATCACCGGTACAGCTGGTTCGGCGAGCGCGAGCAGTGTATGATGCCCTCCCCCGACATCGAGGAGCGGTTCCTCGTCGGCGGCCCCGGTCCGGACGGCTGAGCGCTGTCTCATCTGGCCCCGGAGCCGGGATATAAGCCCGGGCGGCCCGAATCGTGGGTATGTACCTGGGACTTGAGGGTAACGTGGCGCTGTGTACGGCAGCGAGTAGCGGTCTCGGGCTGGCAAGTGCCGAGGCGCTGGCAGAGGAGGGTGCACACGTCGCGGTGTGTGGGCAGACCCCGGCACATCTCGACGCCGCCCGCGAGCGCCTGCGCGAGACCGGCTCCGGCGACGTGCTGGCGGTCGAGGCGGATATCACCGACAGGGCGGAGCTGACGGCGTTCGTCGCGGAGACAGTCGAGCGGTTCGGCGGACTCGATCACGTTGTCACGAGCGCCGGCGGACCGCCGAGCGGTCCCTTTCTCGACACAGAGGACGGGGACTGGTACCGCGCGTACGACCTGCTCGTGATGAGTGTCGTCTGGACGCTCCGCGAGGCGTACCCGCACCTCCGCGAGGCGGAGGGGAGCGCGGTCGCGATCACCTCCCGGACAGTGCGCGAGGTGGCCGACGGACTCGTGCTGTCGAACGCCGTCCGGCGGACCGTCGAGGGGCTGGTGAAGACACTCGCCCGCGAGTTCGCACCCGAGGTCCGGGTCAACACGGTGTTGCCCGGGCCACACGAGACCGGCCGCATCGAGGACCTCATCGAGGCGGCTGTCGACCGTGGCGAGGTGCCCGACTACGAGGCGGGCTACCGGGAGTGGGCCGCGGACAGCCCGCTCGAACGCATCGGCGAACCGCGAGAGCTGGGTGACGTGGTCGCCGTGCTCGCCAGCGAGCGCGCGAGCTACGTCAACGGTGCGGCGGTTCCCGTCGACGGCGGCTCCACGCGTGGCTGAACCGGCCTGTCGCACTCGACTCCGAATCGCAGACCCCGACCGTCGGCGTTCGGTTCAGGAGCGGAGCGAAGACACGGCAGCGACAGTCCACCGGACTACTGTCCGGGAACGGTGGCGTTCCAGTAGGAGACAGAGGCGAGTCGCTGACCGGGGCTGGTGCCGACGACAGCCTGGTCGAGTCTGCGGACCCAGGCCGCAATCGGGTTGGGTGCCTGCCGGAAGAAGCCGTAGGGGACGAGCCAGTCGTGTTCGACCCCGTCGAGTTCCAGCCCCGCGTCGTGGAGCCACCACCGGACATCGTCCCCGGAGTAGAGACTCGACCCCATCGGGAGCGCCCAGGTGTACAGCACCCGCATCGAGCTGTTGTTGAACGTGTCAAAGACGACCTGCTCGCGGGAGACCCGTCGCATCTCCGCGAGAAACGTCTCCGGGGTGTCCGCGATGTGGAAAAATCGCATCGCGAGCACCGCGTCGAACCGGTTGTCGGGAAACGGCAGTCGGTCGGCATCTCCGCGGAGGAACTCCAGACTGTCGGCGACGGCCGCCGACTGTGCGCGCTCGCGGCCCTGCTGGAGCATCGGCTCCGAGACGTCCAGTCCGACGATGTCGGCGCCGCGCTCCGCGAGCATCGTCGTGAACCGGCCCGTCCCACAGGCGATCTCGAGTATCTCTCGTTCCTCGATGCGGCCGAGAGCGTCGAGCACCGCCTGCTTCTCCCGGCGGTCGATCAGTTCCCCCCCGCGTGAGAACCGCTTCTCGTCGTACGACTCCGCCACGTCGTCGGCCTGGTACCACTCCTCACCTTTCACGTTCCCTACTCGCAGACGGGGCACTAAAATGCTACTGGAACTGCACCAGTAGACGGCGACAGTCCAGTCGGGTCGGCAAGTCGTGATAACTCGAACCACGATGAGTCGAATCAGAGCGACCGACGAGTCGAGAGCACCGCGTCGGGAGAATCGACGCCAACAGGTCACGCCGGGTGGGTCGGGTCCTCGTGACGACGGTTCGGGTCGGGCGGGGATCACTAAGGGCATAGCAATGTGGTTTAAGACTCCCCAGTCATTGGATGTGGGTCTAGCAAACGTTTACAAGCACCATTCCCGGAAGGCGGTGCATGGGAACGAGTGCAGAGAATGCAGGGACCGTCGACGCGGTGCTCTCGGAGGCGGAGTACCGCGAGCAGTTGCGCGAGATGCCACCGAGCGCGAAACTGGTCGCGAAGGTCCTCGAGAGAGACGCGCCGCTGTCACAGACACGGGTCGCGGAGGAGTCGCTGTTGCCCGGCCGGACAGTGCGGTACGCGCTGAGCCGTCTGGAGGAGCAGGGACTCGTCGAGTCCCGGTACAGCCTGCAGGACGCACGGAAACAGGTTTATACCCTCACGCGGTAGCGCCAGACCGGATGCCGGTAACACAGGTTCCGGTCGACGCGGGGAGTCGGACCCCCTCGGGACGGACGATGGCTCACATCGTGACCACCCGGTTCGAGTCGTTGCTGGTCGACCCCGCGGCCCGGAGCGACGCGCTCGACGCCGCTGTCGAGGACCACGACCCGACCGGGGTCGTCGTCACACACCACCACCCGGACCACGTCGGGGCTGTCGCGTCCTACGCCGAGCGGGAGGGGATGACCGTCTGGGCGCGGGCCGGACGCGCCGGAGCGTTCGAGACGGCGACGGGCATCGCACCCGACAGACTGTTCCAGCCTGGTGGGACACTCCCCGCCGGGGTCCAAGTGGTCGACACCCCGGGGCACGCGCCCGAGCACGTGGCCTTCGTGACCGACGACGGCTGGCTGACCGGTGACCTCGCGGTTGCGACCGGCAGTGTTGTCGTCGGCGCACCGGAGGGTGACATGCGGGCGTACCTGAGTTCGCTCCGGCGGGTCTACGCGCGTGACCCGGAGCGATTGCTGCCGGCACACGGGCCTGTCATCGAGGAGCCGCGGGCAGTCTGTGAGCGACTCCTCGCCCACCGTCTCGACCGCGAGGCGCACGTCCTCGATGCGGTCAGGGCCGGCCACGAGCGCATCCCGGCCATCGTCGAGGCCGCCTACGAGAAGGACATCGCGGACGTGTTCGCGCTCGCCGAGGCGACTGTCCGCGCCCACATCGAGAAACTCGCCGCCGAACGCAAGCTATCCTGGGACGGCGACCGGGCGCGGCCGCACTGACCCGCCGTCTGTGTCCGGCTCCTCTCGTACGGTCGTGCCTGAGTGTTTCAAGCACCGTTCCGAGATCCGAGAAACAGCCTGTGAAGCGGGAGTCTGTGACTGTCCGGCGGTAACGGGTCATGAACGACCGTCTCAGTCATACTCGAACCGGAGTCGGCCAGCGCAGGTCTGGAGCCCCAGAGGTAACAGAGCTGTGCATCGATGTGCAGAAAGCTTCATTTGGATGGGCGACAAACAGCTGGCATGGCAACAGATGAACGGCTCAAGGAGTTCGGGGGCAGACACGTGCCCGAACCGCTGGAGGAACCGCTGGCGGAGCTGGCCGCCGGGTTCGAGGCCGCGGTCGAGTCCGACGAGTTCTGGGCGGAGTTCGAACACCTGCTGGAGCACTACGGCGGCCGCCCGACGCCGGTGTTCCGGGCGGACACACTCAGTGAGCGCTACGGTGCGGACATCTACTTCAAACACGAGGACCTGCTGCACGGCGGGGCACACAAGCTGAACAACACGCTTGGTCAGGGGTTGCTGGCGAAGCGGGCCGGAAAGGACCGGCTCATCGCCGAGACCGGCGCGGGACAGCACGGCACCGCGACGGCGATGGTGGGTGCGTTGCTCGACCTCGACACGACAGTCTACATGGGTCGACAGGACATCCAGCGCCAGGAGATGAACGTGTTCCGGATGCGTCTGCTCGGTGCCGAGGTCGAGCAGGTGACACGCGGCAACGAGGGGCTGGCGGAGGCCGTCGACGCCGCCCTGGAGGACCTGGTGGCCAACACCGAGGAGACACACTACCTCGTCGGGAGCGCCGTCGGGCCGGACCCGTTCCCGCGGATGGTCCGGGAGTTCCAGTCTGTTATCGGCCGGGAGGCCCGCAACCAGATACAGGAGCTCCACGGTGACCTGCCCGATGCGTGTGTCGCCTGTGTCGGCGGCGGGTCGAACTCGCTCGGTCTGTTCACCGCCTTCCGTGAGGACGATGTCGCCTTCTACGGGGCCGAACCCGGCGGCAAGGGGGTGGACTCGGGCCAGCACTCGGCCCCACTGTCGGCCAGTGACGAGGTGGAGATCTTCCAGGGGATGCGGACGAAGGTGATCGACGAGGACACCGAGAACCACTCGATCAGCGCCGGACTGGACTACCCCTCGGTCGGCCCGGAACACGCCGCGATGCAGGCCTCCGGACGGGCGGAGTACCGCGCGGTCACCGACGAGGAGGCGATGGCGGCGTTTCGCGAACTCAGCGAGAGCGAGGGCATCATCCCGGCGTTCGAACCCAGCCACGCCATCGCGCTGGCTATCGAACTTGCCGAGTCCGGTGAACACGACTCCCTTCTGATCAATCTCTGTGGCCGCGGCGACAAGGACATGCGCACCGCCGCCGAACAGTTCGACCTGACGCCGTCATCGTAGCCCCCGCGACGCATCGGCTGTGGTGTTTCTCGCCTGGAAACTATACACAACAACTACTATAGTAGCCAGCGATACAGCCAAGCACGATGCCGGTGAAAGATCGCGTCATCAACTGGATCGCACCACAAGGAGCAAAGAGCGCCCTCGCCGGGGCGCTCGCCCTAGTCGGCGTGGCCGCAGTCTTCGGTGTTTCAACGGTCGGCGACTCGCTGGACAGTTCGGTTCAGACCTGGGCATTCGCGGCCGGGGGGGTTCTCTTCTTCGTCGGTATGGCGTGGGGCGCGCACCTGCAATACAGTTTGGAGGAGCGGGAGAAACGGATCTACTATCGGGCGTCGTATATATCTCTCATGACGTTGCTTGTGACGTACCTCACCCTGGCGTTCGGACTCAGAGAGGACGTCATCACACTGTCCCCGATGGAGGTGCTGAGCACTGTGTTCGGGGTGGTGTTCGGGACGTTCTTCCTGGCGCAGTGGGGGTACCGCTGGGTGATGTGAGTTCCGGCAGACCGGGCGAAACGGCTGGTGTCGGGACCGCTCACCAGGGATTCCGGTGTCTCTGTAGACGGGCAGTACAGTCGGAGTGGGGCAAGGCTGGTCCGGGCAGCGACACGCGCCGCGGGTGGGACAGAGCGGGTCGACCGGTCCGGGTTCTCAGCCGTTGCCGCTCGCGCTCGCGTACCCCTGGTTCTCCAGACAGCTTCGCATCTCGGCCTTGCTGTCGTGTTTGTGCAGTCGCGTCGGCGTGTCACAGTAGTAGACCCCGCCGTCGTGGCGGAGTGTCACCTCGTGTTCCGCGCCGAGGAACTCGGTGCGGACGACGATCCGGTCGCCGGATTCGAGCGCCGCCAGCAGTTCGTCCGGTTCACACTCGCCGGCCTCGATGACGCGTGTCTCTCCCATACACCACGTTTGTCTGCCGGGGTCTTCAGTCCCCCTGTCGCCGGCCGCGCGGGCAGAGTTCGACAGACTGTCTCATACGGTCGTGCAGAACTCTTTTTATTCAGACTTGGCCCCGGTACGCGTGACACACTACCGTTGGCGGTAATTTATTTCGCACGACCGTATCACTCCGGGTCGGGGGTTTCCGTCGACAGTTCGATGGCGTGGATGTCGGTTGTCATCAGCTCGTCGAGGGCGTCGTAGACGCGCTGGTGCTGGTCGACGAGTGACTCCCCCTCGAACGCCGGGGACCGGACGGTGGCGGCGAGGTGGTCGTCGTCGTGGGGGCCCCGCGCTCGCCGCACGTCGGCGGTGGCGTCCGGGAGCTCCGATTCGATTTGCCGTTCGATTGCTTCGAGGTCCATACCAGTCCGGAGGAGTCTCGACGGAAAAAGCGTCTCGGCTGGCTGTGTGGGTCAGGTCGCCAGCCCGTGTCCGGTCAGCGGGACGACGACCTCCTCGTCGGAGGCGACGGCACCCCGGTCGCGGAGCGTGTCGAGCGCAGCGGGCGCAACGGCACAGGTCGGCTCGACGTGGAGCCCCTGCTGGCCGAGTCGGCGGTGCTCGGCGGCGGTGGTCTCGCGGTCGATTGCGACGACATCACCACCGGTGGCGTCGAGCGCGGCGTCTATCTCGCTCCGTCTGGCGGGGTCGCGTATCTGGATGCCGTCGGCGAGGTCGTTCGCACCCGCGGCGGCTGTCTCCCCGTGACGGTCGGCGACGATCGGAGCGATACCGGCCGCCTGTGCGCCGTACAGTCGGGGGAGACGGTCGGTCCAGCCCGCCGCTCGCAGGCGCTGGAAGCCGAGCGAGAGCCCCAGGAACAGTGTTCCGTGTCCGAGCGGTGTCACCACCGCGTCGGGGACCGACCAGCCCCGCTGGGCCGCGATCTCGTAGGCGACCGTCGCCGTTCCCTCGATAAAAGCGGGTTGCCAGGCGTGGCTGGCGTACCACGCGTCTTCCGCGCTCTCGACGGTCGCGACACAGGCGTCGGTCACGTCCTGTCGACCCCCCTCGACACGGCGGAGTTCGACACCGGTCCGCTCGATCGCCCGGAGTTTGCCGGCCTTTGCGTCCGCCGGGACGAATATCTCGGCGTCGATACCGGCAGCGGCGGCGTAGGCCGCGACTGCCGCGCCGGCGTTGCCGGAGGAGTCCTCAAGCAGTCTGTCGACACCGAGCGCGCTGGCCTGCGAAACCGTGACCGCCGCGCCGCGGTCCTTGAAACTCGCTGTCGGCGAGAGTCCTTCCAGCTTGTAGGTCACGTCGCGGTCCTCGCCGGTGACGAGCGGCGTCCACCCCTCGCCGAGCGCGACCGCCGGCTCCACCGGTAACAGGCCGAACGACCACAGACCCGCGTCGCGGTCGAGCACACGCGGGTCCGGCGGTCCCTGTGGACGGGGCGGGTCGGCGAACCGGAACGCGCCGCCACAGTCACACCGGTACGGTGTCGACAGCCGCTCCGGGCGGTGTCGGCCGCAGTCGACACACCGGTACATTCAGGCCACTCCCCGTTTGGTTTCGGTCGGCTTGTCGACGCCGAGATAGCCGGACAGACTCCTCAGTTCCCCGGGTTCGAGACCGAACGCGTCGATGTCGTTGTCGTCGGTGGTGTTGTCGAACCGGAGCGAACGGTACTGGTCGGGACCAAACGGAATCCCCGGGAGCAACCCCCCGACAGTCATCCCGAGACCTGCGAGCGCCATCGGCACCGGCACCACCCGGACCGACCCGCCCTCTGCCTCGCGGACGAGTCTCGCCACGTCGGCGAGTGTGAGTTGCTCCGGCCCGCCCAGCTCGTAGGTCTGCCCGACGTGGCTGTCCCCGGCGATGGCGTCGGCGAGCATCCCGACTAGGTCCTCGACGTGGAGCGGTTGGAACCGCGTCTCACCGCCGCCGGGGAGCGGCGCGAGCACCGGCGGGGTGAGCGTACGCGTGAACCCGACGAACTGGCCGCCGTCACCGAACACGACCGACGGGCGGAAAACGGTCCAGTCGAGGTCGGACTCACGGACCGCCGTCTCGGCGCGGCCCTTTGCACGGATGTAGTGGGTCGCCCCGTCGGGGTCTGCCCCCAGCGCACTCACCTGGAGGAACCGGGCAACACCCGCGGCCTCTGCGGCCTCGACACAGTGTTCGGTGCCCTGGCGGTGGACCCGGTCGTGCATCTCGTTGCCGCCGCTGGGCTCGAACAGCGGCGAGAGCGCGACCAGATTCACCGCCACGTCCCGCCCCTCGAACGCGTCCGCGATGGAGTCATACGCCCGCACGTCCCCGACTGCCGTCTCGACACCCGCCGGTAGACTGTCCTCGCCGGGGTCCCGTGACAGTGCGGTGACCTCATGGTCCCGTTCGAGCAGTTCCGCACACAGGGAGCAACCGATGAACCCGCTCCCGCCAGCCACGATGATGTCCATACGCGACACAGGACCGCGACCCACAAAAGTCTCTGCTGTCCGGTGCGCGTCAGACTCATCTGAATCCGGCACCAAGCGGGCACAATGCCGACGACCTGCGGTCTGTGCCGACGCCGGGTTCCCGACGAACGACTCGCCGACCCCCAGGTGATACAGGAACACCATCTCCGGCCCGAGCGCCGCGCCGAGAGTCCGACTGTGATGCTGTGTCGCCCCTGCCACGACCAGATTCACGCCGTGTTCACGAACGAGGAACTGCGCGAGTCCTACGACACCGTCGAGACACTCCGTGAGGCCGACCGACTGCAGGCGTATATCGACTGGATACGCGGCACGAACAAACTCGACATTGACGTGACCACGAGCAACCGTGTGCGCGACCGACGATGAGTTACGGAGTATTCGAGGCGAAAGCCTCGCCGTTCAGGGCGGGGATGAAGCCGACAACACCGCCACAACCGTCGGAATTAAGCCCTGACAGCGTACTTCAGATTACGCACAACGGGCAAAAACTGGCGGTCGGATTGGGGTCTGCTCGGACGACGGAGGTCGTCACACCGTTCCCGAGAGGGCGTCTTCGAGGCCGTGGCAACACGGCAGGCGAGAAGTTGCCAACGGGGACACGGGACCGGCCCGCTGTCCCGCGCTGGAATCCTCGCCGTTCACGCCGGGGAGGAGGTCAAGTCCTGTCAGGCCGGACGTGTGCCCCGGGCGAGTCTGCGGGTCTACAGGCGGAGCAGGCCGAGTGTGGGGGGTCGTCCGGAAATCGAAGATATCCGTGATGAACGTTGGACACCGTCCTGCGAACCGGCGATGCCCGCGAGCAACTAACGAGACGCCGAGCGTCTCGAACCACCTGTCCCCGCGGTACGTCACAGGAAAGACCCACCCATGAGTTGGATTGCCTCCTCGGGGTCCGGGCCGAGCGGCGACCCGAGGACGACACTGTCGGCGGTGTCGAGGAGGCGCTCGATGCGGTCGGTGACCGTCTCCGGGGTGCCGGCGATGCAGAACGCATCGAGCATTGTCTCTGTGACCGCCCCGAAGGCGTCGTCGAACGCACCGGCACCGATGGCCTCGCCGATCTGGCCGGCGCGGTCGTGGTCGATACCGTGGCGGTCGAGCACCGGCGGTGGGGCACCGGCCGCAATGAACGCGACCGGGGGTCGGGCAGCATCGCGTGCGCGGTCACCGTCCGCGGCGACGCTGACGCTCGCATAGGCCGCAAAGTCGAACGCACCGTGCTCCTCTCGGTCCGCGAGTCCCTCCTCGATACGGTCGCTCGCCCACGCGATGTCCCGCGGATGTGACCCGTTGTAGAGGACACCGTCTGCGTGTTTCGCCGACATCCGGGTCATGTGTGGTCCCTGTGCACCGACGTACACCGGTATCTCGCGGGCGTCGTAGTTGAGGCCGGCGTCAGTCGCCTCGAACGTGCCGTCGTGGCTGACACGCTCGCCGTCCCAGAGACGGCGGGCGACACGCATCGTTTCCAGCACACGCCGGAGCGGGCGGTCGTGGTCGTAGCCCAGGTTGGCGAGTGTCGACCCGTCACCCGGGCCGAGACCGAACAGTCCACGCCCGTCCGCGAGTTCGTCGAGCGTCGCCATCCGGGAGGCGAGTGTCACCGGGTGGGTCTCGTAGGGGTTGGCGATACCCGGCCCGAGCAGTATCTCGTCGGTCCGGGCCGCTGCGGCCCCGAGCGCGACGAACTCGTCACGGTTGTTGTAGTGGTGGCTGGCGAGTGCTGCGTCGAACCCCGCCCGCTCGGCGGTCGCCGCAAGGTCGCCGACACGCGCCGCCGGCATCTCCGGTGTCAACTCTACACCAATCGTCGGGTTGTGTGTCATATCAGATCACCTTACTGTGTACTCCTGCAGCGCGGCCCGCACGATGTCGTCCTCTTCGGTCCGGAACAGGTCGTCACTCCCGTTGTGGTCGCCGAACGACCAGTCACGCACGACAGCGGCGGGGGTCCCGCCGGCACCCTCGCCGGTGAGGAGATTCGCCGCCGCCGCGAGTTCGTCAACGACCGCCTGGACGGTGGCGGTCAGTTCGCGGCCCTCGCGGTCGTGTTCGCCCCGCCAGTCACGGGCGGCCGGCAGTCCGGCCCAGCCGACTGCGACACCGCGCTGGCCGTACCGGAACGGTCGCCCGGAGGTGTCTGTCACGATAACGGGCACCCCTAGTTGCTGATGCAGGTGCCGGGCGCTCGCCGTCGGGTCCTCGGGCAGCAACAACAGGTCGCCGCCCGGCACGTTCGAGCGGTCGATTCCCGCGTTCACTGTCACGTGTCCAAACCGGGTGACCGAGAGCATGAACGGGTGCGAGAGCAGCAGTTCCTCGCTCTCCTCGAGGACCGCCTGTGCGAACCGCGGGTCCTTCTGCTCGCCGGCGAGTTCGCCGGCGCGGCGTGCAATCTCCTCGGCGCGCTCGCCCGCCGGGAACGCCGAGAGCTCCGCCTGTCGATCCTCCGCCTTCGAGACGACTGTGCTCGCCACACAGACCACGTCGTCGGGGGTCAGACTGAGTCGGTCCCCGAGCAACCCGGCCAGGTCGTCACCCGGTCGGATCTCCGGCAGCCCCTCGACCGCAGACACGTGCATACAGTCTATCGGGGACGACAGCCCAAAAACCGCCCGGATGCGTCCGCGACCGGACGGGGGAGAGCCGACAGGGCCAGGCGAACAACAGCAGTCTTTTGCCCAGGAGCGGGCTACAGTCGGGTGATGGAATGGCGGTGTGAGTGGTGTGGCAAACCCCATGCAGAGAACGACCCGCCGTGTGACAACTGCGGGCACGGCTCCTTCGAGCGGGCGGTCGTCCGCCGGACCGACCTCGCGGGCGGTGACCCGGACACGATGACCGTCTGGGTGTGTACCGCCTGCGGGCGCGAGCACCCGAAACACGCTCCGCCGTGTAGCCGGTGTGGAAACGCCGACCTGGAGCGGGAGACCCGGACCGTCTCCGAGGCGGAGACCACGGTGCCAGGCTACCGCGACCTGGTCACACCGCAGTATCTGGCTGTGTTCCTTGCGACGCTCGCACTCGCGGCACTCCTCGCGCTGGGTGCGACCGGGACGGTCGACCTGCCGGGGTTTCCCGACAACTCGGTGCCGTCGGTCGACAACGTCCCCGGTAACGGGACGGCCGCCGGCGAACTCTCACTCTCCGGGGCCGAGACGGCCTATCTCGGCGCACTCGGTGACCGCCGCGCCGGTGCGGGGCTGGACCGACTCGACCGGGGTGACCGACTCGACGAGATTGCCCGGTACTACAACCAGCGGCGTGTGAAACAGGTGTTCGACCGTGGAAGTGTGCCCGACAACGACGAACTCCGCGACCTGCTCGGAAGCGGGTGTTCGCCTGCCCGGTTCGTCTCCAACTCGCTGCCGGTCGGCACCGACGGCTCCAACGGGGTCGGGGAGCGACTGGTCGACAGTGTCGGGGCCGACTCGCCACCGATGCTCGCCGACGCCGACCGCATCGGTGTCGACTTCCACAGCGCCGGCGGGACGCTGTTTGTGACACAGGTGGTCTGCTCCTGACTCTCTGTGCTTATGCTCCAGCCTGGTAGGCCTCGTCGAACGCGGTCGCCTTCTCGACCACGCGGCCGGCACCGGCCTCCAGCGCGTCGAGTGTGTCGACACCCGCCTCGGTCTTCAGTGTGAGCACCGGCTCGGTCTGACCGCCGGACTGCTCGGGGTTCACGTCGTACGTTGCCGCCGAGACGCCGTCTGTCTCCAGCAGCGCCCCCTTCAGTACGTTCATGAACGTGTGGTCCTCGCCGGCAATCTCGATAGAGAGTTCCGCCTCCGTTCGTTCGATAACCCGCAGTTCCATACCTCGGTCTACTGTGTTTGCGTATCTCAACCTTTCGACTCGTCCTGTCGCTCTGACCGGCGGCCAACGGCGACGGAACGGAGAACCCGAACTCTGTGATCGTCTGCAAGAGACAGAGGCTGTTGTCCACCTCGCCGGGTGAAGAAAAGACAATGTTGTTCCAACCCGGACGCGACCCACCGAGGAACCCGTCCCCTTTGATGCCCGACCCCAACGTGTGGTCGACGGCCCTCAGTTTGACCCAGTTCTGTCTGGTCCGGTCCAGTTCGACTCAGGGTTGCGAACTCGGGAGCGCATCAACATCGGCGGCGACAACCTCGTGATCGTCGGGGAGACGGTCGATACAGTCGTAACAAAGGAAATGCTCGGAGCCGTCGACGAGTTCCAGGGTCATTCCCTCGGTCGGCTTATGATCGAAGATCCAGAGGTTGGCGAGGCCGCCACCGATCGTGACCGATTCGCCACAGCCGTCACACGATTCCGTGGCCATACAGATCGAACGGGGCCGAGCGACAAATGGGTTTCTCCCCGCCCGGTGTCACTGGACTGGAGACCACGTGTTCATATGCCCGGCATACCGAGAGACAGCTATGGAGAGTCTCAACCGGATGGCGACAGAGCTGGTCGACGAGGCGATCGACTTCGCCGACGAGCTCGCCATCGAGGTGTACCCGCTGTCGGGTGACAGCATGGTGCTCGACTTCGGTGTCGACCTGCCGGGTGGCATCGAGGCAGGGCTCCTGCTGGCGGAGATACAGACCGCCGGACTGGCGACACTGGGCACCAGCCTCGAGGATGTTGCGGGCACGCCGCTGACACACGTGGAGTGTTCGACCGACCAGCCGGCGCTGGCCCTGCTGTGTGCCGGAAAGGCCGGCTGGGAGGTCACGCTTGGGGAGTTCGACGCCCTTGGCAGCGGTCCGGCCCGGGCGCTTGTCGCGACGGAGCCTGTCTTCCAGCGCATCAACTACCGCGACGAGTTCGACCTCGCCGTGCTCGCGCTCGAATCCGACCAACTCCCCGACGAGGCTGTCGCCGCACAGATCGCCGAACGGGCAGGCGTCCCCGAGAGCGGTGTCTTCCTGCCGACCTACGCGACCGCGAGCCTCAGCGGCAGCGTGGTCGCGGCCTCACGGGCGGCCGAACTCGCGGTGTTCCGGCTGTCCGAACTCGGCTACGACCCGCTTGACGTGCTGTCTGCAACCGGTTCGGCGCCGGTCGCGCCGGTCGCCGAGAACGAACGCGCCGCGCTCGCGACCACACAGGACGCACTCGCGTACGGGAGTCGCGCACATCTCGTTGTCGACCGCCCGTTCGACCGCTTCGACGAGGTGGTCTCGACCGCCCACACCGAGTACGACACCCCCTTCGCGGAGATCTTCGAGGATGTCGGCTGGGAGACCGGCGAACTCCCGCTCGAACTGTTCGGGCCGGCACAGGTCACCGTCGACGTTGTCGGCGGTGACACCTACGCTGTCGGGGAACGGTCCGAGGAACTGCTCGCGGAGAGTTTCGGGCTCTGAGTTACGAACAGGCACAGAGGAATCCTCGCGGGAACGCGGGGAGGAGCTTAAGCGAGGATATCCGCGATGCGCTGTGGCTCACCCGACAGCGGTGGGTCCTCCTCGACCAGCTGGAGCACCTCGTGGTCTGTTACCTCCGGGTACCGCTTTCGTGTCGCCTCCTCGACGAGTTCCTTTTCGAGGCGGAACTCGATGCCCTCGTAGACGACATCGATTCCCTGCTCGTCGAACGACAGGAGTGTCATACAAACGGTAGTGTGCTGCTGAATATAAGCCCCGCGTCACGACGGCACCCGCTGTCGGTCTCACACAGGGGACAGTCGCGCACTCGAACGGTCAGTCGCGCACGCACAGAAAGACATCGCACACGCAGCGGGGAGTCAGTCACGCACACGGACAATACCCGACCGGAACACCTGGTGGTTGGGGACGACGTGTTCCTCGCCGTCGGCCTCGATGTGGGTGACAAACAGCGTCATCTCCTGGACGATACCGCGCTGACCGTCGACACGGACCTCGTCACCGATGGTGAACGGCTCGTTGAGGATGAGAAACAGCCCCGCGGCACCGGCAGCGAGCAGGTCCTTGAACGCGACAGCCGCGAGCAGCACAATACCGAACGCGTAGGCGGCGAGCAACAGGAGCAGCGCGGTCGTAGCGACACCGACCTGTGCGAGCGCGATAAGCGCGGCGACGTAGTAGATGCTGTACTTCACCAGTTCGGGGATAACCGCCGCACGCGGCAGTTTCACCGACCGCAGACGCTCCTGGATGGCGAGTTTCGCCCTGTCACCGAGTGCGAACCCGATGATGATCGCCAGGATGGCGACAAACAACTGTGGCAGGAGGGCACCGAGTCGCACCCAGAACGCCGAGACATCGAACACCTGTGTGATATTGAACGCAACAATCAGCGCGAACGCGTACACAAGCAGCGCGAACAGCATCCCGATGATACCGGCTGTAGAGGTGCCGAACCGGCCGGCCGCCCGTTCGACGGTGGTCCCCTCGACAGTGTCCGCGAGCCCAGTCCGGCGAAAGAGACTGTGTGTCAGGCGCCAGGCCAGGTACGACGCGAACAGCCCCACAACGAGTACCGCGACCGCGAGTGTGAACGCCGCCTCCGCGGCCAGCGAGTCGCTGATACTGTCGAGTGCGTCGAGCATCAGTACGCCTCCGGGTCGAGTTCGAGCACGAGACTCCCGGCTTTGAACGCACGGACCATGCCGTCACTCTCGGAGAGGACAATCGCGATTGCGGTTGTGTCGCGGGTGATGGCACCGCCGGCCATGTGTCGCGCCCCGAGCCCTTTCGGTATCTCGACACCCTCGGCCCCGGGTTCGAGATACCGGTACGCCGAGACGATCTTCCCGCTGTCGGAGATGACAAAGGCCCCGTCTAGACGGGAAAACTCCTTCAGCATCACGTTCACGATTGGATCGCCGACGTCGACGTGTGACTTCTCGAAAGGGTTGTACGACAGCGGCCGGGACTTGTTCATCACATTGCCGGCGTCACCGACCACGAACAGCGCGCCGACGGGCTTTCCTTTCTGGCCTTTCCTGCCGAGTTCGATCGCGACCTCGAACACGTCCCGAACCACCTCGGCATCGGCCCGAGAGTTGACGAACAGGTCGTAAACACCGGTCTGTGTGAACTCGTCGGTCCGGACCCGAACAACGGTGTCGAGTCGACTCTCGCTAAACGACTGCGTGAGCCCGACGATCTCCTCGTCTTCCCCCAGGAGACCCTGGTTTATCGCCCCCTCGATGCCGAAGCGAACGCGCTCGCTGGGCGCGGAGAACTCCAGCGGGAGCGAAACGTAGCTCTCCGCGCCGACGGCGTTCTCGGTCCCGACGACAATAACCGGGAGGTCACTGTCCGCGAACCGCTCGTAGGTCGACTGGTCGGTCGTGAACAACAACACACCGTCGACATCCGCTGTTAGTTCGTCGACGGTCGTCGCAAGCCCGCTCATTGCACTCTGAAATCACACGAGGGAAAAAAGGCTTGTGTCCTGTCTGTCCGGCGGCAGACGTCCGGCAGGCGGCCGTCGTCCGGCAGTCCGACGGCACTCACTGCGCCGCGAGAACGAGGCCGAGATACGATGTCTGGATGCTGTTCCTGGGGTCCAGACCGAGTTCAACCAGCAGGTCTGTCACCGCCTCGCGCGCCGTCTCGATCTCTGTCTCGGCAACAGGGTCGTGGTGTTCGACCTCGACGAACTCGCCCACCTCGTCGACACGGTCGAGGGTCACCCGACAGTCCCCAACCTCGTACCGGTCTCGCTCCTTGTAGACCGTGGCGGCGGGTTCGTAACCCAGTCCCGCGAGAATCGCCCGGAGTTCCGCCTCCTCCGCAACACGGGTCTCTGCCTCCTCCCGGGTCTTCGACGTGTCGTCGACCAGCGGCCCTTTGTATGTCAGCAGCACGCGCTCGTTGCTGTCGCCGCCGCTGTGGCCGGAGTCGCGCCCCTCCTCGCCGTGGTCGGTCTCGTGACGGACCCGGAACGCCTCGTCTGTCTCGGCGAACTCACGATCCGGGGCATCGTAGTAGGTGTCTGCCTGCGTGACCCCCCCGATGTGGTCGGCGTCCATCGCGGTCAGTTGCTCTCTGATCTGGTCGTGGTCGGCACGGAGCTTCATCTCGACCTCGTACATACCTCACCCTGTGGGAGCAACACCCAAAGTCCTGTGGACCTCGTCTCCCGGCGCGGTTGCCACAAACGGGGCGTGTTTCCCCCGGCTAAAGGGTCAGGTGTGCCGATCGATCAGCGTGTCGGCGGTGCGCTCCCACTCCTCGTCCTCCTCGAAGTACCGCCCGGCGAGGGGATCCTCGGGCATCTCACCGGTTGCGCGTTTCTCCTCGCCGTAGGAGGGTCGCTCGTTCCTGTAGAACCGTCCGGTCAGCACCTCGCCCTCGTAGAGACGGGTCTCGGCCTCGTACATCGCCTCACCGGCTTCCTTCCGGTTCGTCACGTCGAACTCGAACTCGTCGTCGTCCTGAATGTCGGTGTAGGGGACGTACTCTCTCGCGTCCTTGTTCCAGGTGGGACACTGCGTAAGAAAGTCAATGTGGGCAAAGCCGTCGTGTTCGACCGCCTCGGCGAGTATCTCCTCAGCCTGTCGGGGGTTGGTCGCGGCCGTCCGGGCGATGTATGAGGCCCCGGACGCGAGCGCGAGCGAGAGCGGCCGGACCGGTGCCTTCGCGCTACCGGATGGCTGGGTCTTTGACTTGTGTCCCTTCGGGCTGGTGGGGGAGGTCTGGCCCTTTGTCAGCCCGAATATCTCGTTGTTGAACACGATGTAGGTCATGTCGTGGTTCTCGCGGGCGGTGTGCATGAAGTGGTTGCCACCGATGCCGTAGCCGTCGCCGTCACCGCCGGCGGCAACGACCTCCAACCCAGGGTTCGCGAGTTTGGCCGCCCGGGCGACCGGCAGTGCACGCCCGTGGATCGAGTGGTAGCCGTAGCTCTCGAAGTAACTAGAGAGCTTGCCCGAACAGCCGATACCGGTGACGAGCAACACCTCCGCGGGTGTGCGCCCCACCTCGGGCATCGCGCCCTTCAGCGCCTTCAGCACGGCAAAGTCACCACAGCCCGGACACCACGTCGGTTGTGGCTCGACACCGGGTGTGAACTCCTTTTTCGTTGCCTCGCGGTCTGCCCCGATCGCCGAGAACGACGTCATACGCCCGCACCTCCGATTCCCGCGTCGCACTGGTCGTCTGACTGTCCCTCAGGTCGTGGCGTCCGTGTGTTTGTCATCTGTCTACGTGTGTGTGTGACTGTGGACATCTCAGTCACCTGTTGTTCGCTGCAGTCTGATGTTGCCCGACGGCTCGTCACCGTCGATGGTCGACTCGAACCCCTCGACAATCTCGCCCGGTTCGAACGTCTCGCCGTCGTACTTCAGCAGGCTGGACATCGTCGAGCCGAAGCGGCCGAGCTCTTTCTGGGTGAGACCGCGGAACTGCGCGGTTGCGTTCATCTCGACGACGAGACACTCCTCGACGCCGGAGAGGAAGCCGGCAACCTCCCGTTCAGGGTAGGGCATGAGGTCGCTGACACCCATCGCGTGGACATCGTGACCGGCCGCCCGCAGGCGGTCAACAGCCTCGAACACCGTATCCTGGTTGCTCCCCCAGGTGAGGATACCGTGGGTGGCCTCGTCGGGTCCGTGGCGTGTCTGATGGCCGGCCTCGTCGAGTTCATCACGGATGGCATCGAGTTTGGAGAGCCGGCGGTCCATCTGTGTCTTCCGGTTGTCGGGGTCCTCGCTGATGTGACCAACCGGCATGGACTCGTTGCCCGTCGCGAGAAACCGGCCACCCTCCTGGCCGGGCACCGACCGCGGGACGACACCGTCCTCACCCTCGTGTGCGTAGCGGGTGTACTTGCCGGCGGCGTCGTGGACCGCCTCCTCGAGGTCGTCCTCGGTCAACACCGACCCCGGGTCGGGCGCGGGCTCGCGGTCGAAGTGCCCGGTTGGGACCGACCGCATCTCGCCGCCGAGTTTCTGGTCGTACAGCAGGATACCCGGGAGCTGGTAGTCGTAGGCGAGCCGGAACAACTCGCGGGTCTGGTCGTACGCCTCTGTCAGATTGCCCGGCGCGATGACGACCCGACAGGAGTCCCCCTGACTGGTGTACAACACGTGCTCCAGATCGCCCTGCTCGGTCTTTGTCGGAAGCCCCGTCGAGGGACCGGCCCGCATCGCCTCGACAAGCACGATGGGTGTCTCGGTCATCTCGGCCAGCCCCAACGGCTCGCTCATCAGCGCGAACCCGCCGCCGGAGGAGCCAGACATCGCCTTCACACCCGTGTGTGAGGCCCCGATGGCGAGCGCCGCCGCGGCTATCTCGTCCTCGACCTGCTCGGAGATGCCGCCGAATCGGGGCAGGTTCTGTGACATGATGGTGAACACGTCAGTCCAGGGTGTCATCGGGTAGCCGGAGATGAACCGACAGCCCGAGTCGAGTGCGGCGTACGCGATGGCGTTCGACCCGCTCATCATCGCCTGCTCGGTGTCGTGGTCACCCTCCGGCACCCGCAGGTCGTGGTCGGTATCGAGTGCTGCGGCCCGGTCGTAGGCCTCCTCCAGCACCGCCAGGTTCGCCTCCATTACATCGCCGCCCATCGCCTCGCGGATCAGCGTCTCGAAGTAGGCGGTGTCCATATCCAGCAGCGCGGCCGTCGCCCCGACGCCGGCGGTGTTGCGCATCACCTCGCGGCCGTGGTCGCGGGCGATACCCCGCAGGTCCATCGGATAGACGTGCCAGTTGTTCTCGGCGGCCCGCTCGGCGAGCTCCGTCTCCGCGACCCCCTCGTCGTCGAGCAGGCCGGTGTCGTAGACGATGACACCCTCCTCGTTGAGGTCGTCGAACTGTTCTACCAGTGGTTTTGCCCGCTCGTTGCCGTAGTAGGCCTCCTCGTCCGGGTTGCGCGCGAAGCTGTCACCCAGCGCCAGCAGGAAGTTGAACCCGTTGCCGCGGGAGCGAACCGGCTCGTCTGCCGCCCGCACCTCGACGTACGTGTGCCCCCCGCGTATCCGTGAGGGGTAGTGACGGTGCGTGAACACGTGTAGCCCTGCCCGCATCAGCGCCTTCGCGAAGTTCTGGCTCGTCGAGTCGATGCCGTCACCGGACCCACCGGCGATTCGCCACCGCAGACTCGAATCTGTCATGATTTTCCCTCTAGAACTGGTAAGTATTCCATAACTAGGTTATGCCGGGCAACAACTAAAGACTTGCTGCAGCCTGGGACCGCAGCAAACGGAGGCGGGCCCTCTGTACCGTCGGGACAGTTCGGGCCGTGAGTGGGCCCGCAGGTATCGGATGTGTCTCGTGCACCCGTCAGACAACGAACTCGTAGAGCTCGTCACCGACGTGGTGGAGAGAGTCGACGACACGACCTTTGTTGCCGGTCATCTCGGTTCCGTCGACCAGCGCTCGACCGATCGCGAGGAACTTGCCGTGACTCTCCTCGTTTATAACCACCAAATCCCCCTCGGAGATGTCGTCGTCGGCGGCGACGATACCGGGGCGCATCACGTCTGCGCCGTTCGAGACGAACCCCACTGCCCCAGCGTCGACGGTCACGGTGTGCTCGGTTGGTGGGTACTCGTTTGCCCCCCGGACAGTGAGAAACGGCTCTCTGCCGTTCTTGCCCTCGACGTACAACACGAGTGGGTCGCCGTCAACCAGCACAACATCCCGCTCGCCCGCTGTCAACTCCACGTTCTCGAACGTGTCGGCGTCGATATCGACACCGAGTCGCTCTGCGAGTTCGTCCTGTATCTCCGCCACCGCGTCCGAGCGCAGGTGATGACGCGACTTGACCTCCATATCTCAGCTCTGGTGAGCGGGAGATATAAGCCCGGCCGTTTGTTTCTCCGAGAGCCGGGATCCTGTAACCGACTGTCCGCGCGGTGGCGGTGTGACTGTCGGGTGATACAGTCGCCGGCGCGCTCACGCCGGGATGCGGTCCACGATCGTCTCGCTGTCGACGACGAGATTGTACGCCCCCTCGTCGTCGTTCCAGAGCACGAGCGTGTTCTCGATGGCCAGCAGGTCACCGTAATCGGCCGTGAGGAGGGCGTCGTTCAGCGTCGATTGCTCTGTGAGCACGGCAAAGTGGTCGATCTGCTGGCTGCCGTCGCCGACCAGAAAGACGGGGTTTCCGCCGGGCGAGAGGTCGGGGCTCAGTTTGACCGCGACACAGTCCACCCGGTCGGTGACGTGGCGCTCGCTCGTGGCGAGTTTCGCCACCCGCCCCGTGTCTGGCCGGAACGTGACGGCCTGCTCGCCGTCGAGACGCAGCACAGAGTAGGCGTACTGTACAGAGACGTTGGTGAACTCGCCGTCACCCGGCCGCCGCGGCGGGTCGCCCTCACCGCTCCCGTCCCGGCCATCCGAGCGAGTCTCGCCGTCAGGTGTGTCCAGTGACCCGGGTTGTTCACCGGGGGTCCGCTCGCCCTCGTCGAGTCGGCGCTGGAACGCCGGGGTGTCGAGCCGCGTCTCTCGAACAAACGACCAGGAGCTGCTCGCGGGGCGCTCGTGTGGCCAGAGCCGGACCGTCGGCGCGTACACCCCCGCACCGGTGCGCTCCTCGACGGCCCGCTCTACCTCGCGCAGACCGGTCGCGGTGTTCCGGTCGGCTGGGGCGAGCGCCACTACCGACCCATCTGGGTCGAGCCAGTCTGTCGCCCGCCTCATCTGTGTGGCCGGCTCCTCGAGCTCCGAGAGCACGTTCGCGAACAGCACGAGGTCGAACCCGCTGCTCGGCGGTTCGAACGTCTCGACACGCTCGCGGTGGACCGTCGTGTGGACGTTGCGCCCGGTCTCGGCGAGCAGTTCCTCAAGCACCGCCGCCGAGGCCTCGCTCGGCTCGACGGCGTGGTACTCAAGGAGTGTCTCAGAGTCGACAAACGCGGCCAGCCCCAGTGCCGGCCCGCCGACCCCGGCACCGATGTCGAGCACGCGCAGACGCCGCGGCAGGAGTCCGGCGTCCGCAAGCTCCGCTATGGCGTACTGGACGGCCGCGAAGTACGACGGCAGGTGGTACACTGTGTACCCGAGCGCCGTCACCTCGTCGTACGTGACAGTCCCACCCGCGAGATACTGTTGTTTGAAATCCCGGACCGTCGACCGCAAACGTGCCCCGGACTCGCCGTCCGGCCAGCCAGGGCCGAACCGTTTGACGAGCAGGTCCTCGACGGCCTGCTCGACTCCGGCCGGGAGGCGCTCGACGTTGTCGTGGCGGGTCTCGACCGGCCTCTCGGGCACCGGTTCGAAGCGGCCGTCCTCGCGCTCGAGCAGTCCGAGCGCTGTTGCCTCCTCGCGCAGCACCTGCCGGACGACGGCTGGATGTGGCTGGCCCTCGACGTACTCGCTGAGCTCTCCCGGGTCGAGCGGTCGCACCTCCCGGAGATAGCGTGCGCTGTCACGCACCTGTGAGCGCTGGCGCTCGTTCATTCCTTCTCACCACCGTCTTCGTGACCACCTGCGGGGTCGGTGCCGCGGGCGTTCCCCTTTTTTCCGATGTCCTCGACCCTCCCGGTGTCTCGGGTGTTACTCTCCTGTCGCCCGCCGGCCTCACGGTAGAGTCGCTCGAAGGCCTCCTCGTCGGCGTCGGCGACCCGGCGGGCGGCCGCGGCCACCTCCTCGGCACCGTCGAACGCGGTCTGAATGTCGCCGTAGACCCGGTGGTCGCCGCCGGTAACCCGGTCCGCGAGCGCCGCGAGGTCCGCCGAGACGGGCGTGTGGAACCGCTCCGGAACCGGGCTGGCGGCGAGTGCGAACGCGAGCACCGCGGCGTGGGTCCGGGCCTGGACCGTCTCCATCGCCCGGTCGTGTGTTGCCGGCGTCGTCTCGAAGACGCCGTTGCCACGCTCCTCGAGTGCCGCGAGCAGCGTCTCGACGGTCGGCCCCCGCTGTTCGACTACCACCGGGATGTTCCCGGGTTCGCTGTCGGGCGCAAAAAGCGGGTGGAGGCTGGCCCGCTCGCGGCCGGTCAACCCGGCCATTGCCGCCGCCGGGTCGGCCATCGCCCCCGTCACGTCGACAACCGCCTCGCGAGCGTGTGACCCGTAGCGCTCGATGGCTGTCGCCGCCGCCGGCACCGGCACAGCGACGCAGACGAGCGCGAACCGCCTGTCGGCGGCGTCTGCTCCGGGCGACTCGACGGCACGACCGCCGACCGTGGCCGCCGCATCGCGCGCCGTCTCCGGGTCGCGGTCCAGAAAAAAAAGCTCCGCATCGAGCGCGCCGGCAACCACGTGACCGGTCCAGCGCCCCATCGCGCCGGCGCCGACGACGAGTGTCTTCATCAGTCTGTGGTTGCTCCGGATCGGACAAAAACCGTTCGATGCACCCGGTCGACGGCTCCGGACCCGTACCGTTCGACGGGACGAGCCACCTGACCAGGCCGGCCGACTGTGTCGGCCAGAACACTCGCCCGTACTCGTGACGTACCTCGGGGTCAACTGGTTCGAGAGACCCCGTCTCTCGTCAGTTGCTCGCGGGCATTACTCCCGGTCACAGCCTTTGCAACAGAGCTGTTGTCCGTTGCTCAGGAGACCGTCTGACACTACTGTCCAACCGATGAGCGCGTTGCCGTGCTTGTGACCGACACCATCGCCCGCTCGCAGGTTCGTTCGACGGTGTCCAACGCTCATCACGGACACCTTCGATTTCTGTACGACCCCTCACACTCGGCCTGCTCGGCCTGTAGATCTCCGGGTCTGGCCGGACGTATCTCGACGGCCATCACCCGATGCTCGTTCCGGCGGGAAAAAGCCGCGGGAACACCCACACTGTGGGCGCCGTCGTCGTGGGTCCGGCGGTGGTTGAGTCCCCTTCGCGGGTGTTCAGGGCCAACCGTGTTCCGTCTCAGTGTCCGCCGTCGGCGGTCGGCTGGCCGTCACCGGCAGGAGCGGCCGAGAGTCCACTCTTGCCCCCACCGAGCAGTTCGGCCCGACGGGTGATGGCGTCTTGGAACTGGCTGTGAACCTCCTCCCGCAGATGTCTAGCGATGTCGACATCGATATCGAGTGCGACCGCGCCTCCATCCCCGAACCCGCTCGAACTCGCGGTGTCGACGGTCAGCGTCGCCAGGTCCCGCCGTTGCTGGAACACTGTCTGGGAGTCTGCAACTGTCTGGACCCTGTAGTACGGGACAATAGTGGTCCGTCGCGTCCAGAACCCGCGGCGCGCGACAACGTGTCTGTCGTCGTGATAGTAGCCGAGCTGTTTCCACTTCAGATGCGCGGCAGGCGCCACCAGCACGAGGAGGACGGCAGCCAGATACCAGTCACCGAGATTGGCTGTCACGGCGTGGTAGGCACCGGCAGCGGCGACGATAGCGACGACGAGTACCGTGTAGCGGGCGAGATACCGGGTGCGGGCACGCTTTGGCGGGCGCTCAAACTCGAGTTCGCCGATATCCTCGACGGTGTCGGCGAGGGCAAGCACCCGGTCGCGCTTGGCGATTGGGACCGCAGACTCGACACTGTCAGTACCCTGTCCCGGCGAGTACCCTGCCGTCTCGATCACGAGATTCGCGTAGCCGGCAGCCCGCGCGAGCACGTTTTCCCGAATCATCAGGGACTGCACCTTCGAGAGGGGGATAGTGCCGTTGTACCGCTGGAGGAGTCCCCGCTCGTAGCGCAGTTCGTCCTCGTGGCGCAGCAGCCGGAAATCGTAGTACCGCAACACCGCCTGGACACCGCTGACGACCCACAGCAGGACGAGTGCGACGAGCGCGAGCGCCGGCCCGAGCAACAGCAGCAACCGCATCCGGGGCTGTGCCGGGGCAACCTCGACCTGTCGTGCACCGGCGCCACCAGCCAGGAAAAACAGTGCGACGATACCGGTGAAGAACCTGAAATTCGCCGACGTAACCCCCAGGATTCCGAGTTCCCGTTGTTCGAGTTCGAACAGCACCTCGTTCTCCTCGCCGGGGTCACGCTCGGTCTCCCCGTGTTTGCGGTCGCTGATGAGCTCCTGCAGTCGCGTGGCCTCGGACTCGCTGACGTACCGGAGCCGCGCCTCGGAGGTGCCACCGCCGGCGGTTTCGATGCGCAGCTCCGAGATACCGAGCGCCCGCTGGACGACGTTCTGTGCGATGTCGACGTTCTGGATGCGCTCGAACGGAATCTCCCGCTCGCGTCGCGAGAGCACGCCGGACTGAATGTCGAACGTGTCGCCGGTGGCCCGGTAGGTGAACCGCCGAACGTGGGCGGTCTCCCACCCGGCGACCGCGATGACCCCGACGACAATGAACACGAGCGTCAACGGGACTCCACCGCCGGGCTGTCCACCCTCGGGTCCGCCGCCACCACCGAACACGACAGAGAGAAGCAGGATACCAACGATACGGAGCGAGTTCTCGGCGACACGGTACGGGACCGACCGCGAGTCGAGTCGCGCGAACTCCGCGGCGAGTCGCCCGCTCATCTTTGAAATAGCGAGGAAACCGCGCCGTTCACGGCGCGGAGGAATCGCGTCTGCCGCCCTGTCCGACCACCGTACTCGTCGCTGACCGTCTGTCCTATCCGTCTCTGTCGCCGGTGTCGAGCGCGTCTACACCTTCCAGCATGAGGCCCTTCCAAGTGTAGCCGCGCCGCTCTTTTACTGCTTTCAGTCGCTCGAACTGGTCCTCCTCTATCGTGAACCGAATCTCCTTGCCCATATTCGTGTGTAGTTAGCATGGTTTTTATGTGTATTGGGTGTGTTTGTTCGACTGTCGAATGTCGGCCACGACGACCGCTACCAAGACGCTCGAAGCCACACTCGCGCCACCCACGGCGCACAAAGAGCGACGACTTCGGCGTACCGAGGCGACCTACCGCCGTGCGCTCCGTGACGCCTTCACGTCCGGGGCCGACACGCAAACGGCGGTCAACGACGTTGTGACCGACTACGACCTGTCCTCGTATGCG
>ERZ1034569.58-NODE-58-length-36643-cov-11.119274_pt1 | contig 36643 bp, 34 predicted proteins | sample MGYA00520706_ERZ1034569 | MGnify/ENA primary metagenome ERZ1034569 (study PRJEB33760, sample SAMEA4777722) | hypersaline lake metagenome | biome: hypersaline environment; feature: brines | place: Spain | collected 2014-08 | depth 0 m ...
AGGCGAACATCAGATTTCATCTGTCCGGAAGGACCGGAGGGGTGAAATCCTCATTTCTTTCGGATCTGAAAATATTGTATTGGGAGGTATAAACCCTCCGTCTTTCAGACCACTGAGAGAATCAATGTACCCCAATACAGAGAGAGTTCAAGGCCAACGTTAAGTTGGCATATATTCGAACTCTGTCCCCCTGCTTAGAGGCAAATGATTTCTTCGTATTACAACAGAATGGTGGGTAACATAAAAACTCGTCGAACTGACCCCGTCGCGTCGTGTGGTTTCACGTCAAGAGTAGTGGTGTAATACATGGGATTGTTACTGGCTAGTTGTAAAGCAATAGTGTTGTATGTTTGAGTTTGTCGAGGCGTAAACCGACTGACTGCGCGAGGAGTGGGCGATATATTTATGATAGATTGAGGATTTGATTGATACAGGAGTTTGAGCAATGGTACGTGAGGACGGCAAACGAAACTTTGTCAAAATGGAAGACGGTGAGCGAACAGCGCAATTCACAGGCCGTATGCCGCGACAAGCCGCACTAAAAGCTGCGCGCCGATTGAATGGATATGAGCGGTATGATTCAGAGAACGAAGCGAAAGCGGACCCAACAGAGATTCGGCTTTTAGAACGTGGGACGGATCGTGTACACGTGTACAATGCATGGGCATGGGTGGACGACGCCCCAGATAACAAACCCGAGTGGATGGAAGACGAGGTATCTTCGATCACGAGAGGGAATGTCTCAAAGCAGGGAATTGAACATCTCGAGTCCTGAACTAATCGTTTCGATGCTTCTTTGAGTGAAGTGGAAAAAAGTAGAGAACGCGCGGAGATCATCCGACCGGGACTGGCCGCACACAGCGGAGGATGACCGGTCGACCTCCGACCGCGCGACACCTTGTCCTCACGAAGCAGCTTCCAACTTTTAAACGAATTATAACATACAGTAAACAACACTTATATATGCGCTATGATGAATCATCGCGTATATACCCGCGATGGTTCGGAAAAAAAAGCTTAGTCCGAGTGGTGCGAAAGATGATGAGGGCGAGTATCACAACGTCCATGTTAACTTACACGAAGACGAACTCGCAGTTGCAGGGATGGAGATTGGCGACGAAGTGTTCGTGCGGGTGCGTGACGGAAAGATAATTATTCAAAAAGCGGATCAAGATACTGTTGAACACGATTTTTGAAGCGGCGTCAAGCCAGGATGACTTTAGAGGATCAAAGAACGCGATGATCAGTAAGGTGTACGATGCACTCAGGCCGCTGTTGTTTTTATTACCGCCAGAGACAGCACATCGATTCGTCCACACAGGCTTGGAATATACACAGGGGACATCGATTGAACGGATATTGACTGAACAATTCAGTGTACCAGACACGCGTTTAGAGGTCGAGTGTTTCGGTGAAACGTTTGCAAATCCTGTCGGGGTTGCTGCGGGGTTTGATAAGAACGCGACGATTCCAAACGCTCTGGCGGCGCTTGGATTCGGTCACGTGGAAGTAGGTGGGGTAACCAAACGTCCACAAGCGGGAAATGATCGGCCACGGATGCACCGTCTCGTTGAAGACGAAGCAATCATTAATCGGATGGGACTGAATAACGATGGTGCAGCAACGATTGGTTCGCGACTGAACGCATATGATAGACTTGCTGTGCCAGTTGGTGTGAATATTGCGTTATCTGAAGCGACTCCTGTCGTAGAGGCACCACAAGAGTACGTTGAGACATATCGGGCGGTTGCAGACCGAGTAGCATACGTGGCAATTAATGTGTCTTGTCCGAACACTGACTCGGCACGACAGTTGCAGAGTCGGGACTCGATTGAGGCAATCGTGGAGGCAGTTACGGATGTTGCGAAGGTACCACTTGTGCTGAAGCTCTCACCGGATCTCTCTATGTCAGCACTCGAAGACACAATTGAGATAATTGAAACATACGATGTGGATGGAGTTATTGCGACAAATACGACGGTAAGTCGACCTTCAGGTATGGGTTCACCTGCTCAAGGAGCTCCTGGTGGTCTCTCGGGGTCACCAATCGAGGCACGAGCCACGTCGCTGATCAAGTTCGTTGCCGGTCAGAGTGACGTTCCAATAATTGGTGTTGGAGGTGTCTCAGATGCAGCAGGAGCGTATGAGAAAATCAAGGCAGGGGCAACATTAGTACAGTTGTACACTGGGTTAGTGTACAATGGTCCGACAGTTGCTCATGATATCAACAAAGAGCTATCGCGGTTGCTGGCCCAAGACGGGTATAGTTCGGTTAGTGAAGCAGTTGGGGCAGACCAATAGTTGAAACAATCTTTGATGAATATGTATTGCGAACCGCTCAGGTACCACCCCTGAGGCACGTGCCCCGAACCGCCCGTGCATAGCTCACAGCTGAGATATCAATAACCAGTCAGTAAAAGGGATCCACTCAGGGCACATGTAGCTGTGGTTCACTCTTCAGTTCGGACGATGAGAATGGCATCGCCAGTATCGAGCATCTCACCAGCACCGGAGTATTGGCGTTGACGTATCACCTCAAACATCGATTCATCAAGCGTCACACCTGCAACGTGTAGTTGCCCATCTTTGATTTGGAATTCGTCTGCCTCAATGCCTGCGTCAATATTTGGTACCATATCACCGAATGCAGGGCCAACTTGTGAGTAATCCAGATCAATCCCAGTGACAACTTGTTTGATCTCTGGGGGATCTGTGAGTAGTTCAAGATCGTCGATATGCATTACTGAAGCAATGTCTGTTTGAAATGCACCAATATCACCCCACACTGCAACGTGATCGAGACGAGCATTCATCGAAAGTTGGCGAGTAGTTTTGTACTTGCGAAGTGCACCGACGACTTCCATTGCTGTTTTCCCGGCCTCAATATCTGCATCAATTCCTAATGGTGTTGGCCACTCAGTTTGATGAACGCTTGAGTCACTCTCCCTCGCATACAGTTGTTGATACAGTTCTTCAGTAATGTGGGCCAAGATTGGCGCAAACAATCTAAGAAACCGTTCAAGTGCAACGTTTAGTGTGTACTTGGCTGATTGGTCGTTATTCTCTCGAATACGTTGCTTGGCAACTTCAAGATAGTCATCACAGAAGGTGTGCCAAAAAGTACTTCGAAGACTGTCTCGGGCCTTCGAGAACTCACGTCCATCAAGATAACTCGTGACTTCCGAGATTTCCCTATCAAGTGTGGCTAGTAGCCATCTATCAAGTGGGCGTAAGTTGGCAAGTGAATATGAGTCCGGAGCATCTTCGGTGAGCGATTCAACAAGTATTGAAGCATTCCAGAGTTTCCGAATGAGCTTTTCACCTGCGCGCAATCCCTTCTCAGAGTATGGGAGGTCATCACCGACTGCAGATCCAGCCGACCAGTAGCGTGCAGCATCAACAGGATATGCATCAATGACGGAGTCAGGTGCTATTACATTCCCTTTCGATTTCGACATTTTTTCACGATTTTCATCCAAGACCATTCCATTGATCATTACGCTATCAAATGGGACAGATCCTGTATGTTCATAACACTTAACGACAGTATGGAAGAGCCAGAAGGAGATAATGTCATGTCCTTGTGGTCGGAGGTCAAAAGGATACAACTCTGGGGAGTCAAGTTCAAATGTCTGATTGTCACTGTTCCAGCCCCAACCAGCGTTGATGAGTGGTGTGAGTGAGGACGTTGCCCAGGTGTCAAAAACATCATTTTCCGGACGGAAGTTCCCATGACCACAGGCAGGACAGTCTGTCACAGGTGGCTCATCACTAAGTGGATCAACTGGCAAGTCCTCGCGTTCAGCGATGATCACTTCGTCACAGTTCATACAATACCACACGGGAAACGGAATACCAGATGAGCGTTGTCGGGAGATCGCCCAGTCCCATTCAAGCCCCTCAATCCAGTTTTTATATCGAGTGAACATTTTCTGAGGGTACCACTCCATCTCACGTCCAGCCTGGAGATATTCATCGGTTTTATCAAGGAGTCTACAGTACCACTGTTCTTTGACGAGGAACTCAATACCGGTGCCACAGCGTTCGTGAACGTTCACGGTGTGGGTGATACGACGACGATCCTGTAACGCCCCGGAGTCTCTCAAATCGTCAACAATAGCGGTCGTAGCCGCTTCAGAGGAAAGCCCACTATATTCTTCGGCAACGTCAGTGAGCGTTCCTGATTCATCGATAGCGATGCGAAGTTCAAGATCATGTGCCTGGTACCATTCAATGTCGGTTTGATCACCAAATGTGCAACACATTACGATTCCGGATCCGGTTTCCATATCGACACGGTCATCTGCCATGATTGGGACTTCATGCTTGAAGAGCGGGATTCGTGCGCGCTCACCGACGAGATGCTCATTTTCAGCATCATCTGGGTGGATGAAAACAGCAACGCAGGCAGGAAGAAGTTCTGGACGGGTTGTTGAGATCACAAACGATGATGAGGCCTCTGAGTTGGGGTCAACGACATCAAATTCAATATCGTGAAAATGACTTGGGTGCTCAGCATCTTCTGTTTCGACTTGTGAAATTGCCGTTTCACACTCTGGACACCAAATTGTGGGTGCTTGTTGTCGGTATTCGCGGCCCTGCTCGTAAAGGTCAATGAAAGACAGCTGAGAGGTGCGTGTAACTGTTGGCGAGATTGTTTGATATGTTTGCTCCCAATCAATAGAGATGCCAAGTCGCTGCATCTTCTCTGTAAATCGTGTTTCATACTCCTGGCATATTTCACGGGTGTATTTTTGAAACTCACGCCGTTCGTAGTCCTGATGGCGGATATTAAGTTCATCTTCAGTGAGACGTTCTGATGCAATACCGTTATCATCATATCCAAACGGGAAGAAGACATTTTGACCGCGCATGCGGTTGAATCGAGCAACGAAGTCCTGAAGTGTGAACCCATAAACATGTCCCCAGTGTAGATCTCCAGAGACTGTCGGCGGGGGTGAATCGATAGAAAACGCCGTGTCTGGGTTATCTATATCTTCAGCGTATTGGTATGTTCCGTTCTCGACCCACTGGTCTTGCCATTTCGGTTCGATAGTACTGGGGTCGTATTCTCCGCTCGGCATTCGTAAACAAAATTTCCACCGGCAACGGTGTTAAGATACTCGGTTATAGCTGTGTCTACTCGCGAAACGAATTCAATTCGAACTCAAATCCAACGACAGGAAGTTCCAGATTATGCTCAACAAGAACAGACGGGTGAATCTCACCAACCACGCCTGTCTGTTCGCCGTCAATTTCACACGCAGCAGTACGCCCATCTATGAATGAAGGGTGTGAGGTAGCAGGAGTGCGCAACGAGACGCCCACATTTTCACAGAGCAGTTGAAGATGTGCCTTTGCATCTTCGTAAGTGGCGTCATGTCTGGCTAAGACTGCTCCGACGTGTCGCTTCTCTTCAACACGTGTATTCGACGACGGATCATTGTGAGCCACGAAGCCGACCTCTGCAAGATTTTGTGGATATGGTCGATGTGTATTATTCTCAAGTACCGTTATTAATGAAGGGAGGAGCCATGGGCGGAGGATTTCATACTCTTCGCTGTATGGCTCAGTAATTTGGACGGGTGTTTTAGCACCGAATGCATCGTCAGAGGGGAGCAGAGACATCTGGTCAAACACACGAGTTTCATTTGTCATATGGAAGTTTAACAGGTCTTCAAATCCGAGTCCAGTGAGGAGCGTTCGCACCGCCGCTTCCAAGCGAGAGCGTTCGTGGCGGCTACCAACGGTCCCAACGTCGGGATATCGCGGAGAGAGATTAGCGAATCCATACGCTCGCCCGACATCATCAACGAGGTCCAAGGGATGGAGTACATCAACACGGTATGGAGGAATAGAGACAGTGTAATTGATGTCGTCTTCAGTCGATCTGTCTGCTGGGTGTGCATCCAATCCTGCACGCTCAAACAATGAGATGAGTTCTTCAGAGCTGAATGTAACCCCGAGGACAGTCTCGATTCGCTCATGGGAAATCTGTTTTGTTTCGACAGAAAGATCTGGACGGATTAGTTGACGATCATCATAATCAATCTGAACCGACTCAATACTTGCTCCCCGCGCAGAGAGTGCGTAGCAAAGGATCGTTCCCATACGGTCAATCGTCCACTGGTCGGTACCAGTGAGTTCGATAAGGAGGTCACGAGAATTAGTCGAAACCTCCGTTCGCCGGCCATTGATAACTGGCGGGAATGAAAACAGGCCCAGTTCGTCATAGATAGCGGGATAGCAGTCGTACTCACTTACTAATTCAGCGTATTTCCTACCAGTCGGGTGCTCATCCAGCACTTCTTGTGGCGTTAACTCGCGGTCAGCATCTAAAGGGACAAAGCGATCCTCGCTTGGGTCAACACCAGTATAGGTAATCGAAGGACCAGTGGCGTCTTCGCTGACTCGATGCCCCTTCAGCATCGTCAAGTCGTGAATGCCAATCGCTCCTTTCGCTCGTTGTCGACCGATTGTGGCATGTAGTTTTTCTTGTAGCTGAATAAGTGAGTCTAAGATATTCCCATCCAACCTGACACCCCTTGCGATGGCCGCAGTCACGTATGGACGGTCACTCGGAACGGTATCTGTTACCTCGATAGTGAACTCTGCATCGTTGGTTGACAATACTTCGACACCGCGGTCAAGTCCATAATGATATCGGAGCGAGCGGGCCACTCCCTCAACTGAGAGTCTGTCAAGCCTGTCGGGGCCAAACTCAAATTGTAACTTACCCTGTTCAGTTTTGCCTTCGAATTCCAGTCCAAGCTCAAATAGGTCGGTTTTGAACGTTTCGACTGATTGGTCGGCACGACCAGTGAGTGACCGGAGCTGCTCAATATCAATGTCAACGACAGGCATTAGTAGCTCACCTCGGCGTCTCGCAGGAATTGAATATCCGCTAATGTCCCATGGAGATCTCGAATATCCTCCGCGCCGGTTGTCAACATAGCAAGTCGTTCAAGTGCGAGTCCCCAGGCCATTACATCGCATTCAACGCCAAGTGGGGTAAGCACTTCCTCACGAAACATTCCTGAGTTCCCAATCTCAATGAGTTCGTCAGTCGTTGGATGACGGCCGAAGAGCTCAAACGAAGGCTCTGTATATGGATTATAGTGTGGTTTGAACTGTATATCTGTAATGCCAAACTGTTCGTAGAACTCGACAAACGTTCCCATGAGATCACGGACAGAGAGGTCTTCAGCCATTACCCACCCCTCGATTTGGAAGAATTCGAGAAGATGTGTCGAATCAAGCGTATCGTTACGATAGACTTTCTCGACTGAGAAATACCGCTGCGGTGGTGAAAGTCTCCCGACTTCTATACCTGAGAGATATCGCATGGATAGTGAAGTGGTGTGGCCGCGCAGAGCGACCGCACGGGCAAAGTCACCTGACCACGGCGAATGATAGCCATCACCATCTGACCCAACCCCCTCTCGGTGTGCGTTTTCTACGCGCTCCAAGAGGTCTGTTGGAATTTCATCCATTGGATCAACATCAAGGGCGAACCGATCCCAGTGGGTCCGAGCAGGGTGATCCTGTGGCATGAATAGACAGTCATTAATCCAGAAATCTGCGTCGGCGTGCGGCCCAGTCATTTCTGTAAATCCCATCCCAACTAATACATCTTTGACTCGCTCGGCGGTGTGTCTGAGGACATGTGGTTTACCAGCCGTGATTGATGGAGCATCGGCTTCGACATTATACTCACTAAACTCAACGTCACGCCACTCACCAGAAGTGAGCATCTCGGGTGTAATTCGGTCGACAGTGTCAGCTACTTCAACACCTTCCATAAGGGTAGTGACGCCGGCATCAGTCAGCGTTATCTTCCTCGTCGTCTGTTCGGTTGCTTCGAGTAGATTGCGCTCTAACAGGCGCTCAAGCGTTTCTGTATCGAACTCAGCAAGTGGGCGCTCGTGAGCAACCGCTGCTAATGCTTCTTGCTCTGGGTCAGGAGAAGGAGCATCGGAGTTCGGATGGAGATTCCCCGACTCAATTTCACCCAGCTCTTTCCGCGTGAAGTTAGCCAAGGCAATATCGACTTCCTGCCCGCTCAGTTCGGTATGCTCTATCACATCACCGAGGGGGATATCGTCTTGGCCAAGTTCGACGGCAGTGTCATACAACCGGCGCTCAGGGAGCCCTCTGTCAATATATGTGTGTCCCTCATCAGTTATTCCATACTCAACAGTGTGCTCTTCAGTCAACTCAACGAAGCCTTCGTTTGCGAGCTCAAACGCTGCTTGAGATGCAGTTTCGGGGCTCACTTCAGCTGACCTCGCGAGGCTCTCAATCGGATCCGCGTCAGTTGCACTTGCCGCAGTCAACACTGCGACGTGCGATTCAGGCAGTTGCGTGCTCATAAGTCCATAGTTCTATACAAAATGGTATGATTCCGTATACATATAGCGATTAATTAGCAGTTCCGAAGGCCACTGCTAAGATAGCCTCTATTCGTCACCAGATGGTGTGTCTCGACGCGAGGAAGTCAATGAAATATCCAATTCATCAAGCTTCGACTGCATCTCCTGACGTTTCTCTTGGTGTGTCTCTAAGAATTCGGCCATCATCGTTGCAGCCTGTTCTTTACACCCACCACACAGTCGCTCACCAGAAACACATTCGTCATACACTGTCGTTGCGAACTCATCATCACCTTCAGCAAGGAGATATGCGTAGAGTTCATACACCGGACATTCGTCTGCTTCCCCACCAAGTTCCCGTTGTTTTTCGGCTGTATCCCGACCACCGGTAGTCGCAGCTTTCACTTTTTCATATCCTGTTTCAGGGTCGTCCAGTAACGAAATATGAGATGCCGGAACTGAGGAGGACATTTTGCCACCGGTCAAACCGGTCATGAACCGATGATAGGTTGACGACGGGGCGACGAATCCGTAGCCACCATGCTCAACCTCTATTTCGCGCGCTAGCTTAGCAGCAGTATCAAGACCGAGCTGGAAAGCATCAATATGCTCATCGTAGCGTCGTTTTTCGCCCTCAATTGCCTCGATAAGTGCATCGAATGCCTCGTCAGTCGCGTTAGCGTTTAAGAATCGCACGCGGGGACGGAGAGGTTCCATTCCAGCGTTCGTGAGCTTCTTTTGAAGTCCAGTCACTACCTGAGTTGGTGCATCAATCTCCGAGGCTGCAATCCATTCGCTTGCTTCCTCACATCGTGGGCGGGTTGGGTTTTCAGCATACACCTCGCGCTCGTCGTATGCATCTGACAGTAGTCGACGCTCAGCATCGGTCACCTCAAAGCTGGCATATGCAGAGGTGACTTTGAAAAATCGCATCCGTGCAGCAAGGTCGCGTGCTAACCGAACGTGGGGGTCTTGATCGGGTCCGACAGGAATGATAGTTGGTTTCGGGTCCTCGATCTGTGGATAAAGAATATCAGCCATCTGTGTAATGACTGATTGCATATACGAGACGTTCGTTTCGTTATCGAACCCATAGATATTTGCAAGTTCAGAGAAATTTGCCTTTTCACCGAGTTCAAATGCTAAGTCTTGCAGTCTACGATTCTCTGATTGTCGATATAATTCACCGGACTCGGGATCAAACCCGAGTGCTAGTAGACTGAGAAGATAATCGCGAGCATGCGTATCAATATCGCCCCAACTCATACCACGGGCTGAGTGTGCCTCCAAGTCTGCGATTAGTGCGAAAGCGTCTGCTCCCTGCTCCTGATGCCAGATTATCTCATCAAAGACAAGCTTGTGTCCAATATGCGGGTCACCAGTTGGCATAAATCCCGAGAGCACAGCTGCGTCCTCATCATTTCGGAGCGCTTCCGCAACAGGTCCATAGTCGCGGTGTCCGAAAATGACGCCACGTCGCATGAGATAATGTGGATGTGCAACGTCATCTAACAAGTTATCGAACGTTTCGATGCCGAACTTGTTGAACAGTTTTTGATAATCGGAAATCGTTGAGGAGCCCCACGGATCCAGTGTCACCGAATCAGCACCAGCAGCATCTGCTGCGCCGCCATCGGCACGAGGTGTATCACTAGCGGCGAGCGAACTATCGGTCGCATCAGATTGTGAAGTATCAGAGTCTCGGGTCATGGAGTAAGTCGGGCGACTGTCAACCAGTCTATATCGCCGTTGACTTCGGTGAGCGCAAAAGACATTCGTTTCCGTACCCCGCCAGCAAGTCGCACATCGAGTGAGAGCTCCCGCGGCGATAATGTTGTTTCTGGCGAGTGAACTCGAATGAGTGCTGCTGAGTGCTCAAGAGAGGACACATCGGAAAAATCCGGGTAAATGCGAAAGTCAGCACCGAATTTATATCCACTTTTTGGGACGATATCGTGACTGCGTAGATAGTGGTACACAGCATACCGCCGCGTAAACATTTCATCAGCAGCTTCAATTGATCGCCCGCGGTCACGGATATCAGCTGGATCAACCGTAATCGCTCCACGAGTAGCTAAATAGAGCCCCTCAAGTAGTGATAGCTGGAGAGGGCCTTCATTTGCGTTGCGGCCGAAAAGTCGTTGTCCAAAGAAGTACTTTTGATACAACTGTCCGTCTCCTGGATCACAGATCACACGGTCTGATTGAAGTGCAGCAGTGAGTGGTGTCGCCGAGAGGCTCAAATCTGATGAGGAACCGGTGTGAGCCGCCGTGTCTTTTGATTCTGTTTCTGGTAGGCCTGTGACGGCCTCAAAATAAGTGATCTCTCCATCTTCGTCAACGACAGCGGTTACTGTGTCACTAAGCCGCCTCAACTGTAAGGAGTCACGTTCGCTGGCGACACGAATGCGATATGCAATCGAACCATCATCAGGGCCAGATCCGCGTGGGAAAACGACGAAGTCAATATCACTATCAGCGGTCGATACATCGACACCAGGCCATGCTACAGCTGCAGGTGAGAGGTAGAATCCTCTATCACGAATGTCTTTATATACACCGAACTGTAATGTGATGCCTGTTCTTTGAAGAAAGCCTCTGAGTCCGAGCGTAGCAGTGCTATCAGGTTGTACAATTGCATCAATGTCCCCTCGAGCGAGAAGATGTGCTGCTTCGGTAGGGGAAAGTTCAATTTCTGTCCCATTTATAACCCGACCATATGCACGGGAATCATGGAATTGCTGTTTAGCATCGCCTCCGACACGTACACGCTCATCAACGAGTACCCCCTGCATATATGATAGTGATACCGCAGAGGGCAAATGGACGTCGATACAGTGTCGAAAGGAGAGAAACGTCTTTGCTTCCAGAGACCAGGTTTTGTGTGTGAAGCTCCGAACCGTCGTGCCAAACGGGAAAATCAGCCAGGGGGGCCGACGGTGAAGGTAACAGACGTCGTCCCCGAGTTCGCGGATGCATTTGATTTTGATGAATTTAATCAAATGCAAAAAGAAGCAGCACCGGCGATAATTGACAATACGGAGAACATCGTAACTGCAGCACCGACAGCAAGTGGCAAAACAGCGCTCGCAGAGTTGGCTATTTGTCGGACACTTGCGAATGATGGCACTGCACTTTTTATCGCACCGCTTCGTGCGCTAACAAATGAGAAAGAGGCCGAGTGGGAGCGATTTGAATCACTTGGGTACTCCGTATATGTCGTCACTGGCGAACGAGAATTAAATCCACGTCGGGCAGAGCGAGCGGACATTCTGGTGATGACGCCTGAGAAGACTGACTCAGCAACCCGCAAGCACCAGTCAGCGCGATATGCATTTGTGACGGATATTGACTGCTGTGTGATTGACGAAGTACATCTATTAGACTCGGCTGCCCGCGGCGGTGTTCTTGAGGTAACTGTCTCGCGATTACGACGCCTCTGCGATCCTCGGATCATTGCTCTCTCTGCGACAATGCCAAATATTGATGATGTCGCCGCTTGGCTGGATGCACCTGATGAGACAACATTCCAGTTCGATGAAGAGTACAGACCAGTCGACCTGTACGCTAACGTTCAAACATACACACACGGTGAGAATAGTTTCGCTGATAAATACCGGCGTCTTTATCGAACACTTGATATTGTCAAGCCACATCTTAGCGAAGATGGACAGGGGCTTGTCTTTGTCTCATCGCGGCAAGATGCTGTTCAAGCAGCCAAGAAGGCTGCTGAGGAGATTGAAATTAGTACTCAGGGTCAAGAGCGCAATGAGCTTAGCTTTCATGAACAACTCACCAATCTGAGCAATGAAACGTTGGCGTCTGTTGCTCCAGATGGTATTGGATTCCACCATGCGGGACTGGCTAAGGATGATCGTGACCGGGTTGAGTCGTGGTTCAAATCAGGTAGGATCCAACTCCTCTTCTCAACATCGACACTTGCGTGGGGAGTCAACCTACCAGCCAGATGTGTCGTTATTCGAGATACGAAGTATCACGATCCCTTGGAGGGTGAAGTAGATATCTCGCCGCTCGATATTCTACAGATGCTTGGTCGAGCAGGTCGACCTGGCTATGATGATATCGGCTATGGGTGGGTGATTTGCGATCAATCAGATGAACATCGATATCAGGAGTTGTTAAAGGAAGGCAAAGCGATCGAATCTCAACTCGAAGAAGATCTCGATTCACATCTCAACGCTGAAATTGCGATGGGAACGATACGCGATCTTGAAGATGTGTTTAGCTGGTTACAGACCACTTTCTTTTATCAGCGCGCACAGTCCCGTCCAGCGACATATGGGTTTGAAACGCTCAAAGAGCAGCTCCGAACAACACTTGACTCATTGGTTGAGCGGGGTTTTGTTGAGATGGGTGATGATTTGAGCGTCACGACAACAAAGCTCGGCCAGCTAGCATCAAAGTACTATCTTCGACTTCACACGGCTGAGCAGTTCTACGAGCTCAGTCAGCAGCCAACGATTACCAGCGATATGATCTTAGAGACTGTCGCGAACGCTGACGAATTTAATTCTGTGTCTGCTCGGCAAAATGAAACCGATGCAATTGCCGCTGTGTTAGACCGCGTTTCGACCGATCTGGAGGGTGGATCTCGAAAGGTATTGGCGATTTTGCACGCGGGAATAAATAATAAACTTCCGTCTGATCTGCGGTCGGATGCGTGGATTATCAAGCAGAATGGGCTTCGACTGCTTTCAGCACTGAGGGAGTTTGTTGCTGAGTTCAGTGGACCGCGCACAGCTAACTTGGCCTGTCGTGTTGAGGCGCGTGTTGAGCATGGAGTCTCACGAGATGCAGTCGCGCTCACTGCCGTGGATGGAATAGGGGCAACACGAGCCGAAACACTTGCCAACGGGGGACTGAAGACTCCTGTAGATATCATCGAAGCTGGGGCTGGTGAACTTGTTCGCGCTGGGCTGTCAGAGGGGGTAGCAGACCAAATTATTAAAAACGCCAGAGAGTTTCCGCGGGTTACGGTAAGCTGGGATACGATGCCAGATATGATTACCCGCGGTGAGAACCAGATGTCTAAAGTCACAATCAAAAATTGTGGGGGTGGTGCGCCCGTCGCTGTCCGGGTGACAGTAAATGATGTTGAGATGCTCACACACGATGGATATCTGAAGAACTCGATGACAGTGCCAGTCGGTGTCTTCGGCGCTGAAACTGCAAAGTTGAATTATATCGCTGAGATCTCTTTTCCGACACTCCCGCTGACACCGATTCAAGCTCAAAAGCAAGTCACTGTCGACTGATGACTCAGCGCAGTGCAGAATCAAGCAGGCCGTAATTGGCGAACGCTTCACCTAACGCTAACATCGACTCAACGGTGATGTCACAGGCACTACTGACCGCTGGTTTTGGATTAAACCCAATCGCGTGATCGGCGACCTGCAACATCGGAAGATCGTTTGCTCCGTCGCCAATCGCCACTGTCTCATCAACATCGTAGCTCTTGCTGTGGGCGAGTGAGTAGAGCACTTCATCTTTAGTATCTTCAATCAGTGGGCCACTCACATCGCCTGTTAGGACCCCTTCATCGGTCTGCAGGCGGTTTGCGACAATTTCATCTACATACCCGCTTTCATTTCGAAGGGCTGTCTGAACCCCGCGCTCAAATCCACCAGTAAGAATCACAACCGTGTGACCTGCCTCGCGGAGTTGGATGAGAAGATCTGCTGCATGCGTGCGAAGTGTCACCGATTCAAAGGCAGTCTTAATCTGTGTTGGAGTGAGTCCAGCCAATAATTCGACGCGGGTTCTGAGACTTTCTGCATACGAGATCTCATCATTCATGGCTCGTGTGGTGATATCTTCGACCTGATCAGCGACGCCTTGCTCCTTCGCTAACAAAACTGTCATTTCCGAGTCGGAGAGTGTCCCGTCAAAGTCGAATGCCACGAGGCTCATATTTAATTCACGGCTGAACTTGATTTAAATTTTGTACTCTTTGAGTCTTAGCTATATTAATCAACCGTGCAGCATAGATAGACTCAGATACCGATGAAGAAACACTTATTCACAAACCGAAAGCAGATACGCGTATGAAAGTGCTGGTTACCGATCCAATAGATGATGCTGGTATTAACCAGTTACGTGAGGCAGGTCATGTCGTGGAAACAGCATATGATATCAGTGGTGAGCCACTCCTCAGGGCAGTAAGTGACAGCAGTGCACTTATTGTCAGATCTGGAACAGAAGTCACTGACGCTGTGTTTGATGCTGCCTCTGATTTAGTCATCGTTGGGCGAGCTGGGATTGGTGTTGACAATATTGATATTGATGCAGCAACTGACCACGGAGTCATTGTCGCGAATGCACCAGATGGAAACGTCCGGGCCGCTGCTGAACACTCAGTGGCTATGGCCTTTGCTGAGGCACGCTCAATTCCACAGGCACATCAGCGGCTGAAATCAGGCGAATGGGCAAAGGGGGACTATCTTGGAACCGAATTAAATGGCAAAACGCTCGGTATCGTCGGACTCGGTCGGGTTGGACAGGAAGTAGCCAAGCGACTGGACGGACTCGGAATGAACCTCGTTGCTTACGACCCCTATATTAGCGAGGAGCGTGCTGACCGCCTTGGTGCCGAAATGGTTGGGTTTGAGGCCTGTCTGAACCAAGCAGATTTCTTAACAGTCCATACGCCACTTACTCCGGAAACTGAAGGAATGATTGCTGAAGATGAGCTTGAGATGCTTGAGGGCGGGTATCTGATTAACTGTGCACGAGGAGGCGTCGTTGATGAGACGGCACTCGCAGCGGCCGTTGATGAAGGGACACTTGCTGGGGCAGCCGTTGATGTGTTCGCTAATGAACCAATTCCGGCCAGTCATCCACTACTGGACGTCGAGAATGTCGTGGTGACACCGCATCTTGGTGCCTCAACTGAGGCAGCTCAAGAAAGTGTTGCTATTTCGGTCGCAAATCAAGTTCAGGCAGCGTTCAATGGTGAACCAGTCGTGAACGCACTGAATGCACCGTCAGTTGATGAAAGTGTCTTTCCACGGATCCGGCCTTATGTTGACCTCGCTGAGACAGCAGGTAAAGTGGCCGCGCAACTGCTTGATGGCCGCATATCAGGCGTCGAAGTCACATATGAAGGGAACATCGCCCAAGAGGACATTGAATTAGTGACCGCATCGGCATTGAAAGGCGTGTTTGACCCACTTGAATGGCAGGTTAATGCAGTGAACGCACCACAGATAGCTGAGGACCGTGGTATCGATGTCACTGAATCAAAGCGGATGCAATCTGATGACTTTCAGAGTCTTATTAGTGTGAAAGTAGGGGATGACCACGAATCGGTTGAAATTAGCGGAACGCTCTTTACTGGAAACGAGCAGCGTATCGTCCGTATTAACAAATACCGGGTCGATGCTGTCCCGCATGGAAAGATGCTCGTAGCTCGAAACGATGACAAGCCGGGTGTCATCGGATTTATTGGATCGGTCTTAGGAGAGCATGATATCAACATTGCTGGCATGTTCAATGCGCGCCGTGACGAAGCCGGGGGAGAGGCACTGACAATATACAATCTTGATGATCCAGTGCCTGATGATGTCGTTGAAACAATTCTTGATGACGAGCGAATGATCAACGTAAAATATCTGACCCTAAACGGCGAGGACCCCTCTTGACATCCTGCTGCGCCTGAATACCCGGGAATCGAACAGCATCATTACCGCTGAATTGAGAACATTATCATTTATACAAATTCGACATGAATTCGTGTGAGCTACGCCAATCAGCCGTCTCTTATCCTTGAGATGAGGATGTAAGAGCCGCTTGCTTTGACGTCCTCCCCACCGTAGGCGGGGATTTCCCGAAGGGGATATGCAGGGTGCGCGTTTCCTCGGTTCTCAGGTACGCTTGTCGTTGGCGACCTCAGTGGAATCCGAGAAGACAACGAGACTGGTGAGTCTCGAAATTGGGGCGGCCACGGCATGACTTACACGGGTGGGCGTTCAATCGGTTCACGACGCTCCTCAACTACAAGCCGGAAGCCGAGGGCATCGACGTGGAGTTGATGTCGGAGCGCGATACATCGAAGTCGTGTTCAGCATGTGGTCATACGGACGATAACCAGCGTGTGGAGCGTGGACTGTACGTGTGCAATATGGTGGCGAACGCTGATGTGAATGGTACGGAGAACGTCCGATAAAAGCTACTCCCGAGTCTCGCCACGGATGGGAGAGGGATAACGGCTGGTTGGCACAATTAGGGGTTCGCCTGTTCGACCGCAGCGAGGGCAGTTTTGCCCCGCGAGAACAGGTCGTGAACCGCGAACCGTCATATCCCAACTCAGCGGTGCGGTACCGTGGGATTCCCGCGTATTCAGGCGCGGGAGGATGTCAACAGTAAGACAGAGTAAAACAACAGTGGCGCGAACATGTGTTGAAATCCCAATTCAGCGATTTTGTCGGAATTCCACTCGGAGTGGAAGCTGCTTCAGGGTGGGCATATCACTTCGCACCGATATGCTGAAGAACAGCATCAGTGTCATTAGCAACTGGTTCGGGGTCGCCCCCAGCTTTGAACGCTTCGTCTGTGTCTTTGAGCAGATGTCCAGTAGTGAGACAGACCACATTTTCGGTTGAATCGACGACACCACGATCTCTGAGTTTGCGAAGGCCTGCAATAGAGGCTGCCGACGCAGGCTCGACGCCAATCCCCTCTTTTGCAAGGCTTTGCTGAGCATCTGTAATCTCATCGTCAGAGACATCGACTGCTGTCCCGCCCGTTTCTCGGATGCCTGGGAGTGCTTTCGGCGCATTCACTGGATTTCCGATTCGAATCGCCGTCGCTCGTGTCTCAACTGACTCCCACCGTTGAATACCATCCCACCCATGCTCAACAGCCTCCACCATTGGGGCTGCACCAGCAGCTTGGACTCCCGTCAACCGGGGAACTTCTGTGGGATCGAGCGCTCCCGACTGGACGAGTTCGCGAAATGCTTTGTATAGCGCAGATGTGTTTCCTGCATTACCAACTGGAAGGACAATCCGATCAGGGAACACCCCTTCTTCGGCCATGAATCGTTCGAGTATTTCTATACCAATCGTTTTCTGCCCCTCAAGCCGAAACGGATTCAGCGAGTTGAGTAGATACACTTCTCCTTTTTGTGCCAGGTCCTGGACGATATCTAAACAGTTATCGAAGTTACCATCGACCTCAAGAATCCGAGCATCATGAAGCGCCGCTTGAGCAATCTTCCCTGATGCAACTTTCCCGGCGGGTAACAAAACAAGTGTTTCCATGCCACCGCGAGCGCCATACGCTGCAAGAGCAGCCGATGTATTACCAGTCGAAGCACAAGCAAGCCGGTCAACACCAAGTTCCTTGGCTACTCGAACACCAACAGTCATGCCCCGGTCTTTGAACGACCCGGTCGGGTTCATCCCCTCATGCTTGACGCGAAGTGAATTGATACCAATCTCATCGCGAATACGAGGGGCTTTGTGTAGGGGAGTATCGCCCTCTGGAAGTGTTACGCCTGTTCTAAACGGGAGTGCAGCGTGATATCGCCAGACACCTCGCCCCTGACCTTTAAAATCGGCAAATGTCGGTAGTTCCGCGTAACGAACCTCTAAGAGGTTACCGTCTTCACCGGTATACCGGATTTCGTCGAATGGTGCATAAGTCTCGCCGGTCTCAATGTCCGCAAGCCAGACGCCGTTTTGGGCCTCGGCGGGCACGGCTGGGGCAGCGGCGCTGAGTTTGAGGCTCATTGAACAGTGCAACGCTGCCCGGCGTAAAAAGGAGGGCGGTTTGATTGAGCTGCGACGGTTATTGTCTGAAACGAACTCAGTGTTCTCTCTGTGAATAAATCATGTGGGCTCGCTTGAGGGGACCTCATCGATTCCATACGTATCGATACAATTGTGAACCGAGTCGGCCCACGCATCAAGCGCTGAGTGGAGTCTTGATTTGGCTTCTGGGAGCTCCGTTGCGGTATATTGATACACGTATCCACCAGGATCAAGCAATCGCCGGTTTCGATCAGCCAAGCCTTTATCCATCAACGTCGAGAGTGATCGGTTGACATTACTGCGGTCACGGTCAGCACGTTCGGCTAACTCAGCGACTGTGCTGCCAGGGTGTTCAAGCAGCAATAAATACGTCTCACTTTCGTGTTTTTGAATACCGAAGACACACCCGAGAACTTGCTGGAAACTTGGGTCTTCTGTGTCTAAGAGTTGATTGAAAGCAGGTGACTCGCTCATGTACGTAACTGGGAGCTACGATAGCAAAAGTACCATGCTATTTTAGAGAATATGTCCTCAAGATGAGCTGCTGTATCCCATCTTCTCGATACACTCACGCATTTCGTCTGGGTTTGTGTGCTTGTGCAGCGTCGTTGGCGTATCACAGTAGTATACTTCACCATCGTGTCGAAGCGAAACAGTATGAGACCCGCCTAACATAGCTGCACTAACTACAACGCGGCTCCCCGACTCGATAGCAGACATGATCTCTGCAGTTGTGAGCTCGCCAGACTCAATATGAAGAAGCTCAGTCATCTCCAAACAGGGGGTGTATTTTGCTCAATTTGTCGTCGGACTGAGTGATTGTTCGGAGTTTGGCTCCTCAACGCCCTCTGCTGCTTCAGCGGTCTCAGTTGCCTTTTCTGTATCAACATGCCATCGACTTACCTCCTCATCATATTTGCCCAACTGTGTGCTTATATCTGTTTTGAGTCGATCATCGTTAATATTTACCTCGAAAATAAATGCAATATTTTCCTCACCATGTGATGATTTCTGAATATTTGCGCTGATCAGCTCATTGTCGAAATAATACGGTGCAATCTGCGTCATAACGCGTTGATATACAGTGTCTTCAACACGACGTAATGCACGGCGACCTGCAGAGTCAGCCGCGCGTTTGACATACCCGAGTGAGTCTGACCAGCGCTTGACGGCTGAGGTTGACTCACCATTGCCTACGTGTTCATATGATTCTGATAACAACTCACCGGCTGTCTGAAGGTCCTCATCTGGGCCTTTCCCAGCCTGTTCGCCCTTTCCCTCGCTCACGCTAGCCTGAGCGGCGGTTTTCTTCGAGACGTCCTCACTCAATCGTTCATGCGACTTCGGGCGCCACTCATCCCATTCTTCAAACGCTTCACCATCAATATCAACATCGCGGAGCGCGCGCGTGATACGTTCACCGTGTTCGACTACGTCACCCCAAGATCCCCGAATTTTGAAACCGGAGACACTCTCTTGCATCGTTCGATATCAACTATGCTCTGTAGATATAAATCTCTGTATTCTACAGCGCAACAGGACGAATGTGTCGGGGTCAAACGGAACTTATCAGTTTTTGTTTCGTCTGTGTGATGATTCCGAGTTCATCTTCTCTTAGTTGAGTCAGAGGCGATTTACTGACTTGTTTATCAGTTGTCGCTCATGAGACGCCAAGCCCAGTGATCAAGACGGTTTCGTATGCCTGTTAACCATGCGCTCGGAGATACCCATCGTAACTTGTGCTCAGCAATCTCGATTCGCTCCTCACTAAAAGGGTTCTTATCCGTTTCAGTCGCATCAACAACCGTAGACATTGAACACCGCCCACACGCCTCAGTGTTTTCACTATCGTTCATCAAGCTAATATAGTCAATCCATCATTATTAATGAATCGTCACCCTATGTGACTCTACGAACAAGGAGAAACAATCCTATCTTGATGGCTCGGCAATACAGGTACATCAAACACTCAACAACGACGATCTCTTAATAGATAGTCGTCTGATTAACTACACAACGGGAGGAGCGATAAATGTCAGATGAACATAACAGCGATGTTGATATTGAAGCGTTAGCTGAGAGGGCTAATATTGACCCATCAACTATTCCAACGTGGGAGAATGCATACCTTGACAGAGTAGCCAACCGGTTAATGTTTAATTATGACTTACAGCAGGATACTCACGTTGAAGGACATACGTTTAATCTGACTGCTGAGATGCGAATTGAGAGTAAAAAGCACTTTTTCCACCCATCTCTCCGATACGCGAATCACGAAGCACATGAGTATATTTTCGTCCAGCAACATCAAGCCCCCTCAGTCGCATATCTCAAACGACTGGTTGAACTGGGACATGAGTTAGCAGACAAACAAGAATACCTTGACCCAGATGAGGAACATTTTGGAACTGACTTCACCTTTGTCGTGATTGCAAACTTAATTGAGAATGCAGTCGACGAGTTTGTAGGTGACTTTCGTGACCGGACGCTACTCAAGTTTGGATATTACGGACATTATGAAATAAACCTCATCGTCGTTGCTCCAGATGATGAAATAGCAACAGCCAGTAAAAAAGCTGAGTCCGTTGCAGCGTTCGCACTCTGGAGAGATATGGACGGACAGAACTCAGATGGAATTCTTTCGCGTGTTCGGTCACAACTCGGAATTTGATCCGATTTCTCTCTGGCAATGTGTAATACGTCTCAATCTTGAGATGGGATTTCATACCGACCCTGGTATCAACAATTTCCACTACTGAGTATTGCCGGCCGTCATTTTCTCACATCTCATATTTCTTGCGACAAAAACGAAAAGTTAGCTCAATCGTCGCCTAATGTGAACCCCCCTGCCTCGTCGCGTTCTCGGACATTCTGGATGTTTTCATATCCCATCTTCACAAGAGACAGTCCGAGATATATCAGTGCTAAGGCAATCCCAATTTGAGTAACAGCCGATATCATTTCAACTGCACCCGCGTCGCTCATCCAGCTGGGGTCTAAGAACTTTTGATATATGTTACTGTAAAATGCAAGCCACAAGAGCCCTGAGACAGTAATACCAACCATCAGCGCCATTGGTGCACCTGTGCTCATAAGCTGTTTTGAATCATCCCAGTTCGCTAACCAGACTGTCGCTGTAAGAAGGGCCAAGGCAGCCAGCAGTTGGTTTGCGCCTCCAAATAGTTGCCAAAGCGTTGCCCATGAACCACTTCCGATGAGAACATAAGCTGGAACTATCTGAAGAAGTGCATTGCCATAGCGGTCGGCCGCAAAGGATTGTGCAGAGTTCTCTGGCGTCCCGACTATTTCTTCCATCATATATCGACCGAGTCGAACAGCTGTATCTGTCGATGTAAGAAGGAAGCTCACGAGCACGAGCGCCATGAATGGACCGCCGAATGAGGTTGGGATTCCAAAGCTGGTGAGAAGAACTGCGCCGCCATCTGCGAAGGTCGGAAGCGCCAGACCAATTCCACCACCAACCTCGGGCCCGATAAGTGCGACTGTGATGAGAGCAGTCGTTGCGAGGAGCCCCTCACCGAGCATACCACCGTATCCGATTGTTCGTGCGTCGGTTTCCTGATCGAGTTGCTTAGCGGTGGTGCCTGACGAGACCAGTGAATGGAACCCACTGATTGTTCCACAGGCGATTGTAATAAATAGTAGTGGGAACAGTGGAGCACCGTTCCGACCGATGAAACCATAGAACGGTTGCAGAGACGTCGTCAGTGGCTGACTTGTTGAAGTGAACAATGTCCCAACAATCACAGCTAACAGTGCCCCACCCACGCCTGTGTACAGCAGGAATGATGAGAGATAATCACGAGGCTGTAAGAGCGTCCAGACTGGAAGTGCGCTGGCGATTGCTGCGTATATCAAAATAACTGGAATCCACGCAACAGTGTTCGCGCCGAAGGCGCTTGCACCCGGGAGCCATCCAAGTGAGCTACTGGTTAAGACGATTGTCTGGGCAGGATACTCTCCAGGGACGATAGCCAGTGGATACTGAATTCCAACCCATACACCGGCAAACATGAGTGAGACAAAAATACCAGTTCCAATCAAGAACGGGAGGTCAAGCTGATATAGCCAAAGGCCGAACAACAGTGCCAATCCGATATAAATCAGACTTGCTGTTGCAGCTTGCGGGAAGGCATTAAATACGATACTAACAACCAAAGCAAACACAGCAACGACGAGAATAATCGTGAGGAATGCAAACCACAATAGCATTTTCTTTCCCCGCTCGCCGACGTACTCCCCAATAATCGATCCAATTGACTTTCCTTCATGTCTGAGGCTGGCTGAGAGTGAGACAAAGTCGTGAACACTCCCCATAAGTGGATTGCCTATCGCAATCCAAGCCAGTGCAGGTACCCACCCCCACAGGACACCGGCGGTGATTGGTCCCACAATCGGTGCTCCGCCGGCAATACTTGAGTAGTGATGTCCGAGTAGCACCGGCTTCGCAGAGGGGACATACTCTTGTCCATCTTCATATTTGTGTGCTGGGGTCTCGCGCTTGTCGTCAAGATCAACGAACTGGGCGAGATATTTTGAGTACCCAATATATCCAAGTGTAAACGTTATCAGCGATGCCGCCACAAGCCAAATGACCTGAACCATGTCTAAAACTCCTGAGTAAAAAAAAGAAATCTGCCGGCATAATGCTAACGATTATTCATCGTATTGCCGGCAATCGAATAATCGCTTAGGCGTGAGCAGACGCTGGCGCAGCCACCTCAATATCAAGTTCGCTGGCCAGTTCACTCAAGAAATCACCCTTAATCTCAGTGACGCGGGTTTCAATTTTTGCGACGATAGGTGGTGAAAAATCCTGGTGTAGTGTCTGCAGATGATTCTGCTCAGTCTCGATACGATCACGGAGAAATTGAGCCCCTCGGCCATTTTCATCTGAGTCAGGAGCTGGCGTGAGACGATTAACCGCTAATCCACGCACATCAAGCCCGTACGAGTCAAGATCTGAAATAGCCCGCTCAGTTTCTCTGAGCGAGAGTTCATCCGGATTGACCACGAGAAAAAACGCTGCATTCTGCCGAAGAGTGCGGCCAGCATACTCAAATCGCTCCTTCCGTGTTTGTAAGCGGTCAAGAATTGGGTCTCCATCCATTATTCGTCGGGGCTCTGCATTACCGACGGCTGCTCGTTCGTACAGGTCGATCGACTGCTCACGCTTGTGAGCAAGCCGTTCGATCCACCCCTCAAGCATCTCTGGTAACGAGAGCAACCGAAGGGTTCCGCCAGTCGGAGATGTATCAAACACGACCCGGTCGTACTCTTCAGCTTGCTTCATCACACTGATAAACCGGTCCATCAGGGCCGCTTCGTATGCACCTGGCGTCTGATGTGCCATCTCTATCTGCCGGTCGATTTCATTAACCATGCCTGCACTTACCTGGTCAGTAAGCGCACGTTTCGTCTCCATGAGATGGCGCTCAGTTTCGGATTCTGGGTCGATTTCCATCGCGTCAAGTGACGGCCTTCCATCAACTGACTGGGGTGTATTATCAAAAGACTGATCAAATACATCAGAAGTACTGTGTGCAGGGTCTGTCGAAACAATGAGTGTTTCAACACCAGCAGAAGCGCACCGCTCTGCATAAGCCGATGATACAGTGGTCTTTCCGACGCCACCCTTTCCACCGAAAAAGACGAACTTGCGCATGTTAGAAGTGATACTGTTGGCCCTTTCGTTCAAGTAGGGACTGTCGATTCCACATTCGCCGCTCCCACGCTTCAAACTCGTCCTCAAGATACGGTAATAATTCGGCGGTGTAATATGATACGGGGGAAGGAATGCCAAATACCTCGGGAAAGCACGCTAACATAAAAACATCCTCAGTGTCTTCTGCCTCTTTTTCTATCTTTTCGTACGCTGGATGTGTAATGAGCCCATGGTACAATCCACGAAGCCATCGTTCAAGCTCTGTCCGATAGCGTTCGATACGTGTCGAGAGATCCATATCACAAGTGCAACGCTCAGTCAACAAGTACCTCAGGGTTAATACTGAGAAATTGTTGTGGATTCAAGTGTTTATACCCACAGAATGTGAGCATGACTAACGACTCAGCGCAGACCGCCGTGACAATTCTCAGCGGGGGGCTTGGTGCAGGAAAGACAACAGTTTTGAATCACTTGCTTACCAGTGCCGAAGCACGCGAGATTGCGGTTCTTGTAAACGACATGGGAGCACTCAATGTTGATGCAGATCTTCTTCGTGATCAAGATGGGCTATCTGCAGCTGCGGGTGAGGTGACTGAGCTCTCAAACGGATGTATCTGCTGTGAGTTACGTGATGATTTGGAAACAGCTGTAATTAAATTAGCGCGCGAGCACAGTTTCGAGTATTTGATGGTTGAGCCGTCTGGAATTAGTGAACCTATGCCCGTCGCGAAGCTATTTACTGGTGGATCACCCGCTGCAGCACGTTATTCGTTATCAGGCGTTGTCACGGTAATCGATACCGCTCGATTTGCAGAGATGTACTTAGATACTGATACATCGACATCACATGTCACTCAGCGAGAGAAAGGTGATCGGCCACTAACACAGGTACTCATTGAGCAGGTGGAGTCTGCCGATGTGATCATATTGAATAAAACAGATTTGCTTGATCAACAGTCAATTGAGCGACTGCAAGAACTCTTGACCCACCTCCACCCAGAAGCGTCACAAATCATGACACAGTATGGTGCTGTTAAACCTGATCAAGTGCTAAATATCACGCAGACTCAGGGGAAGCCAGCATGGACGGACGCGATTGAGTCACACACACAGCGAGAGCATAATCATGAGCATCGAACTGATGCCATCAATCTGAACTCATCAATGTATCGACGGCGTCGGCCATTTCATCCTACCCGACTCACTGATGTACTTACTTCGCTACCCTCAGATATCGTCCGATCAAAAGGGTACTTATGGGTTGCCAGCCGAAACGAGACCCAGATACTCTACAACCAAGCCGGGAGAACAGCAACGGTCAAATCTGTGGGACCGTGGATTGCAAGCCTCCCAGAGGTTGACCAGACACTTTATCGGAATAACCGCCAGGATCTCTCATTTGAGTGGGACGAAAAGTGGGGAGATCGACGGACAGGAATCGTATTCATCGGAACACAGTTTGACGAGAACGCTCTCACGACCCGACTTGATGCAGCACTTCTCACTGATGAGGAATTCTCGGACTCCTCTTGGAGTACATCTCTAAAGGGAGAACAATTCCCTACAGAGCCCGAATCACGCGTCGTATTGTCTGAAAACTGTCTGTCTGATTAGCACGCACACCCTGTCGTGCTTGGTGAGCGCTCGAACTCCATCGCGGCATCACAGTTCGGACATCGTGGAGCGTCATCGGGCCGTTCATCACTTACGGGAATACGCTCGTTACAGTCATGACACCAGAAACTCCCAACGAGCGTTCCCTCATCACCCCGCTGTGGCGATTCTGTTGACGCAGCCAGCATGTTAACTAATGTATCAGCTAAGCCCATACACATTATTTTTAATTATATAATAAGAATACATTGCGGCTACGTACACTGATCACACAACCATTCCACGGCGATGAAGTATTGCGACCGCTAAGATTGCAAGTACAATCAGAGCCAGTGTAAATACTATCCCCCCACGCAAAATACTCTCAAATCGAATGCCTGGTGAAAGTGACTTACGCACCTGTGGATCTGCTGTCCAGAGATATTGATAGAACGCCCAGCCGGTGAGTGCAACTCCAAGGGCGATTGAGAGTAAAATACGGATAGAGTCGCTCACTGCAAACAAATCGAGATATAATGGCACAAATGAGAGACAGAGAGTCCATGCACAGCCGCTGATGACTACAAACGGGATTGGATCAACAGGTTCACCGTCGTGATTACGACAACGCACATGGCATGTTGGTTATCAGAATCAAAGAATGGTGTGTCTCCACTCCGGGTGTTTTTTGATTCAATGCGGTAAATGAACAATCATTACCTATGGACACCACATCGCCGGGAGACCCACGGGTTCTTATGATACTTAATATCATGTTATCATTGGTGTTTGCGACCGTGCTTGTCTGGGGACTTGAGTTTGCTGAGATTGTTGCATTCACTCCAGTCAATGTCGTGTCAGCCGCTGCTATCTTGGTGGGACTTACTTGGATTGTTATCAACCAATGATTGTCAGGAGATATTTAATCCATGGAATTATGATGATTCGTTCATCTGGTCTGTGTAACGATGACGATTGAGGATCGAGATGATGCTTATGTTATTTCACACGCACTGGCGAAAGATACTCTCACTCAACTTCGAAGCAATGAAACCGCTCAGGTGGCTTTCCGAAAGGGCCTGGTGAAATTGGGCCGAATCTGCGGATACGAGATTATAGATGGAGTAATGCAGACAAAATATGTTCGTGTTGAGACGCCGCTGACAGAAACTACCGGTGAGCGTGTTCGGGAACTAGACAATGTTGTTATTATCAACGTACTACGGGCGGCTACTCCATTTGTCGAGGGATTGCTCAAGGCTTTTCCACATGCAAAACAGGGAGTCATCAGTGCTGGTCGTGATGAGTCAGGCGGGATGGATAATGAAGGATTATTCGAGATTTCGATTGATTATGTGAAGCTTCCAGAGATAACGAGCAATGATACAGTGATAGTTGCGGATCCGATGCTTGCTACTGGGTCAACCATGTCTGCTGTTTTACAGGAGGTTCTCAAAGCAGCGACGAGCGATCCTAATGACCTTCTTGTTCTCTCAGCCGTCTCAGCACCTCCAGGGCTGCTGCGAATTAGCGAAACCGTGCCTGAAGCATCATTGCTCACCGTGTCGATTGACGACCGTCTTGACGAAGACGGGTATATAATTCCAGGATTAGGTGACGCGGGAGATCGAGCTTTCCGAACGACCTGAGCATTCCTAACGCAAAAAATATTCGCAGTATTTAAAAGAACGTGATGTGCTCGCGCGAGTCGTGGGCTCGCTACTAACGTTGGCCGGGCATATTACTCCTGACGGTTGGGAATCGAAGCTTTACCACCGACGGCGCTGGCTCCATCACGAAGCCAGTGCTCGTCCTCGGGGTTTTTACCTTGTTTTAGATCGGTCGGCTCACTTGTTTGGTACCGGATTTCGCCGCAGCAGACACTGAGTCAACTGCCAGGTTTCCACGCGCGAAACTCACGATGGTCAGTTGCTTACCCAAGCTGACGGCGCACGGCGAAAGCTGTGGGTCTTGCAGCTGTATTCCGCTATAACAGTAGTTGGTGATATGACCACTGTATCCGAACCCACACTCGTTTGAAATAGAACGCCGAATGGGTATTTTTCCATATTGACCTTTTGACGATCATTCTCTATGTCTCTACAGGCCCAACTAACAAAATATTATAATATTTTGGACATTCCTTTCGCTCTACAGGGTGTCTGATTCATCTTAAAACTCGGGGAGTACTACTGAATAGAATAACCATGTTTTCGACGAGTGATAAGCCGATCGTGACAGTGACATGTATATCACCTGAGTTGACTATCTCTCGACGCCTGAACCCCCTTATTTCGCCTCGAATCCCCTCGCTGTGATTCGATTTAACTGGAAATGAATCGTCTCAGTATATACTCACCATGTCTCCTAACATATATTATGTCAACTATTCACATTACCTCATTTATTATGATGTAGACAAGGTAACTCGTCCATGCGTGGCGCTCAGAAGCCGTTCAGTAAGATCCGAACGTAGCTCCTCGGGTACCTCAATCTTGAATTCTACCTGTGCATCGTAACTAGCCTCGAAACTGATACGTTCACTATTAAGAATACTGTGAATTGTCCCCGAATCGTTGTAGTCGACAGTTGCCGTGAACTGTGTGCGAGGAACGGCATTCCGAGTACCCGCATCGGATATTGCTGTTGAAACAGCTTTGGCATATGCACGAGCAAGCCCACCGATACCGAGATTTGTTCCGCCATAGTAGCGAACGGTTGCTGTCGCGACATGCTGTAAATCACGCTGTACGAGTACGTTGAGTACTGGTTTCCCGGCGCTGTTCGTTGGTTCGCCATCATCGCCAGCATACTCGCGAAGAAGATTATCCGTACCACGGGCTGGAACCCGGTAGGCCGGCACGATATGAGACGCATCGTTATGCTCGCGGCGAACATCATCAATGAACTGCTTTGCAGCCGCAACATTTGACGCGCGATCTATGATAGCGATAAACTCTGAGCCTCGGTCAACATATGTCCCAACACCACGACCACTGACAGTTTCAAATGTATTGTCTTGACTCATCTTGACCACTCTTAACCTGACTATCTGCTCGTTGCCGCCGCGTATTAAGCGATAGTAACACGATGAACAAATGAGAGCGTCGAAAGCTCATTCAATAGTTCACCAGGTAACGGATCGTCTACTACGATATAGAGGCGTGGATCGTCAGTGAATTCGGGGTCTTCAGTGATTGCTTGTCGAATCGTAATATCTCTATCTGCTAATCGAGCCGATATTTCAGCTACGATTCCAGGATTGTCTGCCTCATTTACTTCAACAGTAATTGCTGATAAGTCGAGAACTGGAGCGAGGTCCATAAGACTGGGAATCGAGGAAATGTTCTGAAAGATTCGTCTGAGTTTCTCATCACTTAGAATGGTTGATGTTGTCGAGTCAACCACGCGGCGGTCAACGTCGATCTCACGAGCAATGCCCGTATTCGGAATTTCAATTCCCCCGGAGACGACCCGCCCCTCATCATTGACCGAAAATCCCCGTTCTAACAACAGTTTAATTACCGCCTGCTGACTTGGACTCCCTTCGAATTTCTGCATGATCTCATCAAACATACCGATCAGTCTGTGAGCCACAGCAAAGTATCCATATCATCTCTGAGACCTGCCCGAGAGGTTTCCTGCATTATCGAAATGTAGGAGAAATCAATTCGTTCAGCGGTTGGATGGGTCAGTCGTTGACTGAGACTGTCCACGAGCAAACATTCGTCCTACTCTCCGAGGTATCTCAACGAGAAAACAGCGCGAGTTCCCCACCGCGGTAAGATGTAGAACGGGGGCGAGCGCGATGATTTCGCAGAGAACGTGCGCCTAAGATATCTGTATCGTCACCAAACCAGAGATAAGGAAGGCTACCTTGGACGTGCGCTTGACCAGCGGGATATTGAATCTGATGGACTGTCTTGAACCCTCCGCATTGACTGAAGGGCAGAGCGGAAGTTCACACTGAGTCTGACTGCCTCATCCATAAATAATTCAATCGGAAGAATTTATCTGATTCCTATTGGAGAGTGGTGTATGCGTGAATTGCACTCATGTGATTTCTGTGACAGCGAAGCAATAGGAGTATACGAGGCACTGCCATCCTCAGTTGTCGCTCCAGGGACAATTCAGCAGCGGGTTGCCCTCTGTGAGAAGTGTCAGCATTTGCTTGAATCAATCTTATCACCAATGGATGAGACAAATGACCAATCACGAACTGAGTCTAAGAGGGTATCGACAGTGTCAGTGAAGCGTGAGACTCCGTCTGAACAGACAGAAACCGGTGTGCAGGCCGCGGTAGATCAAAAAAAGGAGTCAGCAATGTATTCAGAGCACAAGGGTTCACATCCAGATGAGCCAGAGCAATTTCGAACAGTGATGCGGTTGCTTGCGAATCGAAACTTTCCCGTAGAAAAGAGCGAAATCGTTGACATATCGTCAGGTGCATACGATGTTAACGCATCGCAAGTAAACACAATAATAGAACATGCAATCGATCGAGGCGTACTGGTTGAAGAGAAGGACATGTTAAAACGACCAGTCTCGGACCGACAAACATCATCTCCAGGCTCACCAGACTAACATTACTGGGGTGTTCTCAGCTTGAGTAAGCAGAGGCACACATCTCTGCAAATCAGATCTCTCAATCGTTTTCCAACTCAGTTGAACCGATAAAATACGTCTTGTTTGAGTTTTACAGTTGGCATAAGCCGAATGCCACGAGGTCGTTCCGAAATCGGATATTTCCGTGATGATGAGACACTTTGCGTGTCAAACTATTTGACCGCTTAGATGAAGTCGACAATAACCAACACAAACCACAGTAGCTGAGTTGTTATTGCCCAAACGCGGAGTTACAGCGGTAGCGAGGCGAAAGCCCACCCGCGAACGCGTTGGGATGAAGCCGACAACTGGGAATCTCTCCACGCTCATAGCCACGGTTGGGGTTGGATGCTTGCGTAATATCTCTACGTGGGTGGTTTCTATATACTGGTGATGCTTCGTGGGTTCGACAGAGAGCGTATTAGCGTCCACAAACTCCAGTATCAGTTCATCTGGTGTCCGAAGTCTCGCAGGACCCGCGGTCCTGCGGACCTCGCGGAGCTTTGCTCCGCTTAGTACCGCAAATCGGTACTTGAGGGCGAGGTACGCGACCGTCTCAAAGAACTCATCAAGGAGAAAGCCGACGAACTCGGGTTAGAGATACTGGAGTTGGCGATTCGCCTCGACCACGTACACCTGTTCATCACGCGCGACCCGACACTCGCTCCGAACAAAATAATGCAGCAGGTCAAGGGCTACTCCTCGTGCCACCTCCGCGACGAGTTTGACTTCGGCTTGCCGTCGCTGTGGACGCGCTCGTACTTCGTCTCAACTGCGGGCGACGTATCCAGCGAAGTCATCGAGGAGTACATCGACGCCCAAGCAGGTGAGTAGTATGCAACGGAGCGTCTCAACCACGGTGCGGGTCAAACTCCACTCGCTGACCAACAGGAAAGCCGACCTGCTCGCCCGTGAGTACGAGGCGTTCCAGACCGAGGTACACGGCGGAAACGCTCACCTCTCTCCGCAACCGACCAGCAGGCGTCGAAAGTCCAACGCCAAAAAGACCCGAACCCCGGCACCGAACAGCCTGTCGTTCTCCGCAACGACGTGTTCGATGTGGCCTACGACGAGGACACTGTTCTCTCATCGTGGTGGGTCAAAGTCCCCGTCTACGACCCTGAGCGTGGACGGGGTAACTCCATCTGGTGCCCCGCCCACGTTCCGCACAAGGACGAACACGCTTTGAGTGTCCCGAGTGTGGGCTTGACGACAACGCCGACAAGAACAGTGCGCTCAACATCGGCAAACGAGCCTTGGGCAAGTTCTCGAAACCGCTGTCCGAGGCGGGGGCTGTACTGGCACAGCCCGAAACGCAGGTCATCGTCCAACGTGACGACGAACCTGCGAACCTCTCCGTATCCGTGGGTTCAACCCCCAGTGGGGGAACCCCACGGCTTGAGCCGTGGGAGGATGTCAGTACCGAGTAGCAGGAGACCACGACTTCGTATCAAACGGCCAAAACAAACTCCTGAAATATCACAATACTTGCTTTGTGCTCGGGGTATCGCTGCGGCGTGGGTCTAGCTGGGTTGCAGCATCGAGTGCACGTGCTGATGCCTTAAATAGTGCCTCAACTTCGTGATGCGCGTTCGATCCCTTGACGCTCGCATGTACCGTGATGTCTGAGTGCATTGATAACGAGAGGAAAAAGTGCCGTGCCATATCACTCGTGAACGCGCCGATTGTTGGTTGAGAAAACGAGCCCTCAAACTCAAAATGTGGTCGACCACTGAGATCAACGACGACCGTGGCCAGTGACTCATCAAGCGGCACCGAGCAATCAGCAAACCGAACAACTCCCTGCTTATCTCCCAATGCAGATGCTAATGCATCACCAATGACGATACCGATATCTTCGACGGTATGGTGATCATCGATTTCGAGATCACCAGCACAAGAAACGGTGAGGTCGAACAAGCCATGTTTGGCAAAAGCCTCTAACATATGATCGAAAAATCCAACTCCTGTATCGACGGTTGCTTTCCCCTCGCCATCGATGGTGAGTGTAACTTCAATCGTTGTTTCTGCCGTTTCACGAGAAATTTTGGCTACCCGATCACCTGTTGTGCTCTCTGAGATATCGTCTGACATAAGATAATATCAATACTGTCGGAATATCACCGTTCCGACTCGCCGTGATCTCATTTTGAGAGTTCTTGGCGAGCTACTCAGCTCAGATTCTCATTTCTGATCATCAAAGTGAGAGTGCCTCTGCCAAGCTAAATTTATCCTCATAAAGCGCAGTGCCGACAATAACTGCAGAGGCACCGACTGAACGTAGCTGGCGGATATCTGCCACAGTTGAGACGCCTCCAGAGGCAATCACCGGAATATCAACAGAAGTGGCAACTCGCTCCGTCACCGTTGTCTGCACGCCATCAAGTGTCCCTTCGACATCGATATCTGTGAACAAAATAGCTGCAGCACCAGCGGCTTCAAATCGTTCGGCTGCGGTTGCAGGGTTAAGACCAGTCGACTCTGTCCAGCCCTCAACGACAACTTCACCATCTTTTGCATCGAGACTGACGACCGCTCCCATCGGATGAGTTGTTGAAATATCGCGAATGATTGATGGATTCTCAACCGCAGCTGTCCCTAAAACGACTCGGGAGATACCACCATTTAGTAGGTTTATGGCATCGTCGACATGTCTAATACCTCCACCTAACTGAAGTGGAATATCGACCGCACCACGGATTGCTGAGACCGCCTCTGCGTTCTTTCGTCCACCACTGAAAGCACCGTCAAGATCGACTATGTGAAGCGATTCAGCGCCCTCATCTGCCCAGCGCTTCGCGACGGTAACTGGGTCGCCATATGTTGTCTCGGTACCAGTCTCGCCTTGGACGAGTTGGACAACTTTCTGATCTTGGATATCGATAGCCGGGATAACCTCAAACGAATCAAAGATGTCGCTCATAGCTTCGTTGGTGACTGGGCGAACCTAAACGCCTCGGACGATCACAGGAGGCAGAATTGCTTCTGCATGAGTGAGTGAGATAACACATGGGCAGCCAGTCCAGAGTATGATTCAATTGTCAGACATTGACACAACATGTCCGGGTGCAGATGCTTCGCAACCGCTTTCAGCAATGATATGGGAGAGTTTGTTGGATGCAATTATTCGGCTCAAGTGGAACTCGGGGGGTGGTGGGTGAGGGATTAACCCCAGAATTTGTGATACAGGTGGCCAAAGCAGCCGGGACTGTATGGGATGATGATCGCGTAGTCGTCGCACAGGATACGCGCACGAGCGGGGACCTGTTCGTCAGTGCGGCAATAAGCGGCCTGACGAGCATCGGCGTTGATGTTGACGTTCTCGGAGAAACGCCAACACCAAGTGCATCCCACTACGGTGCTCAAAACAGGCTACCGGTAATCATTATTACTGCCTCACACAATCCACCTGAATACAATGGTATGAAGCTGATGAATGCACAGGGCATTGAACTTGGGGAGAGTGAGCTAGAAGAGATCGAAGCCTGCGTGTCGGATGAGAAATACAATCACGTATCTTGGGATGCCGTTGGACAGGTGCGAGAGATTGAGACGGCAAACGGGGGTTATGTGGATGAGTTGCTTGACGCCGTTGACCGTGAGCAAATTGCACGACAAAAATTCACTGTTGCTCTCGACCCAGGTCATGGTGCAGGCGCACTAACGAGTCCTTCATTTTTTCAACGGTTAGGTTGTACCGTTCACACTATTAATAGTACTCCTGATGGGCACTTTCCCGGCCGGGTACCAGAGCCGGTTGAATCCAATCTTGGTGATCTCAAAAATCTCGTCAGTGCGGTTGATGCCGATGTTGGAATCGCACATGATGGAGATGCAGACAGAGCGATTTTTATCGACGAGACAGGAGAATACATACCGGGAGAAACGTCGCTCGCTATCCTTTCAGCGGCCGTCCTCTCCGAAGGCGATGCAACTGTTGCAGCGGTTAATGTCTCACAGCGACTGGTCGATGTCTGTAAGGCGGTGGGAGCACAATTGGAACTGACACCGGTAGGGTCATCAAAAATTACATCGCGAGTTCAAGAGCTTCAATCTGCTGGTCAAACCGTTCCGATTGCTGGAGAGGGTAATGGCGGGATTTTTTTTCCAGAGTATCGGCTTGTTCGCGATGGTGCGTACGTCGCTGCAAGGTTTCTTGAGCAAATCGCCGAGAAACCAGCAAGTGAACTGACCAGCGAATATAGTGCATACACAAGTGTCCGCATTAATATTGAGTATACCGACGATAACGAAAAAGCGGAGTTGCTCAATAACGCCATGGAGTATGTTGAGCAGGCGGATGCAGCTCTTGATACGACCGATGGGTATCGGCTTGATTATGATGATGGGTGGGTCTTGATCCGTCCATCAGGGACAGAGTCAAAGATACGCGTTTATGCCGAGGCAAAGACTGAAAAACGCGCAGAGACGCTCGCTAATGCCGTAGCGACCCACATTAATTAAATCCATAATTGAATATACACCGTCATGTGTTGAGTGCAGAGTCGATGGTTTCCTGTAAAGATAGCAATTCCTTTTTTCCTGCCTCAGCCCTCTTGTTTTTGAGCAACTGACGAGCTGCGTCCGATAAATTAACCTCTGCGGCTAACGCCAGGCGGTATTTGTTATAGACTGGTTCGAACGTGATATCGCGAACCGTTCGGATGGCTGCAATCGTTTCCTCACGTGCGAAACGGCCGAGTACTGAAATTGCTTCTGAAGTAAAAAATTGGAGTCTACCGGCTGCTGGCGGGGGTATCGAAATAGATAGTGGCTCGGCAGAGAGTCGCTCAAGATATGTTCGATGCACTCCGACTGTCGTCTGAAGCAGTGCCGGATCAGCTGCATAGTGGTCGAGTTTTGAACCCGAGAAATCTGCATACTCAAGTAGTGTCGGAATTGAGTCACCCGCGTCAGGACTCTGTCGGATAAACTGAGACAGATCTTGAGGAGGTGCCTGATACGAAATGAGTGGAAAAGATTCTGTTCGCTCAAGGAACGAAATTACGGCACTAATGCTTGCGGTCTCATAGAATTCGGTGAAATCTTGATGAACCGAGTCATTATACTCTGAGATGGGCCCTGACAACGCGGTCGTTGAAACAGAAAAGTCGACATCAGAATAGCTGCAGAGCAGTTTATAGTACTCAATGGCTTCAGTGACGGCTTGCCGTGCCTGTGATACTTCGCGCTCTGCACTGGCTAACGCATCAGCTGCTTCCTGACGTTGATTCAGCAGTTCACGATAGGTAGCTACCGGTGCGAGATCCTTACGGGCGGCTTCAAAATCAGACTTATTCAGTCGGCGTTGATCAAGTCGGTCCGCAGCTATCTCAAACGCTTCACGCTCAGGGATTGACTTTGGAAGTTCCTCGACGAGTCCAATAAAGCGGTCTTGAAATTCAACGTATGCTTGAAAATTACCCGTCCCTGTTGCTGAATCTTGATATGAGTCCAACAGTTGTATCGCTCGCTCATACTCGTCAGCAGCGGCGATAACCATTGATTCTCCAACAGATGCAATCTCCCCATCGACAGCCTGTTTTTGCTCACGAGCCGCCTCAAGATTGTTCAGGGCACGCTCAGTCGTAGACTCAAGCGAGTCGATATCTGGTGGAACATCAGTTAAGTCCGGAGCCATCTGTCTCAGTCATAGACTGTCTCTGGGTCAAATACTTTCTCTCCGACTGTTTCGTCGTCGATTCGGCGAAAAAAACAGGAATGATATCCAGTATGACATGCTCCACCTGTCTGCTCGACAAGATATAAAATCGCATCGCGATCACAATCCACACGAATTTCTTCGATTCGCTGTGTGTGTCCACTGGTTGCGCCTTTCTCCCAGAGCGCTTCTTGACTGCGCGAGTAATAATGTGCGCGCCCTGTTTCTCTTGTTCGATCGAGTGCTTCTGCGGAGACATAAGCGAGCATGAGAACCTCCCCAGACTCTGCATCTTGTGCAATCGCTGGAACCAAGCCATTTTCATTAAAATTGACTGATGAAATATGGTCGGCTGTCATTATTACAATGGATTCAACATTTACCGATAGGTCTTGTGTCTTGCTTTATTTAGATCCCTGCCCCTCAAACGTGGGAATCTACAGATGAGCAAGAGTCGTTCCCCAATTGGAAATCAAAGATTTCTGCGATGACCTTGGGTTCATCTCTCAAACAGCTTGACCACAAGGCGGCTCACGAAGTGGATCTGCAGGTTAGGCGGTTCCCTGAGCTCGGGTTTAAACGACAGTTTTAGCTGGAGCTTCGGGACTCGCCCGAGGCGTAGACCGCACATGCGTCTTCTTTCCATTATGCGATGTACTCAGAAGTGCTCAGGTCAGCGCGATATGTGTGAATATACCGGACATCAAGACTGGTCGTCATCACTCTCGAACCACATACCGAACACTGGTCAACTATCCCACCTACTCGCCTGCTGTCACAGACTCCTTGAGAGTGGGGCTTCCTGTTTCGACGACGGTGTCAGACGTGTCTGACAGCCCGCTAGACGCAGTCTGGCGAACACGCTTTCCATCCACAACATCGGAAGCACCCGACGATGTGAACAGACCGAGCCCAGTCTCAACAGGCGTGAACGAGACCGAAGCTCTCGTTC